>Ga0193963_1000001_pt1 | contig 320772 bp, 312 predicted proteins | sample FB_6_MG_FD_140359 | JGI IMG/M metagenome (GOLD analysis project Ga0193963, IMG submission 140359) | Microbial mat bacterial communities from the Broadkill River, Lewes, Delaware, United States - FB_6_MG | ecosystem: Environmental > Aquatic > Freshwater > River > Microbial mats | place: USA...
ATCGTGTAGCCATTGATTACTCTAAGCACCCTGAAAAAAAAGATCTAAGTGCCAAAAAGGTACATATCAATAAAAATAAAAAAACCGTTATAAAACTTGCTACGAGTTGGCCTGCTCATTTTCTTATTATGGGTACAGGGGTTGATAACTTTGCAAAAAGGGTTCAGGACATAAGTGGAGGAAGCCTTGACATTAAGGTTTATGCCAAAAATGTTCTCGTCCCTGCCCTTGCTGTTTTTGATGCTGCTTCAAGTGGACAAATTGATGCCTTTCATTCTGGGCCTTATTATTGGAAAGGTAAAAACTCTGCTTTTTCTCTTTACAGTGGCATACCTTTTGGTTTTACGGCTGAAGAGATCAACTCATGGATGCTTTATGGCGGAGGGATGGATCTATGGAGAGAGCAATACGCTAAATACAATCTTCATCCCTTTCTTGGTGGAAATACTAATATTCAAATGGGTGGATGGTTTAGAAAACCAATTCATTCTCTTAAGGATATGAACGGTTTAAAAATGCGAATACCAGGGCTTGGTGGCGAAGTTTTTGCAAAACTAGGAGTAAACCCTATTTTACTTCCTGCTGGAGAGATCTACACCTCTTTAGAACGTGGTGTTATCGATGCTACTGAATGGGTAGGACCTGCTTTAGATATTAAAATGGGCTTTTACAAAGTTGCCCCTTATTATTATTCTGGATGGCATGAACCGGGTTCTATTTTAGAACTTACTTTCAATAAATCAAGTTGGAATAAACTTGCAGATGAACACAAAGCGATGATAGAAGTTGCTTCATCGGAGATGAATTCAAATATGACCCATGAATTTCATGCAAAAAATATTCATGCCTTACGCGAGCTAGAATCACTTAATGTTACTCTTTGTAAATATCCAAAAGATGTTATCGATGCGGGAAAGAAAGCTTTAAGTGATGTTTTAAGTGAGTTAAGTTCTAAAAATAAAGATTTTGAAACGGTTTATAAATCTATTCAAAACCATCTTGTACTCTCTAAAAAATGGAGTGATGTAAGCTTAGGGTACTTTATTAACGAAAGATAGTGATTTTTTAGATACAATTTCGAAATTTTTTTTTGGAATAGTTTTGAAATTTTTACTTATATTTATCCTTAGTTTTACCCACTCATTAGCCTTTACATATACAGGAAAGCTCCTAAATTCTCTAACACTATCAACACTTGTCAATGCAAAAGTTTTTGACTCTAACACCACTGTTTATTCAGATCAAAATGGAACATTTTCACTCCAAAGCAATCAAAGCAAAATATTTGTTAAAGCTTACGGTTACAGACCTTTTAGTATTTCTAAGGATGATAACTTAAGTGTGTATAAGGTCACCCCTATTAAAGTAAAAGCATTGTATTTAAACTATTGGGGTGCTAGAGAAAACTCTAAAACATTTAAACGGATTTTAAAAGCCATAGATGAAACAGAGATCAATTCCGTTGTTATTGATATTAAAAGTGCTTATGGTCTAACCAATTATAAAACATCTTACACTCAAGCAAATGCTTTTGGAATTTGGTATCAAAGGAACATAAAAGACATTCAAAGCTTTATGAATATCTTAAAGTCAAAAAATATTTATACCATAGCAAGATTAGCAACCTTTAAAGATGAGTTGCAAGCTTTTAATCATCCTGAATACGCTGTAAAAGACACTAATGGTGAGATCTGGAGAAATTTCGATGACATTGCTTGGGTAGATCCATACGACAAAAGAAGTCATATCTACACTGTTTCTATTGCCAAAGACGCTGCGAAAATAGGTTTTGATGAAATTAACTTTGATTTTATCCGTTTTCCTGCTCGTCAAGGCTTGGTCTATTCAAAAGAAAACACTCAAACCAATAGAGTTAAAGCAATAGAAGATTTTTTATTTTATACTAAAAATGAGCTAAAACAATACGGTGTCTTTATCTCTGTAGATACCTATGGACTTCTTTGCTGGAACAAAGACGACAGTGGTATTGGTCAAACACTTAAAGGGCTTTCTAAGCACAGTGACTACATCTCTCCTATGCTGTATCCATCGGGATTTACATCTGAGTACTTCAAAGTACAATACCCTTCTGATCATCCGCATATGGTTATACATAAGAGTATAAATAATATTGTTGATGAGATAGATCCAAAAAGACTTAGACCGTGGTTACAACATTTTAAAGACTATGCACATACGAAGCGTTTTTATTCCAAAAAAGACATTAGTGAACAAATTCGTGCTTGTGATGATCACAATACGACAGGCTGGATGATGTGGTCCCCCTCAAGTAGATACAAACAACATTATTTTGAACCAACTATAAAAGATGGAAATCTTTCTCAATCGTTTTAAAATCTCTGGCTTGTGGCATATAGATCCCAACAAGGGCATGAAACTCTTTAGAATGGTTCATATGTACTAAATGCGCCAACTCATGTATGATGACATATTCTATTTGTTGTTTTGGAGCATTATATAAATAGGTATTTAAAGTGATGTTTTTGTTAGAATCACAACTCCCCCATCTTCTTTTCATCTTTTTAAATTTAAGTTTATTAAACTCTAAGCCCATCTTGTTTGAAAAATATTCGGTTTTTATACGTAAGTACTCTTTGGCTTTATTTTCATCAACAATCTCTTTAGTGATGTAGGTTTTTTTTTCGAGTTCTGAGAGTTTTTTACGTATCCAATCCTCTTTTTGAAGGAGCAAATTATTAATATAATTCATCGATACTTTGGGCGTTTTTAAAATAACACCCTCTTTTTTAACTTGAATGTATGTGTTTTTTAGTTTTGGATTTAAAAGATGTATAATCTCAATATCACGAAAATCTATTTTATTGGTATGGTATGGGATCTTTTTCTCCTGCTTGTAAAAATCCATTTAATCTTAAACGGCAACTGTCACACTCTCCACAAGCTTTGTCCTCATTCTTATAACAACTCCAAGTAAGTTCTAGGGGTACCTTTTGAACCAAAGCTTCTTGAACTATTTGCGATTTTTTTAATTTTACTAAAGGCATATCTATAACAATAGAAGTTTCATCTTTTGTTCCAAGGTTTATACTCTCTTGCATACTCTTAATATAGTCAAATCGACAATCAGGATAACCACTGCTGTCTTCTTCTACTACTCCAATACTAATTAGCTCTGCACCCTCTTTTTCTGCAATAGCAGCCGCCATACTTAAAAATATTCCATTTCTAAAGGGAACATAGGTAACAGGAACACCCTCTTCTATCCCTGAAGTAGGCACCTCAATACTTTTATCGGTCAAAGCAGATGCCCCTAGTTGTTTGAAAAAATCAAGGTCTAAAATATATTTTTGTATTACACCTAGATCCTCACAAATATTATTAAAACAATCGAGCTCTTTTTGTTGTGTTCTTTGATCATAGTTAAAATGTACACCTATGATCTCATAATTTTCATTTTTTTTCATATAGGCACTTAGGGTAGAATCCATGCCCCCACTCATTATACATACTGCTTTTTTATTTTTTATATTCTTCATAAAAGAATTTTAACATATATTTTTAATCTTTTTTAAATCCTAATGGCTATATAATCTAAGATACTTAATAAAGGAGATGTTATGGAAATCTCAAACATCAACCAAAACAGTTCTAATGTTCAGCAACAAGAAGAATTAGCTACAAAGAAAGTTCAGACGGAACAAAAAGAGGTTCAGCAGCAAACTCAAAAAGTTAATGAAGAATCAAAACAAATGAATGCTCAAAAAACAGGTGTGGGCAACAATATAAATTTAACAGGTTAATATTTTGATATAATTCGACTTATGATTGAATTAGAAAATAATACCCCTTTAAACGTAAATGAAGCATTCTTAAATGAAATCGCTTCATCCCTAACCACAAAAGAGATTGAACTCATCATTACCACTGATCAAGCTATTAAACTCCTCAACAATGAGCACCGTGGCATTAACAAAGAAACAGATGTATTAAGCTTTCCTTACGATGACATGCCTATGGCACCGCTTGGAAGTATTGTTATATCTGACTCTCATGTTATTGACAAAGCAAAAGAATTTTCTCACTCGTGTGATGATGAATTAACCTTGCTGTTTATTCATGGCTTGCTTCATCTACTTGGATATGATCATGAAGTTGACAACGGTGAGATGAGATTAGAGGAAAAAAATATTATTGAGAAGTTTAATTTACCACAAAGCTTAATTATAAGAACACAAGGATAATCATTGGATTTAATAATTTTTATTGCTGCTATGGCTGCATTAATATACGGTGCTGATTTTATTATCAAAGAATCAGAAAGAATCGCTTTACATTTTAATATATCGCATTTTGTTATTGGAGCAACGCTTGTTGCTTTTGGAACTTCTTTACCAGAAATGGCAGCATCAATGATGGCTGCAGGTGCTAATAAAAGCGATATGGCTGTTGCAAATGTTGTTGGTAGTGTTATTTTTAATATTACCCTTGTACTGGGTGCTGTATTTGTTTTAGCAAAACGTATGACCACCTCAAGGGACCTTTTTGCTAAAGACAGTGCATGGGTAATTGTTCCTGTAATTATTTTCTTTTTAATGTCACAAGATGGGCAAATAAGTAGAATAGATGGTTTGTTGTATCTATTGGTTATGGTATCTTATATTATCTTTTTATTTACCTCTTCAAAAGAAGACCTTGAGGGTGAAATAGATGAAAGTCTAAAAGAAAAATTCAAATGGGCCAAAACTATTATCCTGTTAACAATTGGATTTGCACTGACTATTGGTGGTGCTAATTTTGTTATTGAAAGTGGTGCAAATATTGCAAGAGATTTTGGAATTAGTGAATGGATCATAGGTATATTTTTAATCTCTTTAGGAACAAGTTTACCAGAACTTGTTGTATCTCTTGTAGCTCTTAAAAAAGGATCGGCTGAGATGAGCATTGGAAACATTATAGGATCAAACGTTGCTAATTTTTCTATGGTACTTGGAGCAGCTTCATTGGTAAGCCCACTCAAAGTAGATCTAGGAGCAAATCAATACGATATATTAATAATGGTAGGTGCGTCTATTACCTTGTTATTTATTATTGCTAATAGACTTTATAACAAAGCTGGTGGAATCTTTTTACTAACTATTTTAGCCTTATTTATTCAAAACGCCATTGTTTAAACAACACCTTTCTAAAAAGACAAAAAAATGTCTTTTTAGAACCTTTATCTTACTTTTTTATATACCCATCTTCTAAGAGTTTATTGTAGATTTTAGATACAATTTTCCCCGCAGCAGCTCCACCATGACCACCGTGTTCAACCATTACAAGTACAACATATTTTGGGTCCTTATAAGGTCCATACGTCGTAAACCAAGCATGAGAACGTGTGTAGTATTCCATCTCATGCTCAAGCTCTCTGTCTTCTATATCTTGCATAATACCAACAACTTGAGCCGTACCTGTTTTACCTGCAATTTTTATCTTAGAACTAAGATATTGCGTTGCGGTTCCTTTTGGATAGTTACACACTTCGTACATCGCGTTTTGTATAATAGGGAGTTTTTTATTTTCATCTTCAGTAAAAATATCTTCTATTTTTGGTGAAATAACTTTATCCCCTATTTGCTTGGCAATATAAGGAGTAGGAAGCTTACCTGTTGCCATTAAGGCGGTAAATTGTGCTATTTGGATAGGTGTTACTAAAAAGTCCCCCTGCCCAATAGAGGTATTAACCGTTTCTCCTATGTACCATGAACGATTATATTTTTTACGTTTCCACTCTCTTGAGGGCACGGTTCCAATAAATTCATTAGGCAGGTCTATCCCTGTTTTTTTTCCTAGACCGTATCTTTTTAGGCCATCACTCATTTTTTTAATACCAACTTGTAAACTTCCTTTATAGAAGTAATCATCGCAACTTTCTCGTATTGCCTTTGTGATACCTGTTTTTCGGTGCCCTTTCTTTTTCCAACATCTAAAAACCCTTTTTCCAAGAGGCAAAGATGAACGGCAATCTACAGTCCAATAGGGGCTTATGTCATTGGTTATATACACCAAACCTAAACCTGTTTTTATAGTAGATCCAGGAGGATACAAACCATGTGTTACTTTGTTTGTAAAGGGTTTATCTAAACTGTTTGAGAGCTTATTCCACATTTTATGGGAAATACCACTTACAAAAGTGTTAAGATCATACTCTGGAAAACTACTAGCACTTAATACCCTTCCCTCAACGTCCATAACAACTACGGCTCCCGCTTTGTTTTTAAATAAAGATGAAATGTATTTTTGTAGTTCAATATCAATGTTAAGAAGTAATTTTCTGTCTTCTTTGGCTTTTTCATGTGAGATCTCTTTAATCACTTGATTATTGGCATTAACTTTAACTGTTTTACTTCCAGAATCACCTTGAAGATAGCTATTGTAATTACTCTCTATACCACTTTTACCAATATAACCAATGAGCTTAAGTAGATCATCGTTTTTTATATCTTTTGCATTGGCACGTGATACATAGCCAACTGTATGCGCTGCAATATCTTTGTATGGATAGTAACGTTTAGGCGCAGAAACTATTTTAATATTTTCACGTAAATTTAATTTTGTGTAAACAGGCATGATCTCATTGTAAGAGATAAAATTAACAATATCTATAAATTCATGATTATAATAAGAATCATGTTTTTTATACATGCTCATCATCTTTTCTTTGTCTAAGCTTGGTAAGAGTTTAAGTAAAAAGTCAAGTTCTTGTTCATACACCTTTGCATTTTTCTTTAGGGTTAAGTGAGGCTTTAACTGAATTTTAAATCCAAGTTTATTGATTGCTATTGGTCTGTTTTTATTGTCGGATATTTCACCACGAATAGGAGCTATTTTCTCAACTTTTATGGTGTTGCTGTGGGAAAGTTTTTCATAATACGAATGGGATTCAACCGCCAGCATAAATACCCGAATAATAAGTATTGTCCAAAGTAATACAAATACAGATAATATAAACTTAACTTTCATAAAATACTCACTATTAAAAATTCTATTACTATATAGTAAATTATATAATAATTCACCGCAGGCATAGGCAATAAAAAGATACTGGAGATCACTGAAGTAAAGAAGTAAAAGCCTACATAGGCGAGTAAAACAATAGAGATATTGACACAAACTTTACAATTAAAATTTTGTTCAATTTTAGGTAAAACTATTTTTAAAACCAATGCAAAGTAGATCACTGTTGAAAATAAAATATAGCCTTTTTCACTCTCAAAAATTAAAATGGAAAAAACAACAAGTACTATGTAAGCAAGGTCCTCTTTTCTAAAAGCTTGAATAAACAAATAAAATAACACACCAAGCAATGGTGGTAAAATTAAATAGATACTGCTTAAGCTTTCATACAAGACAAACAATGCAACATATACAAATGGTGCTAAAGATTTTTGATCAGAGATACTTCGTTGCATATTGGAAAGTGTTTACATTTAATACAATCGGCCCAAATTTTATGTTCAGGGATTGATTCTTTGGATATTTCAAAAAAACCTAATTTTTCAAAAAACTCTTTTTTATAGGTTAAACTCAGCACTTGTTTTAAACCAAGTTCAACCCCCTCTTTTAAAACAGTGTTGATCAAACCACTACCGACATTTTTTCCTCTGTATCCATCTTTGATGATCAAAGAACGTATCTCTGCTAAAGATGGAGAATGTATATGCAGTGCACAAAATCCTATAATTTCATTGTCTTGCATTGCTAAAGTGTAAGAACGTATATTGGTCGAGATCTCATCGTCTGTCCTGTCTAAAATAATTCCAGACTCCACTTCAGGTGCTACCAATTTTTGCATCGCTTCTATATTGTTAAGAACCGCTTTTTTATACTCAATCATTTTGAGGTGAATCTCCAATTATTTTATATAAAATATTGTTCACTTTTTGCATACCCCTTTTTTTTGCACTTGAAACCATAATGGCATTTGGGTATTCACGTCTTAATTTGTTTTGTTCTTTTTGATTAAGTTTGTCTATTTTTGTAAAAATTTGAAGTATGTGTTGACTCTCATTTGCATTTTCAACCAAAAAGTCTGTCACTGATTTGTCAATGTCTAAATTAGGATGTCTACAATCTATTAGATGAATATAAACAATAATATTAGGACGTTTTGATATAAAGTCTGTTAAGTTTTTTTCCCAATCACTTTTAATACTCTTTGATACTTTAGCGTACCCAAAACCTGGTAGATCCACAAATTTAGCAAATCTTTTTTCTGATTTTTCTCTGTCTATAAATGTAACGTCAAAATAATTTATTAAACGTGTTTTACCAGGAGAAGAGGACACTTTTGCCAGTCCCTTATGATTTGTCAATGCGTTTAAAAGTGAACTTTTACCAACATTGGATCGAGCCATAAATACGATTTCATCTTGTACATCTGACTCAGGAACACCTGTAATGTTTGGAGCTGATATTACAAACTTTGAATCTACTATTTCTATCACTTTTCTACCGCCTTATTTTCTTCTTTAATATCAAAAATCATGATAACTGGTTTTTTGGTATTGCTTTTTGCTTTTGCTTTACCCTCAACCGTTTTAATAACCACTTCATCACCTATGATCTCATTTTTTTCACCCAATTGTTTAATATGAACATCTTTATAAAACATATATTCTTTACTTAGAGGGATATAGATCACTTGTTGAGAATGACCATTATATTGTGAACCATCTTGGGTGGTAATATGAAAAGAAACTTCCCCCTCAGCAATATACTTTGTTGGTTGGTTTTCTTTGTTTGTGTACACCGTAATAGTAGATGCGTTGATCTCATCGTTTTCTTTTAGAATATTTACATTGCCTTGAAAAACCGAAATCCCTTTTCTTTGATCAGACTCAAAAGAGTTGGCTTTTATTTTTAATTCGTTTGAACTCAGTGATACTATGATTGTAAACAGTAAAAATATTTTCATTTTTTCTTCTCTTGTAAATTGTATATTATTTCTATATTTTTAGATTTTATTTCTGCATTTTTATTATCAAAAATAGCACTAGAACCCCTAACGTAACTTTCACCCATATACGCAACATATTCTACATCGGTTGATGCTTGATCTATGTTTTTATCATACGTGGCTTTTTGAGAAAAGAATCTCAATCCATCATTACGCTTAAACTTTACATCGCCATTAAGAAATACAATATTTGCTTTGTACAGACCATCTTTGGCTTTCATATTTGATAAAAACTCTTTTGAGTTGTCGGTATAGTCTATGTCTGTAACAAAATATCTGTCATTATAACGGACCGCTTTGCTTCCATCCATTTTAGTAACTAAACCCTCTTGATCTAATTCATGTAAGGTAAAATCAACTAAACTAAATTGAGCAATCTCTTTTTCTTGTGTTTGTTTTAAATTCATTGGTTTGAAAAAAAAGTATATCATAGATAAACCAATCATAACGATAGACAAGAAAATATTTATATTCAATACCAAATACCTGCAAATTCTGATTCTTGGTTATTTTCTTTAACCAGTAGATCTATCATCTCTCTAACCGCGCCATCACCGCCCTTTTTAGCAAGAACCGTGTCCACAATCTCTTTAATTGGCTCAACCCCATCGTTTGGTGTAAAACTTCTTCCTGCAATTTGAAGCATATTATAATCGTTTAAATCATCTCCAATAGCAGCCACTTCATAACTCTTTAGATCCAACTCAGTCATAATATTTTTTATAACTCTATCTTTATCTTTAATACCTTGATAAAAATGTGTAATACCTAACTCTTGAGCACGCCTTTTAACCATTGGAGAGTCTTTGCCCGTTATTATAGCTGCATAATTTCCTATTTTTATCCATGTACTGATGCCAAGACCGTCTTTTACATTAAAGCCTTTAATCTCTTCACCATTTGATGTATAGGTTAACTTACCATCACTCAAACAACCATCAACATCAAGCACTATCAATTTAATCATAACATATCTTTCGTACTTGGTATGCCTACTCTTTCATTTTTTGCGATAGCTCTTCTAATGGATACACCAACAGCTTTAAAAGCTGCCTCAATAATATGATGTTTGTTTTTACCACGTTTTTGAATAATATGTGCACTGATAGAAGCATTTAAGATCAATGCTCTAAAAAATTCCTCTACCAATTCTGTGTCAAAATTTCCAACTTTGCCATGAACATCAAGTTCAAATACCAAAAAAGGTCTATTGCTTAGATCCATATCACACTCCACACAAGCTTCGTCCATAACTACACTTGCGTTTGAGAATCTTTCAATCCCTTTAGCTGGATAAATCACCTCTGATAAAAGTGAACCAATTACAATTCCTACATCCTCAACGCTGTGATGATCGTCAATATGAGTATCACCCACACATTTTACTTCTAGATCTATCAGTGAATGTTTTGAGAAGCTCTCCAACATGTGGTCCAAAAAACCTACACCCGTGTCAATCTTGTTATTACCTTTTCCATATAGGTCTAACGATACGCTAATATCTGTTTCTTTTGTTTTTCTTGTTTTTGTTACCATTAATCATCCCTTACTATAAATGCGTTTGTAAATTCAGAAGTAGATCTGTAATCTCTTGCTTCTGTTTCACTTCTAAAGCCTTCAAGCCATACTTTAAATATTCTTGAACTTCCATTGTCTATATCTTTTATAACTGTTTTATAGCCATCTAGTCCATTGTATTTTTGTTGTGTTTTCAAAGCACCATCAAAAATTGAAAAAGAACCGATTTGTATAGCATAGTTAGCAACTTGTGATTCTTGAGGCACTTTTTTCAAGTGCTCTTTAGCTTGAATCTTTTTTGATCCCTTTGTCTGAAAACCAAGCACTTCTATGTTTACAGAAGCGGTTCCTTTGGCTACCATTTTAATCTTGTGTGCAGCAGAATTAGATAGATCTATAATACGGGTACCTATAAAAGGTCCTCTGTCATTAATTCTAACAACGGTAGAGAGTCCATTTTCTACATTGGTAACTTTAACGATGGTATTCATAGGAAAAGTTTTATGTGCTGCGGTCATGTCGTGCATGTTATATGTTTCACCATTGGATGTGAGTTTCCCATGAAAATCAGGTCCATACCAACTAGCAATCCCATCAAAACTATCTCCAACTGCAACAACATTTGGATAGTATTTAATTCCTCGTATGGTATATGGTCGCATGGTTGGATGAGAGTATGTTTTTTTGTCCATCTGTGAAGAATGGGCAGATCTATCACTCGAATACGTTTTTGGGGTACTAAACGTTTTGTAAACACCCGTACCTCTTGTACTACAACCATTAAATAAAAATACGCCACTAAACACTGTTAGTAATAAAAATTTATTCATAAATTTTTAACCTCTCACCAATCTTGATCAAACTTCCTCGCAAACGATTTTGTCTTCTTATGTTTTTTACACTTACTTTATGTGCTTTAGATATTGACTCTAAAGTGTCCCCTTTTTTTACCAAATAATAATGTTTGGTATCAATTTTTTTACGTTTTGAATTAAGGTCAATAGGAATAATAAGTTTTTGTCTAAGTTTTAAACTCGTACGCTTTAAACCGTTAAAATCCATAATAACCTTGTAGGGAACCCCATATTTTTTACCAATATAGCTTAAGTTGTCACCATTGCTTACAATATGGATCTTGTAAATATTTTTTACAGAATCTCGTGCATATTTTTGTTTAAAATCATTGAGTTTTACATAAGGAATATAAACTTCATAATCTTTTTTATAAGGGGGTACAAAGTCGTATTTTAAATGTCTATTTAACTTTTTTAATGTTTTTAAAGGAAGTCCAACCGTCTTAGAAACTCTTTTTAAGGACTCTCCACTTGGTAATTTAACAGTGGCCATTGAATAAGCATTAGCACGGTTTAACAGGTGCGCATATTCACTTTCTAATAAAAACTTATCATCATTACCAATTAAGGCTAAGGCCAGTATTTTTCGAATATAAAGTCTGCTCTCACGAGGAAGAAACTTTCTTTTTGTGTTAAGCAAAACACGTAAGTCATCGCTTTTTGCTTTTCTTATCGCTTTGCTTAACCTACCACCACCACAATTATATGCAATCGCAGCTAAGTACCATTTTCCAAATCTTTTATGTAAATGCGATAAATATTTTGCCGCCGCCTTTGTTGACTTTACAGGATCACGTCGTTCATCAACATATTCATCAATTTTTAGTCCAAAACCTTTGGCTGTTCTTGGCATAAATTGCCATAAACCAGCCGCTCTTTTTTTAGAATAGGCTCGGTTAGAAAAGTTTGATTCAGCCATTGCTAAATACAAAAATTCTGCTGGGATGTTGTACTGAGATAAGATCTTTTTTACTTCTGGTATGTAAATATAGGCATCATCCATGGCACGAAAAAAATGTTTGCTTCTATAGATCTGGCTGTTTTTTGTACGCATGTCATTTAAAGTTTTGTCAAACAAAAAGGACGCTTCAATATCAAAAGAATTTAAAATTTTAACCTCTTTATTGTGGTTAAAGGCATAATTCAAATTAGCAAAAAGTGTGAACGGTATTAATAGTAATAAAAAATATTTCAATGAATGTAACTTTGTATATAAAATAAAAGCTACATTTTATCCTAAGTTAGTTAAAAAAAAGTTTTAAAGCATTTTGTGTGGTGGTTTTTTTAATCTCATCTGTTGTATTTTCAAGGATTTCTGCTACCTTACTCACAACAAAATTGGTATATAAAGGTTCATTCCTTTGCCCTCTATGTGGCGTTGGAGTAAGATATGGACCATCTGTTTCTATTAGCAGTTTCTCCTGAGGAATTTTTGGTAACACATTAAGTAGTTTTTTTGCATTTTTAAAAGTTACGACACCACCTATTCCAAAATAAAACCCATTTTCACTTAAACTCAACAATTGTTCATCCGCATTGTAACAATGTAAAACACCACCCACTTCATCTGCGTTGTGATCTAGCAAGATCTTTTTTGAATCATCTGAAGCATCTCTAATATGTACAATTAAAGGCTTTTTGTATTTTTTAGCTAGATCTATCTGTTTTATGAAAACCTCTTTTTGTTGCATTTTTTCAAGTTCTTTTTCCTCTTCACTTCCTTCTAATCGGAAGTAATCAAGCCCACACTCACCAATAGCTACACACTTTTCATGTGTTACGTATTTCTCAAAAATCGATTCTTCATATCCATTAATATCATAAGGATGAATACCCACTGCAAAAAAAACATCTTCATATTTTTCAGATATTTCTATGGCTCTTAAAAGTGTACTAGCATCTGCACCAGGAATAATAAAACGCTCTACTCCACCGTGTCTGGCTCTACTTAAAACATCTTCTAAATCATCTTTGTAACGGGTGTCATCCAAATGGATATGGGTGTCAATTATCATTTTTATCTCTTTTTATTTTGTTTATATTTTTTATCATTAGATATGCAAAAAAACTTGCTATTGCAAAGAGTAACAAGGCACCTTGTGTGTTTGAATTTTCATAAAACTTGTACGACAATATGAATAAAACAATAGAAATTACAAAACACATATTAATGCTCTAAAAGTTCTTTTGCAAACTTTTTAGCTTCAGCGCTGATTTTATCGCCACTGATCATTCTGGCTATTTCGTTTACCCTGCTCTCAAAATCAAGTTGAGCGACTTTGGATTCATTTTCATCTTTATATACCAAAAAGTGTTGATCTCCCATAGAAGTGAGTTGTGGTTGATGAGATATAACAAAGATCTGGAAGTGTGTGGATAGTTTTTTAAGAACTTTAGCCACACTCATAGACTCTTCACCACTTAAGTTTGCATCTATCTCATCCAACATCAATACTCCGCCATTGTGTTGCATAGTATCGGACTTAACAGCAAGTATTGCCAATCTAAGTCTATTGAACTCACCCGTACTGATTTTGTCTAATCCAACACTGTTTAAAGCGATTAAAATTGCATCTTCTCCATGCTCATTTTTTTCTATCTTTTGTAACTGTATTTGACAATCTCTCAAATAGAGTTCATTTAAATAGCTATTTAGATCATTTTCAAAATTCTTTATCTCTTTTGAACGTAAATAGCTCAACTCTTTTGCCAGAGTATCTGTCTGTTCTTTTAAGTCTTGTACTTGTTGTTCGAGTTGATCTTTTGTAATCTCAATATTTTCATATTTTTGAAGTTCAATTATTTTATTTTCTTTGTACTCTAGGGCCTCTTCAATACTGCCATACCTTCTTTTTAGTTCGCTGATCTCTTCGAGACGGTTCAATACCTCTTCAACATCAATGTCATCCAATGCAGAGAACTTTTCTTGCGCGCCTTCTAGTACGGCTCTTAACTCATTCATCGCATCACTAAAAAAAGCACTTTGTACCTCTAACGCATCAAGTGCGCTAAAAACATTGTGTTCACTGTTAAACACTTCGTTAGCCGAAGATAATGACTCTAAAACTTTCTCTTTTTTTGAGAGTTCTTTTTTAATCTCTAATAGATCTAGGTCTTCATCTTTACTTGGGTTTATTTGTTCTATTTTTTGTATTTCAAACTTTGCGAACTCTTTTAGTTCTACTATTCTTTTTTGCTCATCTTCAATCTGTTGCAATTGTAAGTTTAAAGTTTTATACTCAATAAATGCACTTTTATACTCTTTTTTAAGTTTTAACATTTTTTTGGATGTTTTTGCTATTCTTGCATCTAACATGTTTAATAAGTTTTCATTTTCAAAATCTGAATAATCTTTTAGACTCAGATGTCTTAAATGTTTACAAGAGATACTTTTAATAGCCTTTTTTGATACCCCTTGATTGTTAATAAAATATCTTGATTTTTCTTTTTTTATGTGTTTAAATATATTTATATCTTCAGAATCAAGACCGTATTCTTCACCGTCAAAATGCCACGATGCAGATGATTCACATAAACTTGCTTCACAACTTGCACTGCCTAAAGAAGCCAAAATAGAGTTAATTAAAATAGATTTACCACTTCCACTTGGACCCGTAAAGACCACCAAACCGTTTGATAAATTTAATTCAACTTCTTTGAAACTCAAATAATCTTTTAAAAAAAATCGTTCTATCATTATTAAACCCTATTCTCCCCAATTTAACTTATTTTTCAATATTTCAAAATAATTAAAATCTTCTTTATGGATTAACTTAACCATCTTAGATGCTAATTTTATATCTATACTTTCACCTAAACCTAGTTCCACCGTGTCTTGTCCATCAAAAATAACCAAAGCTTTTTCACTTGATGTTTTCATCTCTATTGGGTATTTTCCAGGTAAAACAACAGGTCTTTGAGTGAGTGAATGAGGACAAATTGGAGTCAATGCAAAAACATTTGTAAGTGGAAACAGCACCGGTCCCCCTGCAGATAGATTGTAAGCTGTGGATCCAGTAGGTGTGGATACAATAACCCCATCTCCATAATAAGTATTAAAAGGTTTAGAATCAACCAATGTTTCAATATGAATCATTTGAGGTACAGCAGAACGTGTTAAAACCACATCATTAAAAGCATAGCGTTTTTCTTCTTTTAACCCCTTATTTAGAGTCGCTTCTAAAATCGCTCTTTCATCAATTCTAAATTTATTTTCTAACATTAAACCCACAAAATCATCAAAACCATCTAAATTAACATCAGATAAAAAACCTAATCTACCAGCATGAACACCTAAAATAGGTATATCAAATTCAAGAGATTTTCGTGCTGTAGAGATCAAGGTGCCGTCACCTCCTATCGTAATAAGAAAATCGCTACGTTCACACAGTTGATTAAATTCAATCCCCTCTAAGCAAATCATTTCAGCACTTCTTTGTTCGAGATTTACTTCAAAACCATGTTTTATCAGTGTTTGTTTAATGCTTTGATAACTTTCTTTGAGTTCTGGGCTATTAGGTCTTAAAAGCACACCCGCTTTATTAAAGTTCATATTTGTCAAAACAACTCTTTTAATTTTTTTTGACAAATTATACTCTTTTAATTTTTAAATTACTAAAAATATTGCAAAATGACATATTTAATCCTTAAAAAGAATCTTAGTCTTAAATAAGCCAACTTAAGGTATAATCGCGAAAATTTTTTATAGGACTCTATTTATATGAGAACTCATTACTGTACAGATTTAAACGAAACAAATGTTGGCGAAGAAGTTACGCTAACTGGATGGGCTAATAACTACCGCGATCATGGTGGAATTATTTTTATTGATTTAAGAGATAAAACAGGACTTATCCAATTAACTTGTGATCCAGAAGATAGTAAAAACGCACACGAAACGGCAGATAAGGTTCGTGATGAATATGTTTTAATTGCAAAAGGTAAAGTTCGCCACCGTGGTGAAGGACTAACAAACCCAAGATTAAAAACAGGTGCAATTGAGATTATTGTAACAGAGCTTATTATTGAAAATAAAGCTAACCCTATGCCATTTACACTTGGGGATCCAAACGTTGGTGAAGATGTTAGATTAAAATACAGATACTTAGAGCTTCGTGATCCTGCAATGTATGAATCATTCCGCCTACGTTCAAAAGCAGCCATAGCAGCAAGAAATGTTTTAGATGCAAATGGTTTCTTAGAAGTAGAAACACCAATTTTAACTAAATCTACACCTGAGGGTGCGAGAGACTACCTTGTACCTTCTCGTGTTCACAATGGTGAATTTTATGCACTTCCTCAATCACCACAACTTTTCAAACAACTTTTAATGGTTGGTGGATTTGATAGATACTTCCAAATTGCAAAATGTTTCCGTGATGAAGATTTACGTGCTGACAGACAACCTGAATTTACTCAGATAGATGTAGAGATGAGTTTTTGTAATCAAGAAGATGTTATAAAAGTAGCAGAAGATCTACTTGAAGGTATGTTTAGTGCTTGTAATATAGAAGTAAAAGCACCGTTTAACCGTATTAAATACAACGATGCTATGGAATGGTATGGATCAGACAAACCTGATTTAAGATATGACCTTAAAATGGTAGATGTTATCGATATTTTTGAGAGATGTGACAATGAAATCTTCTCTAAAATAGCTTCTTCTGCGCATAAAAACCGTATTAAAGCACTTAAAGTTCCTGGTGCAGATCTGGTATTTTCAAAAAGAGAGATGAAAAGTTTTGAAGATTATGTAAGAAAATTCGGTGCAAGTGGTCTTGGTTATTTTCAAATGAAAGAAGACGGTCTTAAAGGTCCACTTGTTAAATTCTTTAGTGAAGAGGATATTCAAGCAATTATAGACAGAACTGAACTTGAAGTGGGTGATGTTGTGTTCTTTGGTGCAGGTGAGAAAAAACTTGTATGGGATTATATGGGACGCTTTAGAAACTTTATTGCTGAACATGAAAAAATGAATCTTGTGGATCCAGACGCTTACGAATTTGTATGGGTGGTTGATTTTCCTATGTTTGAAGTTGAAGATGGACGTGTAAAAGCCTTACACCATCCATTTACTCAACCAGTTGATACCGATAAAGACGATGTTGAAGAGATCGAATCAATCGCTTATGATATTGTATTAAATGGTACTGAACTTGGTGGTGGTTCTATCCGTATTCACAAAGAAGAGGTACAAGAAGAGATCTTTAAACTTTTAGGTATTGAAGAGGAAGAAGCACAAGAAAAATTTGGTTTCTTACTAGATGCACTGAAATTTGGAGCACCTCCACACGGTGGTTTTGCTATGGGCTTTGACAGAATGATGATGTTAATCAGCAAAAAATCAAGTATCCGTGACGTTATTGCCTTTCCTAAAACACAAAAAGCATCGTGTGTATTAACAAAAGCACCAAGTGATGTAGATAACACTCAACTAAGAGATCTACATATCCGTTTGCGTGAGCCAAAACAATAATTATGAAAAAACTTTTCTTAATTATTGGAGCACCAGGTAGTGGTAAAACTACCGATGCTGAGTTAATAGCCAAAGAAAATGAAACCATCACACATTATTCTGCTGGAGATATGTTTCGCGAAGAAGTTGCCAGTGGGAGTGAACGAGGTATCCTTATTGACTCTTTTATATCAAAAGGAAAAATAGTACCTATTGATATTGCTATTGAAACCATTGTAAGTGCTATTAAAAAAGCCCCTAGTGATGTAGTGATTATAGATGGATACCCAAGAAGTATGGAACAACTAGACGCACTTGATCAATTTTTAAAAAATGAGTCAGGTGTGGTTTTAAACAATGTTATTGAAGTAAAAGTAAGCGAAGCAGTAGCAAGAGATAGAGTTCTTGGTCGTGCACGTGGAGCCGATGATAACAATGAAGTGTTTAATAACCGTATGAAAGTCTATTTAGAACCATTGAAACAAATACAAGATTTTTACAACAGTAAAAATATGTTAGAAGTTATTGATGGAGAAAGAACAATAGAGGCTATTGTTAAAGATATGCAAGCGTTTATTTTATCTAAAGTATAAAGAGGAATTACTCCTCTTCATCTTCACTTTGTTGCGCTGAGATAATATCATTGTAGATCTCTTCACACTCATTATCTTCAATCTCACCGCTCATAATATCATCAAGTACATCTTTTAAATCTGATTTAAATTCACGTAGTTCTTCGATCTCTTCTTTTTGCTCATCGTTTGCATTTTTTTCATCTGCTATTTGCTCAAATATTTCATCTAAAGCATCATCTATATCAGGGATCACTTGTTTTGTTAAAAGTTCTTCTAATTTTTGTGTGTAGGACATGTTTATACCTTAATCTATTTTTTTGTAATGATAGCAGAATTTGAAATTTTTTAATATATATTAAATGGATATGCTATATTGCCGATATGGTATAAAACAATAAAAGTCAAGGAATTATCTTATGTTGGTTTGGTTATTGGCATTATTATTGCTAAGTATATCCATATATGTTATTTATCGATATCGACTACTTACCAATAATAAAATGATTAAAAAAGAAAAAAAACATTATACATTTAAAATTTAAGAGGCACACATGACAATGAAACGTAGTAATCACGTATTTAAAGGGCACAAGGCGTTACTTGGGGGACGATATGTCACTTATGGAGAACTTGAACTTCCAAGTAGATTTGAAGAATATCCTAAGTCCAAAAATGGGTTTGACTGGGGTGTGAATGGTTCGGGCTCTCTTCAACTTGCTTACGCAATTTTGCGTCAAATAAGTACACAAGAGATTGCAAAAGACAACACTGAAAAATTTGTTAAAGACATTGTTCTTTCTTTGCACTCAAGAGATTGGGTTCTTAACTCCAGTGATGTACTTGAATGGATAGCTGAAAATACCGATGTAAATTTGGAAAATGACACTCAAGAGATTAAATACACGAACAATTTTATACAAAAAAGAGCCATATACACAAAAGAAAAAACACCTAAAAAGAAAACAAATGTAATTAAAGAGGTTTGTAAAGAGTTAGGTATTACTCAAAAAACTTTAGCGAGCATACTGGAAGTACCTGAAGGAACAGTAAGCAGTTGGGCTGTTAAAAATGAGATCCCAAGACTTGGGAAAAAAGCCATAGAATTTTATATTCAAAACGCTAAAAACCAACAAATTGTTGATAGTTATAAAAACTTTGTTCGACTTTTAGATGTCTCTTAAATCACCTGAGGCATTTAAAGTTAAATACTCCAGTGACTCTTGAGATATTTCATACTTTTGTATAAATTTCTCAATTGATTGAGTATCAAACTCTTCTAAGGCAATCACAAAACTTAAAATCTCACCTAAAGTACCTTCTTGTTTTAAAATCGCTTCTTTAATCTCTTTGTCAACATGCAGTTCTTGCAAAAGCGTTCTTTGCCTTACATGTAATAGTAGATCCATTAAGGAGATCACACCTACAAAATAAGCATTGGCTACAATTTTTTTGTCCACCAACTTTGCAATTTCTTGAATCAAATAGGTACGGGCCCTTACTCTTTCAAAAAGTAAAAGGTTAGAGATTCCATCTTCTCTTGGTGCAGAATAGATCATTAGCATTAACCATTGGGTCAGTTTTGTTTTTCCAACCAATGTAACCACTTGTTTAATGGATGAGAGTTTTTGTCTAAAATGGAATAAACCTGAATTGATAAACTTTAATAGCTGTATAGAGATAATAGGACTTTTTTCAAACTCTTGCACCAACTCATCAATACTGCAATCTTGCATAAGCTTATTACACAAACGCATAACATTTTCAACTTCGGTTTCAAGTTTTTTCTCTGTTTGAATTTCTGGTTTACAAAAGAAATACCCTTGTAGGTATTTAGCTCCCATCTTTAAAGCGATTTGTTCCTTTTCTTTGTCTTCAACTTTTGTGACAATCAGTTCAATGTCTAGATCTTTTAGTAAGTCTAAGTTTTCTATGGGAGTGTTGATGTCTGTTTTGATAAATCGTATATATTGCAATAGATCCTTGTATAAATCTATTAATTTTTCATCTAAAATTGCATCATTTATGGCAAAAGTATAACCGTCTTTGTAAAGTTGTTCAATTCTTTTTATGATCTCAGGGTTGATCTCATCATCGCATTGAAGGGAAAATATAAAATTTTCTTTTGGAATGGTTGTTACTACTTTATGAAGAATAAACTCTTTATCTGCTTTGACAAAAGCTTTATATCCACCTAGGAGCTTCTTTATACCAAAACGGTTAATAGTAGAACTTAAGACACTGACAGTTGCTTCTTTACGATTTTTAATATTTGAACTTGATTCCGTATCTCGGTATAAAAGTTCATACGCAAACACTTCAGCATCTTTATTTAAGATTGGTTGTTTAGCTATGTAAATATTATTTCCCATATCACCTCTCTTTTCTAGCAATTATACATTATAGTTCTTTGAATTGACTTATAAGCGTTTTTTGATTAATATATAGTTTAATATATACCAAGGAAATAAATGAAACCAAAAGATGAAATCACCAGAAGTTTACTAATAGATAGAAAAACTTGGGATGATTCAATGCTCTATGCTAGAAATCGATATAAAATGAGTTTAAGTAAAGTGATAGAATCACTTTTGCAAGAATGGCTAACTAAAGAAAAAAGAAAACCACTAGACAACGAAAAACAAGGGAAATTTTTTGATTAATACTATTTAGCGTAACCCCTGTTCTGTGGCAATTCTTTGTCAAATCCTAAAATTTTTAAAACAGATTTTTTATTCATTTTTCTAGCAAAATCAAGTGCTGAAAAACCTCTTAAATCTGTACAATTTTTATCTGCCCCATGCTCTAAGAGTATGGTGGTTATTTCTGCTCTTCCATAACAAGCCGCACACATAAGCGGTGTAAAACCACTTTTTCTTTTTGTTTGATTAACATTGATACCTGCTTCAATAATATGATTGAACATAAAAAGGTTATCATAGGTGATTGCAATATCAAAGATACTTACACCCTCATCATCAAAATTAAATATATCTGCGCCATTTTCTAATAACAGTTGCAAGAGTTCCTCATCACATCTATGTCTTATAGCATGAACAAGAACCGATTCTCCCCCTTCACCCTCTTCGTTTATATTAGCACCATTTTTTATGTATTGTTTTGCTGCAATAAAATTATTGTTTTTTAAAATATCCATCCAAGTGTTCATATTTCCTCGTCTTTTTCTTAAATTTTTAATAAATGAATCTATTGTGCTAGTATATATAAAAACTTATTAGTAAAGTTTGAATATAATTTCAAAAATATTTTGATAAAGTGAGAACTAATAATGGAAACAATTCAAACAGCAGATGCTTTTAAAGCACTAATTGAAGATATCAAAACAATGGATGGATACAGAGATCCATTGGCATTTGGTATAGCAAGAGTTGATTTAGGTCAATTAAATGTTAACAAAAGTCTTCAGGCGACTTACCCAATCATTAACTGGGATGAAAACTTTGGTAGTGCTGCAATATTTATTAAAGCACTTTCTGAGCAAGGTATTGCTATCGACTTTACACAAAGCGAAGTTGTTTGTAATATCAATACTAAGTTTTTAGAATCTTGTTTAAATGCTTTTACTCCTTATGCTGATGAAGCGTACGGTGATGCACACAAAAATATCCAAGTTGTTTCTGCTTTATACACACATTTAGTAGAAAATGGTATGGTTGATGGTGAGTACAAAGTAACATTTATTTTCGATGATGCTCCTGTAAAAAGTGTAGAAGCTGCTTACTTAAAACTTTACGCTTTATCACAAGCAAAAGTAGGACTACGTGAAATTTGTCTTGATGGTGCATTTGGAGCACTTCCAAACGTTGCATGGAGCCAAGGTCAACCAATTGAGCTTGATTACCTTAGAGAGTTTGAAATTGAACTAAAACTATCTAACCAATATCCTCATGTTGATTTTGTAGATAAATTCCCTAGATTCTTACAACACATCATTCCTGCTGATAACACACGTATATTAGAAACTTCTAAAGTTCGTTTTGGTGCACAACTTGCAGCTGGAACAACTGTTATGCCAGGTGCTTCATACATCAACTTTAATGCAGGTACAACAGGTACTGTAATGGTTGAAGGTCGTATTTCATCTTCTGCTATTGTTGGTGAGGGTTCAGACGTTGGTGGTGGAGCATCTATTTTAGGTGTATTAAGTGGTACAGATGGTAATCCAATCTCTGTTGGTAAAAATTGTCTATTAGGTGCTAATTCAACGTGTGGTATACCTTTAGGTGATGGATGTATTATTGATGCTGGTTTAGCTATTTTAGAAGGTACTAAAGTAGGTATTGTTGCAAAAGAATTACAAAAAATTATGGAAGTAAACACAAACCTAAAAATGGAAGGTGAAATTTTCAAAGGTAAGCAATTAGCAGGTCTTTATGGTTTACACTTTAGACAAAACTCTATGACAGGTGAAATTACAGCTTCTCGTTCAACAAGAGAGATCAAATTAAACACAGATCTACACTAAAGATTTAACTTCTATCTATAACCTGCTTTTTATATAGCAGGTTATATAATATTCGAAGAAAGGTTTCTTATGAATATTTCAAACAACGTATCATCTATACAAACACAACAATCTTCTTTAAATAAAAGCGCTCATAATATAGCAAATCTTAATACAAAAGGTTCTTCTACGGACTTAAGTAAAGAGTTTACCTCACAGATCATTACTCAAGGCGCTACAGAGGTTAATGTTAATGCTATTAAAACACACGATCAGATGTTGGGGTCTTTACTCGATATTAAAGCTTAATCTATCAGTATATTCATGCTAAGTAAGTTTCTTAATATCTCTGATTCTTCATCGTAGTATGTGATCCCTTTACCAAGCTTTAGTGAGCTATAAACGCTTTTACCAATCACTTTTCTGCCCTCTTTTGCTTCTTGAAGTGTTTTAACTCCCCATACATTGTGAAATGCTACGATCTCATTGTCATAGGTACCTGCATAAATTAAAACATGTCCTTTTTTGTAAAGTAAGGTTCTAAAAGGTAAAGCGTGTTTTTTAATTTGTTTTATTTTTTCTTTATCGCTCAAACCCTCAAGTTTAAGAATTTTACCAACTTTTGATTGTTGGTAAGAGTTTCGCGGTAACCAAACTCCAAAAGGTGTAAATATATCCCGAATACTTGAAGAACAATCTCTTTGTCCATACATTCCACCCCATCCATACTTACTAAGTCCTACTTCATCAAAAATTGCTTGTACATTCTTTTTATCAAATCTCATAACACCCTTATGCGCTATTTTTTTAGAAATTTTTGTTTGATGATAGTTAGCTTGGTTATTTTTGTATGAAGATACACTTAAAACGATGTAAGAATCTTTTTGCTCTTTGATTAATGGAAGCATCATTCCCACTTTAGATCCAAACAAAAAGACCCCCTTTTCATTGTATAAAGGTATATTGTCTTTTATTAAAAATATTTGTTTTGCTTTTTGCCATAACTTAGTGTACTGTTGGTCTATCTCTACAATCTCATTTGTTTTAACCCAACCACCTGTAAAACTTGTAAAAATGTATGCCCATTGTTTGTCTTTTGAATAATGCGAAATTCTAAGAGGCTTATTGGCACTAACAGTTGAGTTTTGCATATAATCAAAAGGAAACCCTTCTCCCGCTAGTGTTGGATCTCTAAACATAGGAGTTTGTGTAGGAAAAGCACGTATATTTAGATGTTTTAAAGAGATGGCTCTTTTATTTAATGTTTTATACGCTTTAAAGTTAGCATTGTCTTTAAGTTGCTTAAAAGTGCTTTTTTCAATTAACTTTAGATTTGCACCATACATTTCATCATACACATACGATAAAAAAGGCCACATAGCATCTTGTTTTGAATCTTTAGGGATCTTGTTCCAAACACGAAAATAATGCTTCTCATAAGAAACTTGCGATTTTTTAGCTTGATTTAACTGTATCTTATTAAGATAAGGAGAAGAAGTTTGTGGAAAATGTGTAAGATCAACGATTGTATCATTAAGATCTTTTTTATCAACAACAGGTGTTGTCTTAGTAACAGTGGGTTCAATACTGCTACACCCGACAAACCACAATGTCGCAATTGATAAAACCAATATTCTCATATAATACTCCTAATCTACTTCACCAAATCTACTTACTACCCTACCAATAACTTCTAGCTCATTAGCCTGTAAAATTTGTGTTGTGTATATATCATTATCAGATATTATATCAAATTTTCCATCAAGACGCTTTTGTACTCTTTTGATAAATAAGCCCCCTTGTGTTCTAATAGTAAAAACACCCCCTCTATCAATATTTGTTTTTGAACGGTTTATGAAAACTATATCGTTGTAACTAAAAGTAGGTTCCATAGAATCTCCCGTTACATTCACCGCTTCAATATCTTTAAGTGCTTTTTCGCCACCTAACATACTAACAAACTCTTCAGGTATTTGTATGTCAGACACATCGCCCTCATCCGTTTGACTTCCTCCCCCAGCACTCACGTTAACATCACCTAAAAACTTTACCATATAGAGCTTGTTGGTTGCTTCTACTAAACTCTCAGGTGATTGACTGTATAACATCCAATTAATAGAAATAGATTTTCTTGCACAAAAATCCAAAAGTTCCACGTAAGGAATTTTATTTCTTTTTTTCATGGTCGCAAAATTCATCTGAGCAATACCAAGTGCATCTGCCACATCTTTATCAAAAACTTTTTTTCCATTGATATGTGTTGAAATAATATTTTTAATTTCTTCAACTATACTGCTAAAACTATTCATCTTATCTCTCCTGTTATTTTTTTAATTATAAGCAAAAATTGTAATAAAGTAAAGAAAAATATGTCAATTTGCAATATTTTTTAATTTATATTGCAAATTTAAGTAGCATAAAGAAAAAAAAGGACAAAAAATGTCAATATTAATAGAAAATGTGGAAAATTTATTTCAAAAATTTGAAACTATTGTGGGTCTGTGGGCAGAAAAAGTCTTTTAGTTTTCAGACTCTTCTTTTTTTCTCAACTCTTCACGATCGTGAGATTTTTTTTGATGATACCCTCTTTGTATAAAGATCATAAACAATACAAAAAAACCAATCATTAAAATATCCATAAAAGTGCCCATTTTTTTACCTTTTAAAAAGTTTGACGAATAGCATCGTATAAAACTATTCCCGTACTTATTGCTAAATTTAAACTTCTTCCATCTTTTGTCATAGGGATTGTTATATTTTTAGATTTATATTTATTAAGAATATCTTCGGGAATACCCGCTGTTTCACTCCCAAAAAAGATAAAATCATTTTCTTTAAACTCTGCTTCAAAATAGGGTTTATCTGTTTTTGTCGTTGCAAAATAAGCATTGTCTTTTATCGTATTGTTGTTAAAAAAATCATCAATACTTTCCCACACATGTAGATCTAGCTTATCCCAATAGTCAAGCCCAGCACGACGAACAGCTTTTTCATCTATGTCAAAAGCAATGGGTTTGATAATATGTAAGGCTGCACCTGCATTTACACAAAGTCTTCCTATTGCACCTGTGTTATTAGGGATCTGTGGATTAACCAATACTAAATTAAATTTTGTCACCTATATAACCTTTAAAATATGACTGTTTTATTGGCATAAACAAATATTCTATCTTCCAAAGCCAATTTAAGTGCATGAGATAAAACAATTTTTTCAACATTTCTACCACTTTTTTGCATATCTTTCCAAGAGTATGCGTGATCTACATGAATAACTTCTTGAGAAACAATAGGACCTTCATCTAAGTTATTGTTTACAAAGTGAGCTGTTGCTCCAATGATCTTCACACCTCTGTCATAAGCTTGTTTATAAGGATTTGCACCAATAAATGCAGGTAAAAAAGAATGGTGTATATTGATGATTTTATCTTCATAAGCTTCTACAAAACGAGGGGTTAAAATACGCATATATTTCGCTAATACAATATAGTCTATATCTTTAAATTCTGCGAGTTTATCAAGAATTTTCCCTTCATGTTCAGCTCTGTCTAGCCCCTCGTGAGAAATAGTAAAATAAGGAATATTAAATTTGCTTACCAAAGACTCTAACTCATCGTAATTTGAGATAACCCCTAATATATTTGCATCCAATTCTCCCGCTTCATGACGGATTAAAATATCACCAAGTGCGTGCATCTCTTTGGTTGCCATTAGTACAATATTTTTCTTTGAAGGTTCAATTACGCTGACATTCGTACTTTCTGGTAAAGCTTCAACAATTGCATTTTTTAATTGTTGGGCTTCTATGTCACCTTCAACGACACTACGCATAAAAAATTTGCCATTGACCTTGTCAACAAATTCATTGTTTGTCAAAATGTTAAAGTTCTTTTCAAAAAATATGCTAGATACTTTATGCACTAAACCTTTTTCATCATTAGCATCTATTAAAACTCTGTATTGCGCCATTTTATAACCTTATTTTAGTCTGTCTAATCTTGTATCAATAGAAGCCAACACGTATTCTAAATAATTTAATGTTAAATCTATTTTTGCTTCTATATTTGTGTTGTTTGGAGCTTGAAATCCTTCAAATAAAACGAGTAATCGCTCTCTCATAGACATCAAATATGCTTTTTCATCTAAGACAGTATTTTCACTGCTTTGCTGAGATTGGATATGTTCTTCTTTTACTTCAACTGGTTTTTTCTTAGGTTGAAGTAATTTTGATTTCCCTTTATCTTCTATCTCTTTTAATGTTGATAATATTGCATCTTCTAATTCCATGATTTAAGCAACCACCTTTCAAACTCATTTATCTCAATATCACTGTCCATTTTTATAAAAAATTCTTTCATCTCATGATTGACATTTAAAAATTTTTTTCTAATACCGGAAAGTCTTCTTATCGCTATTTTTGCTTCACTATTAGAGGGTTCTTTTTTTAAAACCTCTTTATAAATATTCAAGGCCTCCTCTTTTAGACCTTGAAGTTCATATATATTTGCTAATGTAAGCGTTTGCACTATTATTTAGCCGTATAGTTAGCGATGATCGAACCCATTTCACTTGTTGAACACACTTCTTTAGCATCGTATTGTGCTAGATCTTGTGTTCTGTAACCCTCTTTTAAAGCTCTTTTAATAGCTAGATCTATTCTATCTGCAGCTTCAATCTCTCCAAGTGCGTAACGTAACATCATTGATGCAGAAGAGATAGTGGCAATTGGATTTGCAATTCCTTGACCTGCAATATCTGGTGCTGAACCATGAATTGGTTCATACACTCCAATTTTAGCACCAACAGAAGCCGATGGTAATAAACCAATAGAACCTGAAAGCATTGAAGCTTCATCACTTAAAATATCTCCAAAAATATTTCCTGTTAACATAACATCAAACTGTTTTGGATCACGAATAAGTTGCATTGCTGCATTGTCAACGTACATGTGAGAAAGTTCTACATCTGGGTACTCTTTTGCAACTTCCTCAACTGTTTCACGCCACAACTGAGATACATCTAATACGTTTGCTTTATCAATAGAACAAACTCTTTTATTTCTCTCCATTGCAATTTGAAAGGCATTGTGGGCAATACGAATGATTTCATCTTTAGTATATACCATTGTGTTCCACCCTTTATTCTCGTCACGCCCTTTAGGCTCACCAAAATAAATACCGCCAATAAGTTCACGAACAACCATTAGATCTACACCCTGAATAACACTTGGTTTTAATGATGAAGCATTAATAAGCTCATCATAAACAACTGCGGGTCTTAAGTTTGCATAAACGCCTAACTCTTTACGAAATCTAAGAAGCCCACTTTCAGGTCTTTTTTCACGAGGAAGTTCATCCCATTTCTCTCCACCAATAGCTCCAAATAAAACAGCATCACTTGCCAATGAAACATTGATTGTTTCTTGTGGTAAAGGATCACCTGTTTCATCATAAGCGCAACCACCCATTAAAACTTCTTGGTATTTAAAGTCAAAGTCAAAGCATGATGCTACTGAATCTAAAACTTTTGTTGCTTCATCTATAATTTCAGGACCAATTCCATCACCCTTAATCAGTGCTATTTTATATGTTTTCATTATTTATTTCCTTCTATCTCATTTTGTGCAAAGTTCATTAAACCACCTGCATCAATTAGTTCCTGCATAAATTCAGGAATAGGTGTAAAATTATATGTTTTACCCGTTGTATTATTTGTGATGGTTCCTGCGTCCATATTTACGCTTATATCATCACCTTCATTTATTTCAGCACTTTCATTTAATTCAAAAATAGGAAGTCCCATGTTAAAAGCATTACGATAAAAGATTCTTGCGAATGTTGGTGCTATAATAGCAGCAACACCAGCAGCTTTTAGTGCAATTGGTGCATGTTCACGTGAACTTCCACATCCAAAGTTATCACCCGCAACAATCACATCACCCTTGCTCATTTTACCTACAAACTCTGGATCTGCATCTTCCATAACATGTTTTGCTAATTCTTCTGGAACAGAGGTGTTTAGGTAACGTGCAGCGATAATTAAATCAGTATCTATGTCCTTACCAAATCTCCAAACTTTTCCATTTATATTTGCTTTTTGCATATAAAAATCCCTATGTATATAAAAATAATTTTATGAACAAAAACCTAAACCATTTCTAGTAGATTCTTGTCAATTTTTTGGGATTATATCAAAAATGAGTTTTAGTTTTTATAAAGAGGTGATTTTAGATGCTTTGTGTTTACACTTTTTTCAATAAACCATCAATCAACGCCGTTGTGGATCTAGCATCTTGAGGATAAATACTGCGGGCATAACTTACATTTATCCCAGACAATGCTTCTTCAATACGTGATAAAGGGACTTGATAGTGCTCTAACTCTAAGTATTCGTTAAATACAACAATGTAATGCTCTGGTGATACTCTTGCCACAGTATCTTCATCTCTTGTTGAAGCCAACATAGCATCCGCAATTTTGCACGAAAGCTTATCTGCATCTTTTACAGAATGTTCTTTTAATTTTTTATAATCATTTGCTTTTATAACTAGGGTACAAAAAGATTTAGCATGTCGTGATGCTATATGGATGTGTTCTGTAATTATAACTTCAATATTATCTCTGTTTGGCAACTCTGTTAGCGCATCATAAAATGAATGGTGCAAAGCACTCTCTTCATACGATTGCAATGCACTGATTATTTTTCTTTGTTTTAAGTTGTAAATAAAACTAAAAACAAAAAGAGAAGTTGTTATAAAAAAAATGTATTCAAGACTAATATATTCCATAAAAAACCTTTTCTTAAAAAATATTACCTTTTAAGGTTATTTGTTGTTTGAAGCATTTCATCACTCGTTGTAATTACTTTAGAATTAGAATCATACGCACGTTGACCCGTAATTAGATCGGTTAATTCTACTACCAATTCAACGTTACTAAGCTCAACAAAACCTTGTCTAATATTTCCTAAACCATCCAATCCAGGCGTCCCCTCTACTGGCTGACCCGAACTGTCTGTTTCAATATATAAGTTATCTCCCATAGAGTGTAAACCTGCTGGATTAATAAAATTTGTAAGGGTTACTTGACCAATCTGTGTAGCTTCTGTTTGACCAGGTTGTACAGCGGTCACAATACCATCTGTACCTACACTGATATTGGTTGCATCTTGTGGTACAACAATTTCAGGTGTTAGTTTGTATCCGTCACTGTTTACTATGGTTCCATTGTCATCAATTTTAAAAGCACCGTTTCTTGAATAAACCTCTGTTCCATCAGGAAGTTCAAGTTTAAAAAAACCACGACCCGTTATAGCTAGATCGAGTTGGTTATCTGTTTGTTTTAAAGAACCTTCTGAGAATATTTTATTAACAGCCGTTGGTCGTACACCTAAACCAACTTCAATCCCAGTAGGACTTTTTGTTGTGTCACTGGTAGCTGTTCCTGCATACTCCATAACACTGTACATTAAGTCCGCAAATTCTGCACGAGATTTTTTAAAACCTATTGTATTAACATTGGCAATATTATTGGCGGTTGTATCTATTTGTGTCTGCATTCCCAACATTCCTGTTGAAGCAGTATAAAGTGATTGCATCATATCTTATTCCTTATCTAAGCTTTTTTAGCTATTTTTTCTATCGCGTCACGGTTCATGTCATTCATTTGAGAATCCATAACTTTTTGGTACATACCCACCAGTCGATTGGTTTCAATCATATCTGTCATCATCTTTACTGGGTTAACATTACTCTTTTCTACAAAACCTTGGTACACCGATCCACTCTCTTGGATCGCCTTTAACGGCTGTGTTCCTTTATACTCATAAAGGTTGTCACCCACTTTTTTCATCATATTTAGATTATCGGGATTTGCAATAAACAATTTTTGCTTTTGTATTTTGCCAAGTGAGCCAGGTACATTGGTGTAAAGCTGACCATTTTTGTCAATATCTACCACGGCATCACTCTCATCAAAAGAGATTCTCGAATCTGCTTCAAAATAATCATCTGGCAAAACTTCAAAACCTTGTTTGGTTGTAAGCTTCCCCTCATCATCTTTAATAAAAGATCCATCACGTGTAAGTCGAACCCCTTGAGGTGTTTTTACAAGAAAAAATAAACCCTCTGCTGATAATGCCACATCCAAGTCATTTTGTGTTTTTTGCATACTTCCTGCACTATAATTTGTGTATTGATCAACTATATGAGGTGTTTTTGCCATTGTTCTGTTTAAGAACTGTGCTGCTTCTTTTGTTTGATTTGCATTTGGAAGCTCGTCCCTAGCCTCTTTATATAAACGCATAAAATCACCAACCACAACATTATCTTCTTTAAAACCGTTTGTATTAACGTTAGCAAGATTATTTGCAATCGTATCTAAACGGTTAAATTGTACAACCATTCCCGCTGCAGCTCCATAATAACCTGTTTGCATTACATCCCTTCATGCAGTGAAGTTTTATCACTGTGGTATTTATTTGCAAACTAAAGCAATAGGTGTTCCAAAAAAAAGAATTTAAAATTTTCATATATATAAGAGAATATTAATAATATTTCGGTATAATCCACTCTTTAAAAAAACTTAAACACTAACAAGGGCTAACCTTAATGACAGCAAAAGAACTCAACAAAGCAATAGACACATTCTTTAGTGATCATAAATCAAAAGACTGTGCAACTTATGAGTCACTCATTGAACTTTTTGAAAAACAGCCAACTGCTGCACAAGCAAAAAACATATTTAAATTAGCAACAAAACATAAAGTATGCCTTTATACTGCAAGTGAACACGCTAAACAGCTAAATGACAAAGAAGCTGCAGCAAGACGTGATGCGCAAAGAAAGATGCTTTTAAACAATGAAACTGATAAGTTCGACATACTCAAAGAACATGAACTTCTTGAATGGTCACGTTCTGATTCACCGGTTCGTATGTACCTTCGTGAAATGGGTCAAATTCCACTTTTAACAAAAGAAGAAGAGATTGAAATTTCTAAAAAAATTGAAAACGGAGAAAGCATTATTATTGATGCTATTTGTTCAGTACCGTATTTAATCGATTTTATTCTTGATTATAAAGAACCATTGATCAATCGTGAAAGAAGAGTAAAAGAACTTTTTAGAAGCTTTGAAGATGACAGTGATGGCGATGATTCTGAAAGTACAACGGATGATTCCGCTGACTCAGGAGATAAAGTACTCAGTGCTAAAGACAAATCAAGAGTTGATAAAGTAAGTACCAGTTTTAAAGGGCTTGAAAAAGCGAAAAAAGACTGGGTGAAATTTAATTCAAAAACGCCTGAAGAACTCGATTCAAGAGAGATGGACGAAGAACTTATCACCTACTTTCTAGGTTCAACTTACAAAAAACAGATTTTAAAAGAAAATTTACTTGATCTAGGTCCAACTTCTAAACTTATCAATGAACTAGTACGTTCAATGGAAACAGCACTTAAAAGTGATGAGGGTTATGATAAAGAGCTTAAAAGACTTGAATACAAGCTACCACTTTTTAATGCTACACTCAAAGCAAACCATAAAATTTTAGTTGAGAAGATCTGTTCTTTAACTAAAGAAGACATTCTTAACATGGTTCCAGAAGCTACAATGGTTTCTACATACATGGAGATTAAAAAACTTGTTCAAACTAAAGAGGCTTCGAAAAACTCTTTTGATATGGAACCTGAAAAACTAGCAGATATTTTAGAACAGATCAAACGTGGTAAAAATATCTCTGAAATCTCTAAAACAAAAATGGCAAAATCTAACCTTAGACTTGTTGTATCTATTGCTAAACGCTACACAAACCGTGGTCTTCCTTTCTTGGATCTTATTCAAGAAGGTAACATTGGTTTAATGAAAGCTGTTGATAAGTTTGAATACCAAAAAGGTTACAAGTTTTCAACCTATGCAACATGGTGGATCCGTCAAGCAATATCTCGTGCAATTGCCGATCAAGCCAGAACAATTCGTATTCCAATTCACATGATTGAAACAATTAACCGTATTAACAAGATCATGCGTAAACACCTTCAAGAACATGGTAAAGAGCCAGATGTTGAAACAATTGCAGAAGATGTTGGTCTTTCAGTTGAAAAAGTTAAAAATGTTATTAAAATCACAAAAGAACCTATCTCTCTTGAAGCACCAATTGGTAGTGAAGAAGATGGACGTTTTGGTGACTTTATTGAAGACAAAACATCTGTATCACCAGCAGATGCAATTTTAAAAGATGACCTGAAAGTTCAAATTGAACAAGTTCTTGAACAATTAAATGAACGTGAAAAAGCGGTTATAAAACTACGTTTTGGAATTATGGACGATGAAAGTGATAGAACCTTAGAAGAGATTGGTAAAGAGCTTACAGTTACTCGTGAGCGTGTTCGCCAGATAGAATCTTCTGCTATTAAGAAACTTAAACATCCAAAAGTTGGTAGAAAACTTAAAAATTACATTGAAGAATAATATTATCAATGAATTTTGAACAAAAACTTATTGAACATGATTTTAATCCATTTGTACTTTTTAGTTCAGATGGGAAAATTTTGTCATTAAATGAACAAGCCCAATTTATAGTTAATCCTTTTAACTCAAAAGAACTTTTTGAACTTGCAACCACTTACGCAAGTGTTTCTTTTGGGTTTAAAACTACTTTTATCGATCTTGAATTTTCTCAACAAAAGTTTTTCGGTTTAACCGTTGGTTATGAAAATGAGCAAGAGATTGGAATAAAACTTTATCAAACGCCTTCATTTAAACTCAATAATAAAAAACCTACGGGTGAACTAACCAATATTTACACCTTAGTAGATCTATGTATATCAACAAATTCTATTAACTCTCAAGTGCATTTTTTAAAAGATTTTGATCCTACTATTCCTGAAGTGATTGTGGATTCTAACAGTTTTATTAAGATTTTAAACAAGATCTACTCTTGCTTTATGCAAAACGATGAGATCAGTACTAAAATCTATTATAGGATTGGTGAACATATTAAGTTTGAAAATAAAAAATACTCACTTTTTAGCATTGAGATCTCTGCAAAAAATAAAGATCTCAATAAAATAAATGAGTTACAAAATTTAATTGATGTAAGTAGTATTCATGTAGATATACAACATAAAATCAGTATCAATGTACCAATGATTACTTCGTAAATATCTCTTTAGATACCAAGTATCCAATTATGATACCTGGTAACAAAGAGATAAGATAAACCCCTATATCTAATACTTCATTGTTTTTAAGCGCAATAAAACCCAATACTAAAAACAAATAACCACCAAGTCTAAAGAGTGAAAATGAAGCACTAGAGCCCTCTTTCATTGTTTTTAAATTAAATGTTTTGATCTTTTTCTTTTCCTCTTTGACTATCTGTTTTAGATCCAGTTCTTCAGGTTTTGCATCATTTAAAGGTGTTTCATCATACAATTCATGAGGATCATCAATAAGGTCTAAAGCATCTCTATCTGATTCAAAACTTTTGGTTTTTATTTTAGAGTCAACCATTCTTTTATGGGCATGAAATGAACCAAACATAATAATAAAGCTACTTAAAAATGCCACTTGAATATTTGTATAAAATTCCACAGACACAAAATAAGAACAAAAAATAAGTAATTGTGTCGCTGCTACTATTTTAACAGCTTTTATATATTGTTCTTTCACTAATAGTTTTTCTCACCATAGTCATCATCGTCATCTTCATCAAGTTGCTTCTTAATGGCATAACGAGGTTCTTTTGCAAGTTCTTCATAAGCTTCTTTTTGTTTTTCGTATGCTTTGTACACATTTAATATAGCAGCAGCCACACCTATAAACACACCAATCCAAAGTGTCCATGTAATCCCCGTTAAACTTTTTAGAACCATCCCGATACCAATACCCATAGCAACCGCTACAACCATTGATATACCTAAAGATAGACTATCAACTGCCTCTACAACTTGACGAACCTTTGGCTTTTCATCTGGGTTTTGTGTTTGTTCAGATATTTCTTGTTCTTTATTTTCCATTATGCTATCTCTTTAAATACTTTTGCACTTGCTTTTATACAATCTTCTACCATCTCATCCGTTGTTGCAGTTGAGATAAATCCTGCTTCAAACAATGAACATGCAAAATAGAAACCTTCATTTAACATACCTTGATGAAATTTAGCAAAAAATTCACCTTCGCATCTACACGCATCCTCAAAGTTTTTTACCTCTTTATCGTTAAAAAAGAATCCAAACATTGATCCTCGTGTATCTACTTGCATAGTGATCCCACATTTTTTAGCTTCGGCTTGCATCCCTTGAACCAAACGAATAGCACGCTTATATAACACATCCAATACCGGTGCATTTTTCTTTAATTTACTTAGTGCTGCGTAACCTGCTGCCATTGCTACGGGATTTCCGCTAAGTGTTCCTGCTTGATACACAGGTCCCTCAGGAGATAATTTTGCCATTATCTCACGACGTGCACCAAAAGCACCAACAGGCATACCTCCACCTATCACTTTTCCAAGTGTTACAATGTCAGGTTTGGTACCCGTGATTGATTCAGCACCATTGATAGATGCACGAAACCCACTCATCACTTCATCAAAAATAAGTAAAGCACCATTAGCATCACAAAGCTCTCTTAATGCTTGTAAGAACTCTTTATCGGCAGGAATTAATCCCATATTTCCTGCAATTGGTTCAATAATTACACAAGAGATGTCATTAGAGTCTGCAAAGCATTTTTTAACACTCTCAATATTGTTATATTGAGCTAAAAGTGTGTGTTTTGTAAAATCTGCTGGGACACCAGGGCTTGAAGGATTTCCAAAAGTAGCAGCACCACTTCCAGCTTGAACCAATAACGAATCACTGTGCCCATGATAACACCCTGTAAACTTAACAATATCATCACGCCCGGTATAACCGCGAGCCAAACGAATAGCACTCATAACAGCTTCTGTTCCACTGCTTACAAATCTCACCTTGTCAATGCTCTCAAACATAGAGATAACGAGTTTAGCAAGTTCACTCTCAGCTAAAGTAGGAGCACCAAAACTAAGACCGTGTTTAACAGCTTCTATAACAGCTGTTTCAATACTTTCATCACGATGACCAAAGATCAACGGCCCCCAGCTTTGAACAAAATCAACATACTTATTGCCATCAATATCTTTAAGGTATCCACCCTCACCCTCACTAACAAATACAGGGCTTCCTCCAACACTAGCAAATGCGCGAACGGGAGAGTTAACTCCACCAGGAATAAGTTCTTGTGCTTCTTTGAAAGCTTGAAGTGATTTATCTTTACTCATATTTAACCTTGGAAAATTTTTTATGATTATAGCAAAGTAGTATTAATTTTCATTTGATATAATCTTCTATACTTTAAAAAATGGAAATTGATTGAACCGTTCATACTTTGCACTCTTTGTTGCCCTATTAATACACTTAGTGTTTTTACTCTTATTTTGGCTTGTCAGTCTTATTCAAAGCGAACCTGTAATAAAAAAAGAAGAAGAAAAAAAGATTAAAATATCCCTAAAAGAACTACCCAAAAAACATAAAAATTCAGGGGAACTAAAAAAGAAAACACCACCACCAAAAATAGCTCCACCTATGCCAAAAGGTTCTCAACTCAAAAAATTATCACATCAAAAAAAAGTTAAATATGTACCTAAAAAAGTACCTAAAACACCGAAACTAAATACTCCTAAACCCTTAGAAAAACCAAAGAAAGTTGTCAAAAAAATTGAGCCTCTTGCACCTATTAAACCTTACATACCTTTAATCCAAGAGGTAAAACAACCAAAAAAAAGTCCCTTGTATGATCTGCTCTCTCAAGACAACTCTAAAAATGAAAAAAAAGAACAAAAAAAACAGGTTCAATCAAGAAGCAGTATTGCCAATAATATTAAAGAACTGTATGGAGATGAGTTTTCAAAGTTAAGTCCTGCTCAACAAAAATATATTCTTAACAACCAAGAGATTATGAGAAGAATAACCCAACAAGTACTAAACCGTGTTGCAAGTGTTAATATTTCAAGAGATATAAATGTCAACAAAAGCAATGTTATAGAGTTTAAACTACACCCAAATGGAGATATGACAGATTTTAGGTTTTTACATAAAAGCGGTTATTATATTCTTGATGAAACAACCAAAGAAACCATTGAATATGCTTATAGCAGATACCCAAGACCTTCTGAAACAACCTTAATAAGATACAATGTATTTTATAATTTAGCTCGGTACTAATACAGTGAAGTCCATGCAAAAATCTATCTTTGGCCTGCTCTTTTTACTAACGCAATCACTAAATGCCCACACAGAGGTCCAATTAAAAAGTATATATTATGCTATTGATAAAGAAAAAGAGGAAAAAATTTATGCCACTGCACTTGGAGGGTATTTAAAATACACAACAGATACCAATCGGGGATTGTTTACATCTGTTCGATTTGATACCTCAAACCCTGTTGGTGGATACAGTGAGAGATCTAAGACCTCCCTTTTTAACAATGATAACAATGCAAAAGGATTTAGTACTTTAACCGAAGCCTTTATTGGTTTTAAAAAGAAGAATCATATATTGAAACTTGGAAATATTATGCTCAAAACACCCATGATGAATGATGATACAACACGCATCGTTCCTTGGAGTTACAGAGGAATTGCCTATATAGGTGAGCCTTTCAAAGATTTTAAATCCCAACTTTACCATATTCGCTCTATGCGTTCAAACACTTCAGACCTCTACACCACAAAAAGTCCAAGCGGAGAGTTTTCAAAATCTGGTATAAGTATTGTATCTCTTCATTATGAAGGGATACAACATTTAAAACTTCAGTCGTTTTATTATTATTCCCCAACAACGTTTTGCAGTTTTTTTACACAAGCGGATTATGAATATTTTTCAAACAATGTCTTAATATTTTGTTTGGGAGTCCAATACATTAAAAGTAACCACGAAAAGGAGATAGATCTACTTGCACTTAGAACACTTTTTGATACAGACAATTGGTTGTTTTCACTGAGTTATTCTCAAAACTTTGGCGTTGATGGTGTTAATAAAGGGTATGGAGGATTAACAAAAATTTACACCCGTTCTATGATTGCCAACGGTAGAGGCGATAACAAACCTAAAACTTGGGTATTAAAAAGTAGTTATGATCTACTCCTAAACAATAAAGAGAGTGAAATTGCTCTTTGGTTAACCCATACCGATTATGATGATTCAAAAGGCGATGATTTGATCTCTTATTATTTTCATTTCAAACATTTTTTTAACACCGATACTTCGCTACACTTTCGTTATGAAAAGATAGATTATAAAGGTATTAAGAGTGATGTTCAATACTTTCGCACTATCGCCAGCTATCGTTTTTAACCCCTAAGCTTTTGTTAGATCTAGCTTTAAGGCCTCTTTTGATTTTTGCAACTGGTCCACAATCTTAACCACCACCAAGTCGGATGTAACATTTATTGACGTCCTTGCCATGTCTAAGATCCTATCTACTGCAACAATTAAAGCTATATATTCTACTGGTAGCCCCACTTGATTTAATATAACCACCATCATTACTAAAGATGCACTTGGCAATGCAGCAACACCCACACTTAATGCTACAACCGTTATACCTAGAAGAAGTTGTTGTGCAATACCCAAATCTACCCCAGCCAAATTAGCAATGTATAAAACAGCCACAGTTAAATATGCAGCCGTTCCATCCATTGATACGGTTGCACCTAAAGGAAGGACAAAAGAAGCATTTTTTTCATCAACACCACCCACCTCTTCACTTATACGCATTGAAACAGGTAAAGTTGCTGCACTTGAAGCTGTTGAAAAAGCCATAATAGGTGCTTCTCTTATATCACGAAGGTATTTGTATGGATGCACTTTAGCTATTAAAGCTAACACACTAGGAAGTGTTACAAGGGCATGAAAGATTAAAACACCCAATACAACTAACATGTATTTCCAAAGTCCAAGAACAACTTCTATCCCTTGTTCAGCTATAACATAAGAGATTAAACTAAACACACCAATAGGGGTCAGCTTAATAATCCAACCCGCCATTTTTAACATAGCGTCACTTACCCCTCTAAAAAAAGTGTTCATCAACTCTTGTGTTGATTCTTTTAGATACAAAGAGGATACCCCAAAAATAATAGCAAAAACTATAATCTGCATCATCGATCCATTGGCAAGAGCATTAAATATGTTTGTAGGTATAAAACTGAGTATCATAGCTGAGAATGAAAATTCTGCTACGCTTGATGCTTTTGCATACACTAACCCTTGCGATGTCACCGTTTCACCAATATTAAAAATATTCATTGCAATAATTGCAACAATAACCGATAAAGCAGTGGTTAGAACATACAAAGAGATTGTTTTTATCCCTATATTTTTAAGAGCATCAATACCGCCAAGTCCCATTATTGCCACATATATACTTGAAAATACCAAAGGAACAACTAACATTTTTAAAAAACTGATAAACATCTGTCCTATCACTTGTTGTTGCAATGCTAGATCTGGTAAAAATGAACCAAAAGCAACGCCTAAGACAATGGCTAACAAAACAAGTGTGTTAGTTGTTGAGTATTTTTTTAATTTACGTATCATATTTTTCTCCAAGCAGTGCTTTTGCACCTTTATATATTGGTTCATCAATAAAACCAAATTCATCATCCACAAAACCTGTAATACCTTGGGATGAATGTGTCTCAAACAGTGTTATTATTTTTCGAGCTTTTTCAGCTTCTAAATCATCTAAAGCAAAAAGAGCATTTACTATCTCAACTTGAGCAGGAGAGATACACCCCTTAGAGGTATAACCCAGAGATCTCTCAAGTTCCACCCACTCAGAAAAATCATCCAAATTTTTATAATCTTGATAAACAAAAGAAACAGGTTTAACCCCCATACTTTTACATGTCATTAAAAAATGGGCTAAGATATAATTCATGGTAGCATTGTCTTTTTTTATAATGGAATGTGAAAGTCCCATATCTGCAAACAGATCCAGTATGCCCAAATAAAATGTACTCACGCGTTGATCTAGCTTTAATTCACTTAGATTTTTCCATGCTTGTGCACTCTCAATAGAAAGATGTACATCTATCTTTGGATCAATAAGTTCTAAAGCCTTTTGAACATCCTTTGAAGTTTGAACTTTAGGGATCCTTATTGCATCTGGCATAGCATGGTTTAGGTGCTTTATCTCCTCAATTCCACCTTCATCTAAGGGATTAATCCGAACAATAAACATTTTTTCTAAATGAGAATATTTTTCTAAATACTCCATACACAAAACCAATGCTTTTGGTTTTTGTTCTGGACTAACACCGTCTTCAAGATTAAGCATTATAGATTCTGCTGAGAGTGATGGTATTTTTTGGAGATGTTTTTCATTGTGAGTTGAGAGCATAAGCGTTGAACAAAAGTTATTTTTCATCTTTTACCTTCATATGTTGCAAATAAAAATACAAAGCTTTGATCTCACTTTTTGTTAAATAATAGCGAGGCATCCCTTTTTTTGATCGGTTTAATGCCTTTTGAAATACCTCGTAAGACAAAGCATTTATTTTAGGACCTTTAAAGCTTTTCTTCTTTTTTTTATGGGTATAGTTTGCTACAACTTTTCCCTCACCTATCTCACCATGACAATGATAACACCCTATTCCCCTAGGGTTTTTATAAAGTGAAGATGAATATTCCAAAGGTGTGATAAAAGAACTCTTTGCATGAACAAACAATGGCAAAAAAAGGATAATAACAAACCTCATAAAAACTCCAATTAATATTAAAACGATATAATATCTAAAAAATTATTTATGAGGTTTAAATGCAATTACTAGATGGTAGAGCGCTCTCAAAAAAAATAGAACAAAATGTTGCTGTTGAAGTTAAAGAACTAAAATCAACGTGTGGATGTACGCCAGGACTTGCTGTAGTACTTGTTGGTCAAGACCCTGCTAGTGCGGCATATGTTAATATGAAGAAAAAAGCATGTGACAGAGTTGGTTTCTACTCCATTACTCACGACATGCCTGAAACTATATCTCAAGAAGCTATAGAAAAAACAATTGTTATGTTAAACAATGACACCAATGTTGATGGTATCTTAATTCAACTTCCCTTACCTTCTCATATTGATACAACCAAACTTTTAGAACTGGTAGATCCAGCAAAAGATGTTGATGGTTTTCACCCATACAATGTTGGTCGTTTAGTAACTAACCTTGATGGTTTTGTACCGTGTACACCACTGGGTGTGATGGAACTTCTAAAAGAATACAACATTGATGTTAAAGGTAAAAACTGTGTCGTTGTCGGTGCTTCAAATATAGTTGGAAAACCTATGGCCGCTTTATTGTTAAATGCTGATGCTACCGTTGAGGTTTGTCATATTTTTACCGATGACTTAAAAAAGCATACCAAAAACGCTGATATTGTGTTAGTTGGTGTTGGTGTTATAAACCTTATCACCGAAGATATGGTAAAAGACGACGTTGTGATTATTGATATTGGTGTTAGTCGAACAAAAGAGGGAAAACTGGTTGGTGATGTTGACTTTGAAAACGTCAGTAAAAAAAGTTCATACATCACACCAAGTCCAGGTGGTGTTGGTCCAATGACCATTGCAATGCTTTTAAGTAATACACTAAAAGCAGCAAAAATCAATGCCAAACAGCAACTAACGTCAAAAGAGTCTTAATGAAAGAGTTTTTAGGTAAAGCTTACCGTTTTTCAAACTCTTGGACAGGGACAGTTGTTATTGTTCTTTTTGTTATATTTTTTATAGCTCAAGCATTTAGAATCCCTAGTGGTAGTATGAAAGATTCACTTCTTATAGGCGATCACTTATTTGGTAAAAAATTTGCTTATGGTATCCCGATGCCACATATTCCATTTTTAGAAGTTTCTATTATGCCATGGAGTGATGATTTAAAACTCATCGATGGTGACAAACCAGAGCGTGGTGATATTGTAATTTTTAGATACCCGTACAACCCAAAGACACACTTTGTAAAAAGATGTGTAGCAACGGGTGGAGACGAATTGTTTTTACTCAACAAAGATCTATTTATTCACTTTAGTGAAGGTGATGATTGGATCAAAGAAAACTACCAAGATTATGAAACTGCAAATTTAGCAGGTAAATTATGGGTGAAAAACCCATACATGAAAAAACATCCTGGTATTCATCATGATGAGAAAATAATAAACAATGGGAACCCTCGTTTATACCCTATTTTCAACCTTAGTCCTGTTCGTGTACCTGATGGTGAGTACTTTATGATGGGAGATAACCGTGACCACTCAAACGACAGCCGTTTTTGGGGAACTGTTCCATACGAAAATATAGAAGGAACTCCGTGGTTTATCTACTTTTCAATAGATGAAAATTGGGAGATCAGATGGGACAGGGTTGGAAAAACACCAACTGATCTGGAACAACCCATACATCTTGACAAAGCGATAGCTGAACGTAAAATTCAAGATAAAGACGACCATGGACTCTATTGATCTACTCAAAATCATAACAGCTGTACTTGCACTTGCAGTTGCAATCATAGGGCATGAAATAATGCACGGTTGGGTTGCATACAAGTACGGTGATCTCACTGCAAAAAATGAAGGAAGACTTAGTATAAATCCTATTGTACATGTGGATCTCGTTGGTACCATTATAGTACCTGCTAGCACCTATTTTCTTCCTATGCTTTTAGGTGCAGAGAGTGGTTTTTTGTTTGGTTGGGCAAAACCTGTTCCTATTAACACAGCAACCGTCATACGTAATGCTGGGTACAATGGTGCTATGCAAGTAGACCTTGCTGGTATTGTGTACAACTTTACCCTAGGTGTTATAGCTTCAGTGGCAATCTTAGCAATGGATAAACCAACAACCGTAGATGGATTAACTTATCTATTTAGCTATCTTTTTATTTGGAATTTATTACTTATAAACATTGTATTAGCAGTATTTAACCTATTGCCAATTCCACAATTTGATGGCGCACATTTTTTAATGCACTTAGCTTTAAAACATAAAGTTAGAAGTGTTGCAGAGTTTTTTTATAAAAATGAACGTTATGGGATCATTATTGTACTAATAATACTAATGACGCCCATAAAAGATTATGTACTGCTTTTACCCGTACAAACGATTTTACAATTGTTATTAAGTTAAGAAGCATACTCTTAACTCAATTATGGATATAATTTCTCCCATCAATTGTATTTAACTATATTAACACGCACTAAAGGAAAAAAATGAAATTTTACATCGCTACTGATCACGCTGGTATTGAACTAAAAGACTACACAGTAGATCTACTTAAACAAAAAGGTCATGAAGTTATTGATCTGGGTCCATTTACTAAAGACAGAGTAGATTATCCTGATTATGCGCATAAACTTTCTTTAAGTGTGTTAGAAGACACAGAGGCGCAAGGTATTTTAATCTGTGGAAGCGGTATTGGAATGAGTATGGCAGCTAACCGTCATGAGGGTATTCGTGCAGCCTTATGTCACGATGCTTACACAGCAACCGTAGCACGTGGTCACAACGATGCAAATGTATTGTGTTTTGGTGAGCGTATTGTTGGAAAAGGTGTTGCTGAATCTATCATAGACGCTTGGATTGCTGGTAGTTTTGATGGTGGAAGACACTGTGGACGTGTAGAAAAAATAGAAATTAATTAGGTAAAATACAAGGACTAAAAGGGTAAATCTCCCTTGTATTTATAAAAGAAACTAAAGGAAAATATATGTTTTGGGAATGGTCATTACTAACAATTTTATCAATACTTTCAATTTATCTTTTTGTAAAAATGTTTTACTTCAAAAGTATAACAAGTAAAGAGCAAAGAAGTAACGATTTAATGAAGCTCACTCTCCAAGAGGCGGAAATTTTGATTCGAAAATATCAGATCCAGCTCCAACGTGCACTTGGTAATGTTGATATATTAAGTGAAGAATTAACAAAATTGAGAAATGAATTAAAAGTATTAAAATCAAGAAACTCAAAACATAGACAAGAAACCGATAGACTAAATGGAAAAATCAAAGCACTTGAAAACAGAATAGATGCTTTACTCTAGGAACAGATATGACACTAAATGATAATGAAAAACAAATAATTGAAAATTCTATCAGAGATATAAAAGACTTTCCAAAAGAAGGGATAGTTTTTAAAGACATCACCACCCTTTTAAATAATAAAGAAGCCTATGGTGTTTTAATGAAACATCTACATAATAGATACAAAGAATACAATTTAGATTATGTTACAGGAATTGATGCACGTGGTTTTATTTTTGGAGCAGCCTTAGCGCAAATGTTAAGCATTGGTTTTGTTCCTATTCGAAAAAAAGGGAAACTTCCATATACAACCATTGGAGAAAAATACGCTCTTGAGTATGGAGTAGATGAAATTGAAGTACACTTAGATGCTTTTTCAGGTGTTGAGAATGCTCGTGTATTGATGATAGATGACTTAATTGCCACAGGTGGAACAGCAAATGCGGCAGCTACACTGATAAATCAAACAGGCGCAAAATGTGTTGAAGCTTGTTTCATTCTTGGTTTAACTTTTTTAGACGGCATTAAAAAATTAGAAGAAAAAACTGATGTTTACACAGTTGTAGAGGTAGATTAAATGTATATTCCAAAAGCTTCAAAATACGATCCAGACTTAAACGGTCACTTTGATATCCATGGTGGTAGATATGTTCCTGAAACACTGATGCCTGCTCTTTTAAATCTTGAACAAGAATACAAATCCATCCGTCATGATGAAGCATTTTGGGAGGAAGTTCACTACTATCTAAAAGATTATGTTGGTCGTCCAAGTCCCCTTTATTATGCAAAAAATATTTCTGATGAATTGGGCGCTAAGGTTTATTTTAAACGTGAAGATCTAAACCATACAGGTGCGCATAAAGTAAACAATGTCATTGCTCAAGGTATTATGGCTAAACGTTTAGGTTATAAAAAAATAATAGCAGAAACAGGAGCTGGGCAACACGGTGTTGCAACGGCTACTATTTGTGCCCTACTCGATCTAGAATGTGAAGTCTTTATGGGAGCAAAAGATGTTGAGCGCCAAGAATTAAATGTTTTTCGTATGAAACTTCTGGGAGCAAAGGTAAATGCTGTTGAGAGTGGAAGCCGTACCCTTAAAGATGCAATGAATGACGCTATTCGTCATTGGGTTACAAATGCCAGAGATACTTTTTATATTATTGGTACAGTAGCTGGTCCCCATCCTTACCCACTTATGGTACGTGATTTTCAAGCCATAATAGGTTATGAAACTCGCGCTCAAATTTTAGAAAAAGAAAACCGTTTGCCGGATCAGGTTATTGCATGTATTGGTGGTGGAAGTAATGCCATTGGTATGTTTCAGCATTTTTTAGAAGATGAAGAAGTTGAATGTATTGGTATTGAAGCAGGTGGATTAGGAATACAAACAGATAAACATGGTTGTTCTTTAAAAAAAGGTCGTCCAGGCATACTACATGGTCAAATGAGTTATCTTTTACAAGACGATGATGGACAAGTTTTGGAGGCTCACTCTATTAGTGCTGGACTTGATTATCCAGGGATTGGACCTGAACATGCCTTTCATAAGGACAATAAATCTGTTTCATACGATCACGCAACGGATCAAGAAGCCCTTGATGCCTTTGTATGGTTAAGTCAAAAAGAGGGAATTATCCCCGCATTTGAAAGTTCTCATGCAGTTGCCTACCTTAAAAAGATTAAAGATATACAAGGCAAGTTAATTGTCATTAACCTATCAGGTCGTGGTGACAAAGATATGATCCAAGCAAAAGAAATTCTACACTTCGATTAAAACCTATAGATAAGGTTTATTTTTTTTTGCTATCATAGTGTTAAAAATATGATGGATTATTATGAATATTAAACTAACTGAAAATAAAAACATTGCAGATGTTTGTGTTGAATTTATAACAAAAGATACACTAAAAAGTCAAAAACATAAAACGACTCTTTCAAAAGCGGGTTTTGGTGCTGAACAAGATACTCTTTGTTTTTTACATGAAAAAAAGTTTTTAGCATGTGGTATTGAAAAACAAAACAGCGACGATCTAAGAAGTGCTTCTAGTGTAGCTATTAAAACTTTAAAATCTGCAAAATATAAATCTGCTTTTTTTAATGTTAATGAAAATAATATTCAAGCTGTTATTGAGGGTATAGTCCTTGGTGGTTATGAATACACAAAGTACAAGTCAACATCAAAAACCATTGATCTAAAAGAGATCTATCTTGTTTGTAAAGATATTAAAAAAATTCAAAAGCAATTTGAAGAAGCTATTATTATCGCAGATGCTACGTGTTTTACACGTGATATTGTAAACACAACTCCTGAAGATCTAAATCCACCCTCTTTTGCAAAACTTGCTAAAAAACTCGCCAAAGAAAATAAGCTAGAATGCACTGTTTTAAATGAAAGCAAATTGGCGCAAGAAAAAATGGATGCGATGCTTGCTGTTGGTCGCGCGTCAAGACATGAAAGTCAACTTATTCACCTTACTTACAAACCTAAGAAAAAAGCTAAAAAAGTTATTTCACTTGTTGGAAAAGGTTTAACGTATGACAGTGGTGGACTGAGTTTAAAACCATCAGCGAGTATGGTAACCATGAAAATGGATAAAGCTGGAGGTTGTGCTGTTTTAGGTATGATAAAAGCAATCAGTGAACTTAAGTTAGATATTGAAGTACATGCTTTTGTTGGTGCCGTTGAAAACATGATTGGTGGGGATGCTTACAAACCTGACGATGTACTTGTAACAAGAAGCGGAAAAACAGTAGAAGTAAGAAACACAGATGCTGAGGGTAGATTGGTCTTATGTGATGTACTTGATTATGTTCAAGAAAAAGTTGATGCTGATTATATATTTGATTTTGCAACCCTAACAGGTGCTTGTATGGTAGCACTCGGTCAATACACAACTGGTGTTATGGGTCATTCTAACAAGCTAAAACATGGTTTTTATGAAGCTTCAAATAACTCAGGTGAATTAGTAGGTTCACTCCCTTTTAACAGACACCTTAAAAAACTTCTAAAAAGTGATATTGCTGATATTTCTAACGTAGCTGCAAAACCTTATGGTGGAGCAATTACAGCAGGTTTATTTTTAGATAACTTTATTAAAGATGAAAACAAAGATAAATGGCTACATTTTGATATTGCAGGAAGTGCCTATACTGAATCTCCATGGGATTGTAATGTGTACGGTGGTACGGGTGCAGGAGTTCGACTAATGAGTAGTTTTTTAAAGAGCCTTGCATAAATCAAGGCGCTAAAAGAAAAAACTTGATATAATTTCAAAAAATATTTTAAGGTTAATTATGGGATTAAGCATCGGTCTGGTAGGACTTCCAAACGTAGGTAAATCAACAACTTTTAATGCACTCACTAAAGCACAAAATGCAGAGGCGGCAAACTATCCATTTTGTACAATTGAACCAAACAAAGCAATTGTACCTGTACCAGATTCTAGATTATCTGAACTGGCTAAAATTGTTAATCCTGAACGTATTCAATACTCTACATTAGACTTTGTTGATATAGCAGGTTTAGTTAAGGGAGCTTCCAAGGGTGAAGGTCTAGGAAATAAATTTTTATCAAATATACGTGAAACAGAAGTTATTTTACAAATTGTAAGATGTTTTGATGATGAAAACATTGTACATAATGAGGGAAGTATAGATCCACTAAGAGATGTTGAGATCATTGAGGGTGAGTTAATTCTTGCCGATATTGAAGTTTTATCTAACAGAATAGACAGACTAAAAAAACAAGCAAAAGCTGATAAAAGTGCTAAGGCTATTTTAGAAGTAGCAGAAGAACTTTTAGAATTTTTAGGAAATGGTAATCTGGCTCGAAACTTTGAAAAAGCACAAGACGATGAATATATTCAGTTAAACAATGAAGTTAGATTGCTAACACACAAAGAGATCATGTATGGAGCCAACACAGATGAAGATGGTTTGGTAGAAGATAATGAGTATGTAAAAACACTTGCTGAACATGCTGCTAAAAACAACTGTGAGCTGATTAAACTTTGCGCTAAAGTAGAAGAAGAGTTAGTAGGTCTTGATGAAGATGAAGCAAAAGAGTTTTTAGAAGAACTTGGTGTTGAAGAATCTGGTCTTGAGCAAATTATCCATAAAGGTTTTAATAAACTAGGATTAATGAGTTATTTTACAGCCGGCGTAAAAGAGGTTCGTGCATGGACTATTAAACATAACTCAACAGCACCACGAGCAGCCGCAGCGATCCATAATGACTTTGAAAAAGGTTTTATACGCGCAGAAGTTATCTCATATGAAGATTATATAGCTTGTAGCGGTGAACAAAAAGCTAAAGAAGCTGGTAAGATGCGACTTGAAGGAAAAGAATACATTGTTCAAGATGGTGACATCATGCACTTTAGATTTAATGTCTAAATAAAATATACCCACTAAAAAAGGATACACATGCAATTACAATACGCGGGACCAAAACCTATTATTTCACACACAGGTATCGAGTTTGATAATAACAAAGAAGACAAACATGTGTATCTTAACATAGTAATTCAGCTAATTAAATCTTTACAAAAAGAAAATTTACGCGGTTCTTCTTACAAGTACAAAGCAGACACAAGAAGACTAAGTAATGATGAACTTCTTAGCGAACTTAAAAAATATTGTCTTGATATAGAAGCACTGGTGAAAAAAGAGAACCATAATGTTGAAAATGAGATACAACACAACTTACAGCGTGCAGACGAATCAGAATCACTCAACGAAGAAGCTCGCTCTACACTGCATAATAACATTGAAATTATGCACGATTACCTTATTCAACGTTCTATTAATAAAGCCATATACTACTGTGCAATAGAAAAATTAGCCCAAGTTATCTCTATGGCTCATATTCAGAGTATTGAAGTACCTATGTATGAAAAGTTTAACCATGTATTACACTCAGTTCAAGGCATGTTACTTAAACTTAAAAATCCGATTGACACAAAGCTTGATATTTATAAAGAAGACAACCAACTTTATTCAAAGTTAAGTGTTACTAAACTCCTAGACTAGTTATCCTCATTGAGTCGAGCATATTATCGCGAAGTTTTGCAATAATATCATCAAACTCATGTAAACCTCTCTCAAGAAGTTCTTCTAGATCTTCTTCTAGATCTTCAATATCATACAAAATTTCATTGTCTTCATTAAAATTAATATCATCATGATCATTCAATTTAACTTTGAGTTCTTTTATTCTAATTTTTAACTTTGAAACTTCTTTTTCTTTTATACTCTGAGCCATTCTAACCCTGCTATTTAACTGGTTAAACTTATGGATGGTTATAGAACTTATATCTCTGTTTAAGTTACTTTGGAGTACTTTATCTATGAAGATCTGCCTATTTTTTGTAATAGGCATTTTATTAAAAAGACCTAAAAAGCTATCAAACATTTCACTGAAAATAATGCGGTGAAATTTTTGAAAATAGTTGTTAACTATCTCATTGATAAAGTTAACTCGACCATCTTGTTTAATGGCTAAAATAGCTTCATTTTTGTTGAGAGATAAAACATCGTCTGCATACCCTACCCATTCAGCAACAATCTCTTTAAAAATCTCTTGCTTTATCTTAGTGTATTTTATATTTTCTATATCCGTAATATATAAAAAATTGATCTCATTTTTAAGTGTATGTTCAACAAAATTTTTGGATAAAATCTCTACAACTTCCGCTCTGTCAGTATTTGTTGACACATGCAAAACATCCCACTCAAACAACTCTAAACTATTAAAAATTTTTTTAATATAATCATCAAGCTGTTTTTGTGAATCAAACATAATTATCTAGTTAACCTTAGCTATGGTTTGTCCAAACTTGACATTATCATCGTTTTGTATCTTTAGTTCTAACATATCTTTTTCTGCCAAAATTATAATGGTAGATCCCATCTCAAAACATCCAAAATCTTCACCTTTATCTAGGTTCATCTCTGCATACTCAAACACAGTGCTTGAAAGTGCATCTGCATTTGTTTTTACCTTAGGCTCAAAACTAACCTGCATTACACCTACGTTTAAGGCACTTACTAAAACCATGTAAAAGATCTTATCATTTTGCGTTTGACACTTTAAAACAACTCTTTCATTCTCACTAAAAAGATTAATACGTTTATTTAAAGAAGGCACATTTACAGGATAAAATTTACCTGGAATATGCACTACTTTTAATACCTTAGTATTCGTTGGAATATGGTATCTGTGGTAATCTTTAGGAGATAAATACAAATTAATAAATGTTCCATTATTAATAATATTTTTTTCATCTTGTGTAAAATTTTCACCTAAAAAATCACCGCAACTGTATTGCATCCCTTTGATCTGTAAAGCGGTATCTTCTTGGATCTCTCCACATGCTGAGATCCATGAGTCACACGGTGATATAAAGTCTTGAGCATCCAAAGAAAATTGTCTTGGTTTTTCAAGTTTTCTTGTAAATAATTTATTTAAAGATCTGTATGAACTAGCAGGAGCAAATTCACTCATATCTAAGCCCATTAATGACACGTATGCTTTATTTATCATTGTTTGTACAGTAGGTGAAAAACTTTTATTGGCAAATTTTCCAAATGTTTGTGATATAGCTGATGTTATATGTCTTTTCATCTAATATTTCCTTCTTTGTTTCTATATAGTTTTGTATATATTTAAATAATTTTTTGTTTTGCAATCTCTTCAATGAGAACCGTTGCATAAGAACCTTTAGGAAGTGTGAAATTTAATTCATACTGCGCTTCTACGGCATTAAATCTTCCTTCTAGATCTGTTGGATAGATCCATGCGTAACGTCTTGTCCCATCTGCGATAATCTCATCGTCAAAATCTTTTTCAATCTCTCGTGCCAATCCTGTTGCAATTCTAGCTTTTTTACCACACAATAAACCTGTTACACTAATATCTTTTTTATTATAACGCTCAAAATCATGTTCACTTTGATCAAATTCAAATAATTTTCCATACGGATAATGTTCCATAACATCACCCTCTATCAATTTAAACGGATGCGTTTGTTTTTTTAATTTTTGTATTTCAGATAGAGGCATGTTTAATAAATTTTCCAATTCAGATGCCTCAAAACTTGATACAAGAGAATTTATTTCAAGTCTTCTACTTAACCATAAATTAAACAAATGACTTTGGTAAGCACTTATTAATAATTTTCTTACCTTTACATTTCGCTCTTTTTTTTCACCTTTAGCAATTTTTTCACCATCTATATGGTTATTACCATCGGTTCCAAAACGTTGATAACCAAAGTAGTTTGGCATCCCATTATTTGCTATACTTTTTAAGGCTTCATCAATCTTTTTTGCATCAGTTGGATTTACTTTTTTTAATCGTATGTAAAATCTATTAGAACTTAAATGTCCTATTCTAATCTTATTGTTATGGTATGTTTTTGATAATATCTTAATATTTTCATGCTCAAATTTTTCAAGTTGTTCTTCATATTTTTTATGCAATGAAATATACTGTTTTGTCATTGCATGTTTATCTTTTAAACCTGCATAACCGATCTCTTTATTCTTGATGCCTAAGAATCTAGCTAAGGTACTGATTAACTCCATGGTAGATAGGTTTTTCTTTCTAATATGAAGTATTAAATGTTCCCCTTCTCCACTAAACTCGTATAATGGGATTTCATCAACAACAAAATCTCTTGGGCTTTGTTTAAAATGAAAATCGATACTTGCGTGACTTAAAGAATAAAATCTATCCATGCTTTTCCTAAAAATGATTTGCTTTACACCTAGATGTATATTTAACCCTTTTTGCTTTAGCAAAAATGGTTAATTTGGTTCTTGAACACTCAGAACGCCTTAACATTGTTTTCCTATAACGTTTGTCAAAAGAGACTAACATTTCGTACTCTTCACCACTACAAGCAATTTTTTTACTTATACAACGGTAGAGTTGTGCACCTATTTTGTTAGTAGCGGTCATTTTAGCCAAATCACTAAAAAGTCCATCTGAAATATCCATACCAGTGCGTAAATATCGTGCCGTTTTAAACACAAAAGCATCTCGTAATTTAATATCCACAAATTTGGATTTTTTGTTAATAGATCCACCACGAAAAAGTTTTGTCAACTCCTTTTTACTTTGTCCAAGTTCCCCTGTAAAAGCAAATAAATCGTTATGTTTAACCCCTTTTCTAAAAAGTGGTTTTTTCGTTTTTGAGATTATTGTTACTGTTATATCAAGCTTAGTATTACTAATGGTATCACCACCAATAATTTCTATTGAATATTTTTTTGCAACATCTTCAAAACCCCTAACTAACTCAGACATCTGAGATTTTGTTATTGATTTTGGCATAGCTACCGCTAACAATGCGTATAATGGTTTTGCATTCATAGATATAGCATCGGAAATATTGACTAACATCGCCTTAGATGCTATTTGATAATAACTCATCCAATCTGTTTTAAAATGAACATTTTCAAAAAATGCGTCTTTTGAATACACATAACCATCTACAAAAGCACCATCATCACCAATGTTAACACTTCTAAATTGTGATATGAAATAATCTTCTAAATTCAAATGTTTTCTCTTAAATAAATGGCAATAAATACCAATGGTTTATATATGCTATAATAACGTAATTATAACATTAATTAAAGGAACTTTGATGAAAATTTCTATAAAAAACATTTTTAAAAACATATTAATCTTCTTTATTTTGCTTACATCCATTTCTGCTGTAGCGGTTTTACTCAACTATGAACAAAACAATTCTTTTGTAAAAGTTGAAATACTAAATACTCAAAAAGACATTATAAAAGATTTGAAAAAAATTGATAAAAATGATGTTGAACTTGCTTTGATCCAATACAATGGAAAAAGCACTCAACTCCAGTACCAGATCAACAAATTGCACGAACTCTACAAATATGATATTACTGGACGTTATGTTCTTAACAACTCTAAAGAGTATCAAAACGATCTCAAAGCGCTATTGGATCTCATAGAAATTTTTAATACAAAAGCGTATTCATACTATAAATTAGATGATGCGTCTAACAATACATTGATTGAATTTGATAAAGCATACAGTAATTTAGAAACAAAAATAAATACAATGATTTTTCAAAATATCAACTATGACAATCAGAAGCTTCAATTCATAAATAAGTTAAGTATTATCACCTTTTTATTGGTTATGTTTTTTTCTATATGGTACTACAATAGATTAAAAAAAATATACGCAGATATTACTTATTTACAATCACCCTCAGCAAGTAAGAGTGACCATCAGATCCATACAGTAGAAGCAGATGCAATTTTAATCCGAATGAAAAGAAAACCTGATTCTAAAACTAATCCAACAAATATAGATCCCGTTACAAAAATTAATAATAATAATGGTCTTGTTAATGAGTATTCTCAAAAGAAAAATTTCAAAGAGAGTAATTTTACTTCCGTTTGTCTTTTAGAGGTTGATAACTTTTCTAAAACAAACAGAGCCTTCAATCAAGAGTTTTCACAGGCCGTACTTAAAAAAATTGCTTATACCATCTCTTTGTTTGAACAAGCAACGGATGTTATAGCCAGAACGGACTACAACCAGTTTACAGTTGTACTCTCAAGAGATTCCAAAGAAAAAGCTTTTAAAGATATGCAAACTATTCGTGAAGCTATAGCCGAATTAAAATTTGCAACACAAACTAAAGTTCCTGTTCAAATAACCGTATCAGGTGGATTTATTATAAAACCAAATAATCTAACACTAAGCAATGCAATGATTCAAGCCAAAAAAATCTTGTCATTCGCTCAAACAGATCAAACCAATAGAATTTTACAACAAAGAGATATGGAGGGTGTGAAAATTTAACACACCCTAAAAAAGGGCTAAATGTCTCAAATTGTAACAATCTCCTACTTCCTCAATACTTTCTTAAAATTTAACCTATAAAAAGACTAAATGCGCTAAAATCACTCTATATTATTATTCTAAAATTTAAGGAAAGCTAATGAGTATTCCTATTTATACTTACGATGCAATTATTGTTGGTGCAGGCCTAGCCGGCTGTGCAGCAGCTAGAGAATTGCAAAATGCAGGAAAAAAAGTTGCTGTTATTACTAAACTACACCCTTTAAGAAGCCACTCTGGAGCGGCTCAAGGTGGAGTTAATGCAGCTTTTAGTGATGAAGATTCAGTTGAACTACACGAATTTGACACCGTTAAAGGTGCTGATTATTTAGCCGATCAAGATGCTGTAGAATTTATGTGTAAAAATGCACCAGAAACAATTCGATGGGTTGAAAGAATGGGAGCAGCGTTTAGCCGTAGTGCTGATGGTAAAATTGCTCAACGTCCTTTTGGTGGTCAAAGTTCACCTCGTGCTTGTTATGCAAAAGACAGAACAGGACTTACATTATTACAAACTATTTATGAACAAGCTCACCGTGTAGGTGTAAAGTTTTGGGATGAATGGTATGCTGCAGATATTATCTATAAAGATGGAAAAGTATCAGGTGTTATCGCATTTAACATTCGTGACATGCAAATGGCTATTTTTAACTGTAAGTCAGTTATGTTCGCTACAGGCGGATATGCTCGCTCATATAAGATCAACTCTAATGCTCATGCAAACACGGGTGATGGGCTTAGTATTGTAGCACGTCATGGTTTACCACTTGAAGATATGGAATTTGTTCAATTTCACCCATCAGGACTTTCTGGAAACGGTGTATTAATTTCTGAAGCTGCTCGTGGTGAAGGTGGACGTCTGTTTAACTCTAAAGGTGAACGTTTCATGGAGAAATATGCACCTAATGCTATGGAATTAGCTTCTCGTGATGTTGTTGCTCGTGCTATCTTAAATGAAATTCGCGAAGGTCGTGGTGTTGGTCCAAGAAAAGATGCTGTATATATTGATGTTACACACTTAGGAAAAGACTTAATTATGGAAAGACTTCCTGAATTACGTGATCTAGCTATTACTTTCTTAGGTTTAGACATGATAAAAGAGCCTATTCTTATTTCAGCTACTGCGCACTATTCAATGGGTGGGATTCCTGTAAATATAGCAGGTAATGTTCGTAAAAATAATGATGAAACTGTTGAAGGTTTTTATGCAGCAGGTGAATGTTCATGTGTATCGGTTCACGGAGCTAACCGTCTAGGTGCTAACTCTGTTTTAGAAGCATTATTATTTGGTCGTTATGTTGGTAAAACTATGGTTGAAGAAGTTGACAATATTGAGCTTCGTCCAGCAACTCAAGAAGATGCAGCTACGGCACTAAAAGAGATTGATTCTATTTTAAATAATAACGGTGACGAAAAAGTAACCGATCTAAGAGAAGAACTACAAGATACTATGACTGAAAACGCAGGTGCCTTTAGAACAGCTCAAACACTTGAAAAAGCAGTTAACAAAGTTAAAGAAATTAGACAAAGATTTAAAAACATACGTATTAAAGATAAATCAAAAATCTTTAATACAGAACTTCAAGAAGCTATTGAGCTTGGGCATATGATTGACTATTCAGCATTTATTGTAGAAAGTGCAATTGCACGTAATGAAAGCCGTGGAGCGCATTATAGAGAAGACTTTGAATCACGTGATGATGAGAACTTCTTAAAACATACAATGGCTTATATGAATGATGATGGTGAGATTTCACTTGACTACATGGATGTTGTACTTGGCAAACATGAATTAAAAGCTAGAACATACTAGGTAAGGGAGGTAGAATTATGAGTACAGATGGTATTACAACACAAAAAGTAAACTTTAAAGTATTTCGTTTTAACGCAGATGATGATTATCTTCCATACTATGAAAACTATGAGATGGAAGTAACTTCTGAGGAAGTTGTACTGGATATATTAAATAGAATCAAATGGGACCATGATGGTAGCTTTTCATACAGAAGAAGTTGTCGTCACGGTATCTGTGGTGCATGTGCTATCAAGGTTAATGGTAGAAGTACTTTAGCTTGTAAAGAAAGTATGTCATCTATGACTGAGCTTTTTGGAAATGAGTTAACTATTGAACCACTTAGCACTAAACGTGCTATTAAAGATATGATCATTGATAAAGCTGATTTCTGGCAAAAGCATGATGCTGTTCACCCTTTCTTAGTATCAGATGTTGATGAAAATCCAGAACATGAGCATATTGTTTCACAAGATGAAGCAGAAGCGCTACTTGATGCAGACATCTGTATTCAATGTGGTGCTTGTCACTATGCTTGTCCAGTTGTTGAGATCAATGACAACTTTATGGGTCCAGCTGCATTCGCAAAAGCTTACCGTTTTGAAGCAGATGTACGTGACCAAGCTCATAAAGAAAGATTGATAGAACTTCACTCTGAAAACCAAGGTGTATGGGACTGTGTTAAGTGTTATGAATGTGCTGAAGTATGTCCAAAAGAAGTAAATCCTATTGACAAAATCACTAAACTTCATCAAATGCTTTTCAAAGAAGGTGTAGCAACTTCAAATGTAGCAACACGTCATGCTGTTGGGTTTAAACATTCTATTGCTAGAAATGGTGTACTTGATGAGGGTGGATTGGTTCTTTATTCTGAAGGTCCAGCTATTGTTAAACATGTTCCAGTTGCACTAAAAATGTTTAGAAAAGGTAAAATTGTTCCACCATGGGCAATTACAAAATCAGACAAACTTGATGAAATTAAAAAACTTGTTAAATCTTCATCAACAGTAAAGTTTTAGGAGATAAAAATGGAAAAATTAAAATACGCACTTTTTACTGGCTGTACAGCTAAGCAAAGTACTCCTGAACAAATGAAGTCAACATTGGCTGTTGCAGATAAACTTGGCATTGAGTTAGTTGAACTAACAGAAGCTTCTTGTTGTGGAGCATCTCATTTACAAGATTATGATGATTTTTTGTCATTAGTACTTAATGCTAGAAATATCGCATACGCTGAAAAACATGGTTTGACTATGGTAACTATTTGTAATACCTGTCAACTTAATACTGCTATGACTAAACATCGTTTAGACGAAAATGCAGAATTAAAAGCACAAGTTAACGAAAAGTTAGCAGAAGTTGGTTTGGAGTACAAAGGTACTTCACAAATTACGCACTTTTTATACGCAATTATTGATGATATAGGTTTAGATAAAATTGCACAGATGGTTAAAACTCCACTAAGCCAATTTAACATTGCACCATTTTATGGTTGTCACAATATTCGTCCGTCTGAACTTCAAAATCAAACACATAAAACAGCTGAAAGTGCTTACCGCCCTACTTCACTAGATGATCTAATCATTGCATGTGGTGGTAAAAATGTGGACTATGAAGAAAAAACAAAATGTTGTGGTTTTCATGTTGAACTTCAAGCACCAAAAACAGCATCTATTTTAACTGGAAATGCTATTGCGGGTGCTATGGACAATAATGCTGATTGGATGGTAACACCATGTCCATTATGTCACTTAAAACTAGACACTCAAACAAACCATGCTTCTGAAGCTATTGGTCGCGAAGTTGCCCTTCCTGTTTTACATATGCAACAAATGGTTGGTTTAGCACTGGGTTGTTCAACAGAAGAACTGGGTCTTCAACACCACCTAACAAAAGTAGATTTCGTTTAGTCTAGTGCTTCTTTTAACTCTTGGGTCTTTCCAAGAGTCATATAGTTTGTTTAAATAAAAATCTTAAAATATTTGTAAATAAGACTAATAACACCACTGGTAAAATAATATATTCAAAAATAGTCATTGCCATATTTTTAGTATGATGTATGATAATAAGCTCAACCTTATGTGGTAGGTCTAAAATAATTTTTTCAAAAGAATGTATAGATTGTTCTGCCCTTTTGTGAATACTCTGCTTTATATGAACAGCTTTCATTTGTGTATGCAAATTATGTAAAGCTATCTTATTTTCAATTTTCTGTTTATGAAGAAAACTTTTTGATAATTTAGCTGTAGCATAGAAAGAATACGGTAAAACAATGTGTAAAATAATAAATAAAATAAGAAATATTTTTATTACTTTGTTACATAATTCATAATACTTCGCATTATAATATAAAAATCCATAACATAATCCAAATATTACTCCAATAAATAATAAACCAAATAATAACAACTTAGTTAATGATTGAGTAAATAGTATAATGTATTTAATTAATTCCAATATACTAATTCCAAATATATAAAACTTTATAGAATCATTAATCACTGTATTGAATGAGGTTAAAATATTTCCAACACCAACTTGTATATCAACAATAAAGGATACTCCTGCTTCACTATGTTTTATGGGTGATATTAATGCTTCTAATTCTAACAATATAATAAGATTTTGTCTTGAGATCTGTAATGATCTATTTAAGTATTCTTCAATATACAAAATAACATCTGATTCTTTAAATAAATTTTCAGTTGAAATATACGATAAACTTGTCAAAATTAAAATTACTAAAAAAATAATTCCAATTATTAAAAAAACATATACCTTTAGACTCTCTTTATTCATTCTAATCCTTATTCAATTACAAATGAAAGACTTTAATCGACAATGATCTCCAAAAAATATATTTTCATCAACCATAGCTTCAATACCACTTATATTTCCTTTTTGAGAATGCTGCCACATTATAAACTTCGAAGTATCTCTTAGTGTCGGTTTCTTAGTATAATCAGCAATCCATATAGGATAATTTTTAAAGTCTGATTCTAAATACTCTGCATAGAAACTAGTATATGAATAAATTATTGGTTTACAACCTAAGCTTTCAGTTACTTTTTCCAACCATAGTTGAACATTTTTTACTAATTTTTCTTTTGCTACACCTTGTCTAATTTCTATATCAAGTACAGGTACTAACATTTTATTGTGTCTTTTTATTTTTGATAGATAATTTTCTGCTTGTGTTAAAGGATCATCTTTTGGATCAAAAAAGTGATATGAACCGTATAAAATTTTATTTTTAAACAATTCATTCTGATTCTTAATAAACATCGGGTCTGTATAAGTAATCCCTTCTGTGGCTTTTATATATACAAAGCCTATATTATGTGTTAATACTTTAGACCAATTTATTTTTCCTTGATAATGAGATACATCAATCCCTTTAATAGAAATAATTTTATTTTCTGCGATTTTTTTGTTATCTTGAGCAGACATACTATTTTGATTTCCACTTATAGGTCTTAATAAAATTAAAAAAATAATCAATATTATAATCAGGATAGTTATGGCATATTTTACGATTTCTCTTTTTGTATACACATTAACTCCATTTTATTTTATATAGTATTTTATACCTATAAAATAAGAATGGAATCATAATTAATTTATATACTTATTTTAGTTTAGTACATTTTTTACTAGACTTATTAAGTTGTCTTAGTGTAAAGTTTGGTATATATAGTTGTTCCCAACCACCTAATAATTCTTCACAACCTTCTACTTTCTGCTTCGCAACCTTACCTTTAAAACAATATACATCTTCTATGGTATGATACGAAAATAAATATTTCATATTATTCCATGGTTCAGGTAAAGCCAATTTTTCTCTTGAATGACTTTCAAAACCTTCTCTTAAATGAGTAGCTGATGTTATTAAATCAGAATAATTTAAATGTGTTCCCCCTGATTGATAAACAAACCACCATGGAGACAATTTTGAACTTTCTTTTTCATCTTTAGATATGGCATCATACTGATTAAATCTACAAATTATTGCTGCAGTTTTTACTAAAATTTTTTCAGGAGTGCCATCAAAGGCTTCCTTAACTTGATCACTCACTTCATCCCAAATAATATCTTCATTATATACAGACATTTATTCTCCTTTAAATTTATATTGGCTTATTACCATCTTCTTGAAGATGTATAAGCTTTTCTTTATACGCATCATATCGCGTGACACTATCTTGAAGTTTATCCTGACTTTTACTAGCAACTGAAATTTCAGCACCACAAGCATTACAGCTAAATGATGCACCTTGAGCCAACATATGTGGCTCAATAGAAATTTTTCCTAGTTTACAAGCAGGACAATCAATATCTACAAACATATATCCTTCCTTTTTCGTATCTAAAATAATTCTACATGTTTACTTAAGAATCAAATCTTATGTAGGTGGTGTTTGTTCAGGTATTCCTGCTGGCAATACTATTGGTGATACTGCTTTAGAGTATGCTTCAATAATGGTATTAACACCTTGTGGCAATGGAATCTGAGCAGCATGTACCGTAACTTCATATTTCGCTTTATTACTTTGCTTATGGGTTGAATCACTTTTACTTTCACTGCTACTACTATGAGATACACTACCGTGAACTTCTACATGGAATGGTCCAATATTTCCTCCACCAGAGAACCCACCTTTTTCTTCTGAATTTGATGATGTAGACGTTGAGTTATGCTGTGCAAAACTTGATTTAACTTCCATCTCAAAATGAATTTTTACATCATCCACTGCAAGTGCATTAAGTGGAATAATTGTCAAAATTGGTAATTCAAAAATAGTTGATTCTGGTGTTACAGTAGGTGGCTTTTTTCCATCTGCTGATGGTTGTACAACACTACGAGTAAGTGTCATAGTGATCATAACTGGATCATATTTAGACTTATTGTTAGGATCTTGAGAATTTTGTGTAAAACACGTATTCATCATAAATGCTAATTGAGTCATTGCCATTTGTTGATTTGCTTCTGCTGCTGACTTTAAAGGTCCACCAATCAGTGCACCCATTGGAAGACCTGAAAACTGTTGTCCCATAGATAAAATTTGACTATCTGCTGCCATTATATTTCCTTTTTATTGAATTAATCTAAAATTAATTTGGAATTTGAGCTCGTAAAGATTTATTATAACCCTCTACTAAAGCTTGAACTCCTGATGATTTATCATCAGCTTTAATGGTAATTGTAATTTTGGCATTTGTCGAAGCACTTCTATCATTAGCAGAACGTAATAGTCCACCTTTTTTAGGTTGTGGAAACCCCACCATAACTTCACCATTATCTTCCATTACTTCTAAATCAATTTCTACTTTTACATCATCTATCTGAAGACTTTCGACGGGAGTCAACGTAATCAATGGAACTGATACAAAATGTTCTACAGGTCCTTCTGGTGTTTGCTTAGGATATTTCATTTTTACCGTTATTGGTGTTAAATGCTCAATATCTTTTAAGTCCCTACTTCTTTCAGATGACCCAAGAGTTTTTGATTGATGAAAATAACCCATCAACGTATCTATATTTTCTCTAGAAACTGCTTCTTTTGCTTGTTCAACAGCACCTTGAATTGCAGTTACCAATTGTGTTAGCTTAATCAAAATCACACCTTTATTTATATTTTTTTTGATGATTTAATACATCTATTAACATATTTAGAGCCAATTCACGACTAACCTTTTTTCATAATAATCTCCTTAGTGTTAACAAATATCATTAACATAATTTTGTGTAAATAATTAAATAAACACATTATAAAATTATATAAGTGGCTTATTAGAACAAAATCAGAAATATATAAATACTTAAAATTTTAAAATATATCCCACTTTTGGAACATTAGATAATGCTAAATCTGGTATTTTTTTTCTTAATCTATATATTAATTCACGTAAAGAAGATGTTCTATCTTCGTAATCATTCCATATAACACTAATTATCTGTTCTAAACTAACACAGCTATTTTTATTTTTTATCAATAATTTTAAGCATGTTAATTCGTTATATGTTAAGGTAAGAATATTTCCATTACTATATATAATTGATTTATCTACATCAAAAATACAACTTTTAGTAATATTATATTGATTTTGTTTGTGATGTTTAATAGTACATTTTGGATCTACAACCATTAATATAGCTTCTAAATCATGTTGGTCAATAGGTTTGATCATATAACCATTAGGTGCAACAAAGCTAGCTTTTTTTATTAACGAAGAATCTTTAGAAGAAGTTATAAAAACAATTTTTACATTTCTATTTTTTCCCTGTATAATTTTTGCACAATCAATACCATTTATAGTCGATTCTATATTAATATCTAAAAATAATAACTCAATCTTATTATCATTCATTGCGTTGATTAATTCTAATGAATTATTAAAAATTCCTACAACATTATTACCTAGTCTTTTAAACGTTTTTTCCATTAGATGAGCTATTTGAATATCATCTTCAAAAATTCCTATATTCATTTTTCCTCTTTTAAATAAATAATTTTTTATTATCTAAAACAATATAAAATAACAGTTAGATTAAAATAAGATATTATTATGTAATTAAAAGATCTTATTTTTTAATTTGCTATAATTGTCTAAATAAAATAATAGGAAGAAAATGTCAAATTCAATAGAAATCATATCTTGGAACGTCAATGGAATACGTGCTGTATCAAACAAAGAAGCACTTAAATGGATAGATCAACGTGATTCAGATATATTATGTTTACAAGAGATAAAAGCACTTCCAGAACAAATACCAACCGATCTATTTGATAAAGAATTTTTAGAACTTCACGTCAACTCTGCAGAAAAAAAAGGATACAGTGGAACCGCTACTTTTTCCTCTATTAAATCACAAGAAACTGCTTATGCTCCACAAATTGACATTTTAAATGAAGGAAGAATCGTTGAGAATCATTATGGAGATACGGTTCTTTTTAATGTTTACTTTCCAAATGGTCAAAAAAATGAGGAACGATTAGAGTACAAGATGAAGTTTTATGATGACTTTTTAAATCATTGTGAAGCATTACGATCTGATGGAAAATCAATTATTATATGTGGTGATGTTAATACTGCTCATAAAGAAATAGATCTAAAAAATCCTAAGCCTAATTCAAAGACATCAGGGTTTCTACCAATAGAACGTGCATGGATAGACAAGCTTATTGAACACGGCTATATTGACACTTTTAGATACGTTCATGGGGATGAAATAGATAAATATTCATGGTGGTCATACCGTTCAAATGCACGAACCAATAATGTGGGATGGAGAATTGATTATTTCTTCATTAGCGAAGATCTAGCAGAGAACCTTGAAGATGCCTTTATACTTAATGATATTGCAGGTTCAGACCACTGTCCCGTAGGAATTAGAATCAGTATCTAATTATCTATTCTTATTTCTTCACATCTAATCAAATACTGCATACTAGGCTTGTTTAGGGAACTAACAAGCTATACTACTTTTCATATAAGCTCAAATAAATTCATATTTAATTAAATTTCAAGGACTAGCAAAGGACTAAATTAGTCCGTAGTCCGTTAAAGGACTTTTTATGAAAACAATAGTTTCAAAAAAAAGAACTCCAACTAATACAGATGGAGTTTTTTATAAAGAAGTATTCAACAGTGACGGGAAAGTAGTTGATAAAAAATATATCATTAGATGGATTGATGAAAATGGAAAAGATAGATTAAAAACTATAGGTAATTATTCTGCTGGTATAAGAGAAAAATACTGTAAAGCAAAAAGAGATGAAATAACTACAAAGATAAGACTAGGAGAAGAGTTACCTATATTTGCTAAACCAAAGCAGTCTATGACTATCTTTGACATATCAGAACTATATTTTGAGTATAAATCAACAACAGTTAAAGATATTGACAAAGAAAAAAGAAGATTCGCAAATCATCTTAAAAAACCTATAGGTCATATAAAGCTACAAAACTTATCCGAAAAAAATGTTATTAAACTACAAGAAGATTTAAAAGCTTATTTATCTGTGGCAAGTGTCAGAAGCTTACTTGTAACATTAAATGCTATGTATAAATATGTAGCTTCAAAAAAACTATATATAGGGGAAATACCTACTACAAATATAAAACATGAACAACTTAATAATATCAGAGAAAGATATTTAACACTTGATGAAATACAAAAGCTTTTAGAAGTATGTAAAAATACAAACTATGAAATCTATCTGTTTGTAAAACTATCATTATCTACTGGTGGTAGAGTTGGAACAATAGCAACTATTAAAGCTATAGATATTAAGCCAAATAACAATTCATTAATACTTTCAGACCATAAGAATAATGACACATATACAGGATTCTATAATGATGAGTTAAAAGATCTTCTGATTCAAAGAATAGAAGAATTATCATCACCCACAAAATGTATAGTTAATTTAGCTAGAAGCTCTATAACCTATAAACTAGGCTCAATTATGGATGTATTATTTAATCAAGATATTGCAAAAAATGATAGAAAAAATAGAGTTGTACCGCATACACTTCGCCATACTTTCGCTTCACAACTTGCAATAGCAGGAACACCTATTTTAACCATACAGAAGCTCATGAATCATAAATCTATTGATATGACCATGAGATATGCTAAATTAGCACCTGAGCAAGGTATGGAAGCTGTAAAGAATTTATATAGTTAACTATATAGTATAACTAAGTATAATCTTTTCAAATCAACCTTTTTTAAGTGGTGTCTTTGGCACAACCTTTGATGGTGTAGCACCCTTTTGAACTAATTTTGGTGGAATAACTCCAGCACTAACATGACCTATAGATGGTTTAATCATATTCACTTTATTCTTATCACTCATAATTTGTCTTCCTTTTTTATTTAGATTGACCTGTTTTAGGCTTAACTTTAGGTGGGTTAGCACCTCTATCCATGTGTTTATCACTCATTAGAGTTCCTTTATTAGATATATTAGCACTAACAAAATAAGACGTAAGGATGATACCAACAATAAAAAATATACCTGACATCATATTTAATAATTCAGTCATAGAAAACCATATACTTTTATTTTTAAAAGCCTCATCATTGTCTTTTATATAAAAGTCTTCTGCATATTCTAAATGCTTATTATTAGCCTTATTGGCTGTTTGAAAAGATATAAGTACCGATAAAATAGATAAAATTAGGACTACCCATGATAATTGTAAAATACTAATTTCCACCAGCTCTTCAATAGGTACAATATCTTTTACAAATGCCAAAGATACACCTAATATTGCTGTTGAAAGGGATAATATCGCTTTATCATGGTTTTCTATATTGGATAAAATACGAGTATTTATTTCACTACTGTACTCTTCAAACAATCGTCTATTATCTTTTAATCTCTCTTCTTCAGTCATTAACTTAACCTATCAAATTATATTTTTACGTGCCTTTTATAATTATATCAATAAAAAATATAAACTTTTAATAATATGGCAAATTGCCATTTTTTTGAATATTATTTTTACTAACTAATATAAATTTTAAAATTCACCTTGTTATTAATAGTTAAATGAAATCATTTAACTATTATATGCTACAATTTTATTAGCCATGAAGCTAGGCTTGACATTCTCACCGTATAGGTATGCTAAATAGTTTTTTGTAAGTCACTTGTTTTTTAATAATGAACAAGTGTAGGAAATGAGAATTATTCTATATATTTTGTTCTAAAAATTAAATTACAAGGTAAAACAAATGACACCAGTTATCGATAAAGATAGAATTTCACATTCTATTATTAATCAATTAAACCTCACAAATCAGTTTCTAATATCAAAAATAAATGATATTGTAAAAAATGCTTATATTATTGACTATGATAGTATTAAAACATTATCTAAAGAAATAAAAAAGTGTTTAAAAGACAATGGTATTGATATTCAACACAGTATAGTTTTAAATATAATCTCTAAAGCTATTGGCTTTCAAAATCATCATTCTTTAAAAGCTAATTTAGAAAATACATCAAAAGAATATATTGACATTGACATTGAAAGTGATTCAGTATTAAAAAAAATATTTTTACTTAAAGAAGAATTTCTTAATAAGTTTAAAATTGAGCAATGGCATATTTCTCACCATGTATATAAAGGTCATCAATTTGAAATCCTTTACCATAAAAGAGGAATGCGGTTAAGAAGTAAGGAAAAAACAGAAATTAATAAATTTTTGAAATCTTATGGTTTTAAACCATATAAAAACATCATATTACTTTCTAAAATTAAATATGACAATCTTAGAAAAGTAGCTTTTAATATATTACAACATTATCAAAGCTTTTTTCAACCAGTTTGGCATGAGCAAGACAATACATTAAATAATTATTCTCCATTGATTAATGATTGGTATTTCTTATCGTACAATAACATTCAATACAAAAGTAATGATTTTCTTCTTGTAGACTCATATTCAACTGACCTACCCTGGAATATAATAAAAAACTTTTTGGATTATGTTTTCAACTTTGGAACACTTGAAGATATTGATTTTTTTGAGAAGTGCTTAAAAGAAAAAAATTATTTTAAGTCTAAACGCAATACAAAAACATTAGGGGAACTTAGAAGAATTAATAATTGGGAAAAAGAACAGGTTATAAAGTCGATAGTGGCAAATAAAGAGGATTCGATTAAAGACACTCTTAAAAACTCACAATTTAAAATCAATGTTCAGGAATATATGTACCCATATCTTAAAGAAATTGAATCTAAAAGTAGTAGCACTATTAAAAATATAATAATTGACAACTGTGATTATTTTTTGAAATTGAAAAATAATCAAAAAATAGAGAATATTCAAGAAAAACTACACATAGAGTTATATGGATTAGCTAAGAATAAGTATGTTGAAAACATGGAAGAAATAGACGATATTGAAACTTATCGAATTTACCATGATAGATATAACACCATAAAAATCTTAGCTTCGCAAATAAAATATATTGTTAATATATATAAAGATGTGGAAGAAAACTATAAAAAGTATTATTCAATTTTTAGAAAAAAAGGTTATATACTACATTGAACGATACCTAAAAGAACAACTTTCTTTTAGGTACTACTCAGATAAAACAAATTTAAACTTTCTCTTCCAAAATCCAAAAAAATAATTAAACTAAAATCACTCCTAAAATATTATATTTTATAAACATTATCATATGCAAAACTCTAAAAAAGCATTTTCATTTGTAGAGCTAATCATAACTATTTCAATTATTGTACTTCTTGCTGTTGTTTGATTATCAATGAATCAATGACATAGAGATAAAACATCTAATACCAAAATAGTTACTGATATAGATACTCTAAATAATGCTTTAGAATCTTATACACAAGAAAATGGCTCACTTCCTATGCCTTGATGAAATACAAACTTTTTTACAAGAGATTGAAGTTATGCACATTCATTTAGTTGAGCTGAAACTTTCGGTGTTTATGGGAACATTACAGAAGATACCATCCCTAAATGATATTTAAATATTTTACCATTAGATCCTAGAACAAATAGTTATTATTCATATTGAAAAACAAAAGGAACTGCTGAAATAGTAGCAAATCAGTTTGAGACAGCTTGAGTTCAAATAATCAATTGAACATTTCAAGCTAAAGTAGCAGGGAATTATACTGCTGAAGTTTGACCATATAACCTTATTAGAGAATACAACGGTAGTAATTTTGTATATGATAAATCAAAAACTAATTTACCATATAACCCTGAAGAGTTAATAATAACTGCAACTGCTGAATGAGTTGTATATCGTGAATGAGATGTTATAAAGGCAACTAATGGAGACTTAGAGATATATTTCTCTGATGGTTCAGTATCTGTATTAGAAGATGGTGGGGAACTAACACTTTCAAAACTTTCATTTCCAAAAGATAATAATCTAAATACACTTATAAAACTATCTCTATGAGCTTGAACTATTTGGACTAAAGCTACTAATTTAGATGAAGAAAGTGAGTTTGAAATCTATACAACAGATAGTACGGCTGCTGTTAGATGAACTATCTTTTCTGTAACAAAAGATACAGTATTAGACAGAACTCAAATTAATGTAATTGACTGAACTATTGAGGTTTATGAAAAAGTTGAAGAAGAAGAGATTATAGAAAATGTACTTGTAGTTGAAGAAGTTAAAAAAATTATAACAGCATGAGAAAAAATCGTAATTGAGAATGATGAGCCTATAGAGGAGACTAATACTCTAATTTTAGACGAAGTTGAAAAGGAGATTTTCATAGAAAAACTAGATGAAGCCTTTGAAGTTTATGAAGATATTAGAGATGATGAAACTCTAGCTAATGTTGAAATTGAATATATAGAACAAGTAGAGCTACAAAGTACTGGAACTACAGATGAAGAGACACAAGATACAAGCACGGATACTCCAGTTATTGAAGAACCAACTTGTAATGATAATGAAAAATTCAGTACATCACTAGATAAATGTGTTACAAATCTCATAGAGTTAAATGATTATGATTCTGACTGATTAAGATGGAAACAAATTTGGAATGAGTATAGGGAAGAATACGTTAATTTTTCAGTGCTTAGTTGTAAAGTATGAGATTTAATATGAAACTATGATAGCAATGAGGGAAAATGTATCTATTCAGAAAATGACATAACTCCATGAACTCAAAAAACTGTTAATTTAGATGGTGCTTTTGATATAGAGCTTACTGTTGCAGATATACCAAGTACAAAACAATATTTACTTTATTGAGGAGATGAATTTAAAGTATTTTTTGATAATTTTGATATAACAAACAATAGACATGAAGTTTGTTTTCAAAAATGAAATGAAACACCTATTTGTAAACATATATGAAGTGATAATAAAATTATTATTTCAAAAGATAGTTCAGGTTTAATTTCACTAAATTGAAGTTCTACAAATATAACTGTAACTTGAACTATTGATTTATTTAAAATATGATATTTCCCATTATGAGACAATAAGGTATGATTAATGGATGAAAATAATCTAATTAATTTAAAAATTATCCAATAAGAGAGGCTTAAAAGCTTCTCTTATTTTTATTAATATCATCCATTTAAAAAAAAGAATAAATTTCTATACCCTCTTCTTAAAATTCCAAATGTTAAAACATCTTTTACCGATGTATTAAAAATTGATGGAAAAATTGCAGTAGCTAAACCAAAAATAGGCAATGTTAATAAGTTAATAAAGCTTATTATGCCTCCTACCATAGTCCATAAAAATATACCCAATAAAAAAAATGGAAATCTAAAAACTATACCCATAATATCTCCTTACTTATTACCAACCATCTTGACAACTATTACATCTAGTATGCCCACATTTCCAACAAATAGCTTTTTCATTAGCTTCTCTACATTCACAACAAACCCAAGATGAATATGTCCATGATATATCGAATATATGAATCACATATGGCTTTAACATTTTTTACCTCCTTTCACAAGTTAAGACAAAAAAAGAGCCTAGGATTTTCCTAAAACTCTTATTATGGTTAAGCATTATTAGTAACATTCAAAGTAAATGTTTCTGTATCTATACCACCATCAGTATTTTCAACTTTTACAGTAATACTGTAAGTTTGATTTATACCAATATCTCTATCCCATACAATTTCTCCCGTATTTGAATTAATAGTTAATCCTCCACTTGTTGGATCATTAACTATAGAGTAAACCGCACCAACATTGATATCTGTTCCCGAAACAGTTAATAAAGATGTTGCAACAAACCCACCATTATCATCTACGTTTTGAGTAGGGATTACGTCTATTACCGGAGTCGAAACAACTTGAAAGTTAGATGTAATTGTTACATCACTTTGAGCATTTTCTCCACCAATAACTGGACTAACAACTGCAACAAATACATAGTTACCAACAGCAATACTTTCAGCTGAAATATCTATACTAAAATCATAAGTTCCGTTATTATTAGAATCTACAATCTCAGAAGTATAAACAGTGTTGTTATTGTCGTTTAAATCTTGAACTGTGTATGTAATGTTTGTATTACTTAAACCATCACTATCTACAAGAGTAACACTACCAACTAAAGTAGCATTGCTATCTACAGTTGATGGAATACTTGTAGTAAATGTAAGTAAACTGTCATTTGCTGTATCTTGAATAGTAGAGTTTACAATGTATGAAACATTGTCCTCTCCATCAGTAATAGTAACATTTAAGTCATACTCTAAATTTGCTGAATCAGCTACATCAATACTTGTAGCATTGATAGTTAAGTTACCATCAGCAACACTATAACCAGTAGGTAAAGAACTACTACCATCTAGCATAGTTACACTTGCAATACTTAAAGTATCTCCATCACTATCACTTACATTTGCAAGTAAGTTTGTAACACTTGTTGTATACTCCATAAGAGCTACTGAAAGATTTTCATCTGTTACAGTAGGTGCAGAATTTGGCACCTCATTTACTGTATAGGTATGAGTAACACTTGAAGAGTTACTCGCACTATCTGTAGCTGTATAAACTACATTGTATGTACCAGCAGTATCAAAATCAACACTACCTGTTTGAACAACACTAACACTTGTATCTACATTATCTGTAGCTGTAACGTTTTGTAAGCTTAAAGCTGTACCAACTGTTGTTGTATATGATTGATTAACATCACTCAAAACTGGTGCTGTTGTATCAGTCGTATTATTCACAGGGTGAGTTGATGAACCACCTCCTCCACCACCTGAACTACATCCTACCAAGAAACCACTAAGCAATGTTAGTATGACAAGTAATTTTTTCACGATTTTTCCTTTTTGTTTTTGATTTTTGTATATTGAGAATAATTAAAAACCTTGAATTGTCAAGAGTTAATTTCACTTTAAAATTAACTCTTTTAGTGCTATTTTGAGTTAAAATTTAACTACTTACAAGAATTATAGTTAAATAATAACTATAAATCAACACATATTGGTTAATATTTAACTAGTTGTATTTTCAAGAACTATGGGCTAAATTCTTATCTAAAAAAAGGTAGTGAATATGACTCAAAGAGATATGGCTGGTTATATAAATGTAACACCTGTAACACTTAGAAATTGGAGAAAAAATAAGCCTGAACTTTATGAAATTATTTTAAAAGGTTTTGCTTTTGATGAGATTGTTGATTTGAATGTTGAGAGTGCTAAAAAGGCTAAGGAGTTGAAGAAGAAGTTTGAGAGTGGGGAATAAGAGTAAATTACTCTTAACTCTAAGATAACTTATAATAAAATTCTTTTAAATTATATCTCTAAATTTAAAGTCCAAAAAACTTTGACTTTTTGTTTTTAAGGACTATTATTATATATAATATTGACATTATTAATTAAATAAGATAAAATTCGACGTAAAATTTACCGTTGGTAACTAATAAAGTAATCTATAATGAATAAACATATGAACACATCAGACTTTCATACGCCATATAATGCAAGTGAAAATGAACGTCAAAAAAGACGTGAAGCTATGATTGATGAGCTAAATCGTACCGGTAGCATTCCAGGCTTTAGAACACCAGTAAAACGTGCAGTAATGAACGCTCTTGATGGTGGTGAAATGGAAAGTGTAAACAGACCATACCATTACAGATCACTATAAACTAATGAGAACTGTATGAAGTTTAAAGTACTTCATTTTAATGAAGATACACTTTTTAAAAACTATATACTTTTATATCTACCACTATACTTAATATTCATTCTTTTTGCCTCAATAGAATCTACTACAATATTTCTTTTAGGTCTTATTATACTATCCGTATATATGTTTAAAAAAGCACCTGTTTTTTTTTGGTTAATTGCAAGAAAACTTGCACCACACAATTTTTTCACTTGTATTCCAAAAAAAACAGGGGTTCCACTTTTTTTTCATCCTTCTCATTCTATTAAATCTTTTATAAATAATCATCAACATGATTTTCCAGAAAAATCATGTTGGTTTGGTATATTTACAGTAACTTACGATGATGTAAAAGATGTGCATAAATTTTTCTTATCAGTTAAAAATTTAGTGACTATCATTGAACTTTCAAGAAAGCCCACTTTTTTTGTGTTATTTTTTTTCTACTATGTAGTTACCATGGCTCTATTTGTCATTTCATTACTTCTAGTTTTAATTGAACCAGCTAAGATTTTTTTGTCACAACCTAGTATATTAGCTATTTCTTTTATAATGCTAATAATTATTTACTTGTTAACAATTCATTCATTTACAAATAATTATTTTACAGAACAAATCAATGAAAACATAAAACATTTTGATCGTATAGAGACCTTTACACAAGATAGCATACCCGTGGATAGCAATAAAATGGCTTTAATAGCAAAAGTAAACATATCTAATACTTACGAAATTGAAAGATATACTTTAAATGAGTTAATACAATCCAGTATAAAAATTGAAAAAGAGTTCTCAAAAACCAAAGAAACAATTATTCAAATGTCAGCACCATTAGTTTTTGTTGCTTTAACAGCTATTATAATAGCAATAACAGGATATAATCCAAAATAATTAACAGGGAGATATATTGAATACAGTATACCAGTTGAAAATATTACTTTTAACAGAAAAACTTTTAATAATTCAAAAAGAGTTAAAAAACCTTAAAAATATTGCTCATTTTTTTTCTTGTGAATCAAACAATCGAAGTAGTTGCCAAACTTTTAAAAACCTATATGAAGAAATAGAACTCAACCATCAAGATGTTAAAAGAATTATTAATTCTGTTAACAATATCAAAAACAAAAAATTCCAAGAGCCACTGTTTCACCTTATTGAGGATAACTGCTTTAGTCAAACTATTAAAAAACTACTCATGTCTGTATCACTGTTAAGTGACAAGCTATTTCAAATGAAAAAAGAAAACTTTCCTGATTACAACCCAAGCCCATTAATAGGAAAGAGATACTCCAGTAAAGGATTTGTAGATTATTTAAATAGAGATTATAATGAATTAATTTCACTTTTCAATAAACAATCTTGGATAAATTCATCAAAATCCTCAAATATAACTAAGCAAGTTTTATTTCATTGGGACTACAGTGATATGTACTATGTAAAGCAGTCTTATAAGTCAGATGACGAAAAAGAAGAGAGATTAAAGCATGTAAAACTTGCCTATTGGAATCATGATATTCCTGTTTTGGTCCCAGCAATTACACATGAAGTCGGGCACTTATTGATTAAAAAAAATAAGATATTTTCAGACTATATTAATGAAAGAACATTAATGTTAAAGGAAACTTATATTCAACAAATTTTAAACAAATATGGCACAAAAACTCTAATTGAAGAATTTGCTGCAGATTTATTTGCTTTATCATTACATAAAGAGTCTTATATTTTTACACTTTTTTATGTGGTTTTTGGAAGTGAATTTTGTGATACTTTTGTAAAAGATAAAACTATGATTCTTCCAGAATTAAATTTTTCACAAAAAAGAGATTATTCTATAGTTAGAATTGCAACGTTAATTGATATATACTTGAGTGTCCATTGGCCATTTGGTCAAAAACATGAGATTTTTATTAACCATATAAACGAAATAAAAAAAACTATTCAATATTTTTATCCAATTTGGGAAACACAGAATATCTCAAAAAATAGTTTACCTAACATTTTCTCCGAATATTGGACATATCAAGGTAACTTTGATAATTTAGTTATGGTAGTTCAGGATGTTAAGAATATACTATTACATGGAAATATTGGTATAGCAAGTGATGACCATATAAAGCAAGTATGTAATTACCTTCTATCAATTAGCTCACACGTAGAAACAAACTGTGAGACCTCTAATATTTTTCATATTAAAAAAGACACACATACGTTATGGCTTGATAGAATAAAAAACACTTCGACTATACATCATAAGAAGTTTTTTAGAGAAAAACTTATGAAAACATATAGGATTGAATTTTTAAGTCCATATGAATTAAATTTCAATAAACTGCATATGACAATGGGTGAGCCTGAAAATGACTCAAGAACTCAAAAAGATAAAGGTTATTTTGATGGTGCTATAAACTTTTTAAATAACCAAATGGAAAACAATCCTTTTTATGAATCTAACCCTCTTGATTTCACTTGTTCATCATTAGGAAACTATCATATAGTCTCACTGAAAAAAAAGGCTTCAAACATAAATATTGACGAAATAATTAAATATAATGATTCTAATAATGATACAGAGAATGGATATCACTACTTTACAAAAAAACATTCTTTATTAGAAATTAATATTGGTAACAACGAAATAAACAACACAACATACTTAAATGGAATAGGGTTTATCATACAAATTCAACTTTTCATTAATAACAATGAAGAATTAAGTAAACTATTAGAGCAAATAGAAAATAATTTTCAAAATTACTATGGAAATTACCGTCTTTTTAAATCACTAGGGCCTTGTGAAGTTGTGATGATTCTGAACAATATATCTTTAGAAGATGTATTTAAAATAAAAGCATTATTTGCTTCAAAAATAAATGCCTCAAGAAGAACTACATCATCTATTTTCTTTGATAACTTTAGTAACGACATAGTGTCTACTAGAGAATATTCTCTTAGTTCACGCATAAGATTAGCAGCTGCTTATAACGATACAAGCAAAAGAAAATTAATTTTATCACATCTTAAGGCTATTAAAAATCGCATTTTTCATATTTCAGAGATTCCAGGTGAACATGATTTAAAAATCTTATGGGAAAATGGAACTTCGCTAAAAGATTTAGATAAGTTTTATCATCACGTTAAACGTAGTAACGTTGTTACAGATATACAGTCAAACTTTAGTTTACAATTATCATTAGAATAAAACTATTTAATATAAATATATAAAAGCCTAACTCTCTATTAATATTTTTGGTTTTTTAGTAAACAGATTTTTCAACTTCCTGTAACTAAAATTATACTCCAAAAACCATCTATAATCTATCATAAATAAACTATATACCGGTATCAAAATGATATAATAATTTTAATAAATCTGCATTTCACCATACTCTTTTCTAAAATAAAGCAGTTAGGTATCATAAAAAAACCATTATATATTGTATTAATAATAATATTGATACTTTTTAAACATAAATAAATTTTCATAAAACCCTCCCAACAACCCCACTCTCAAACTCACAATAATCCATACTCAAATCTCTAGCCATAGCTTCATAATTCAAATAATATCCCAACCCCTCAGCTATCTCTCCATACAACCCATCATCTATAAACTTTTCAGCTAAAAGCTCAAACACACTTTTAAAGGAACTATCACCACGAAAATCATAAATCTCAATATCGTAACTATCTATACCAGTATCAATAACCTCCTTTTCACTATAACCCTCATAAGCCAATAACTTCAACTTTAAAGCTTCATCTTCACTATAACTCTCTAAAACCTCCGCTCTATCATTAAGACTATAAATATTTTCATACTCTGCAATTTTTATGTCAGCCTCATAATCACTAAGAAAAATCTCTTCATGCTCATCAACACTCCCACAAACTTTCTTACCCTCACTTAAAACACTCTCTACTGACTTTATAAGCCACTCTCCAACTAAATGACCACAGCTATAAGCCTTTAAATCTGTTATATAAACTCTCATAAATAAACCCTTTTATCAAATATTTTCGTAAAATGTTTGGCGACTGTCAAGTCGAAACTAGCGAAAGCAAAAAGCTTTCAAGACAAACATATTCTTTTGGGCTTAAATACCCTTTTGAACAAAGACCGAGAATGAATTAAATTTAGAGAAAAATACTACTTGTATTATTTTTATATAGATTTACATTTGTAAAAATTCTTAGGTCTCAAAAGGTTTTAAGTTCTAAAAGAACAAGGTAATAAATAGTTTACTGATTAGATGTTAGAGGAACGAGAGTGACTATATAGGGTAGAAAGGAGTAGAGACCAAGGCTCTACGGTAGCAATCAGAGATGAAAATTCTGATTTTATTTTTCTCTAATGTGTGCCCAAGGTTGAAGAGTATCTATATTTCTTTGCTCTAAAGGAACTCCAAATAAAGCTTTTGAAATATCTCTTATAACAATTTCAATCTCTGCAAAATATGAATGGTTTAAACCCCATAACGAAAACTCTACATCAGAAGCATTTATTAAATCAATTTTGTTTAACTGTAATTTTTTTGTATCTATAACTTTAACTAGATCACTATCTCCACGTCCAATTCTACTTTCTTGTATTCTAATAGCTTCTGAAGCCATTAAGGCTTTATCCTTATCAGACATATAAATAGTTGTTCTTATAGATGTTTTACCTATTGCAGGCACAATGTTATCCATAAATATTTTAGCGTCTACATCTGGTGCTGCTAAAATAACTTGATTTAATTTAAGTTCTTTATTCTCTTGATGAAGTTCACTAATAGCTTTTGTAAAGACTTGATTACCCATTGAATGAACTATTACGTTTATCTTTTTACCATTTGCATGATTATATACATCCAATAAAAACTCTTTTAAATGTGGTACAGACCATTCAGCTGATTCATAATCTGTAAGATATTTCTCAAAATCATCTTTTGAAGACCAACTATATGTCATAGGTATAAAATGCTTTTGAAACTTTGCTTCATTTAATACACTCTCTAAATCATAGGAGATTTGTGCTGTTCTAAGAACTGCTTCATTAATGTCATTGTTATACCCATGTATGAAAATAATTATATCTCCATCATCATATTTAATTAATCTCTTTTGAAAAATTGAATAAAAATCTTTTCTTTCTAATAAACTTGGATTTTTCCATACTATCATATTATTTTCAGGTGTATCAAGAAATTCAAATCTGAATATAGACCTTTCATCTAAAGTTCCTATTTTATGTTTACTTGGTATTGATACATTTACCTCTGCATAATGAAGTTTTCCACTTCCTCTTTCATTTTCAAAAAAATAAGCTAAATCATCCATTCTATTTTTATTGATTTTTCTATCAGTAGCTAATAATATTGGTATCTTTATATACTTACCATAATCTAGACCAACATGCTTTGGCTGTGCTACTCCAGCCATACTACAACCAGTAAAAATAAATAATACATAACTGCTTAAAAAGAAAAATAAAATTTTCATTATACACCTCCAAAAATCTATACACTCAATCATAACATAAAGCTGTCATATTTAGTGTCTCAATTCAAATAAACCTATCAACAAAAAAAAGGGAACTACTCCCTTAGATATCATAACTCAAATTCTCCCAATTATCTAAAAAATCTACTCACAAAATAAATATGTCACACTTAGATGAATAAAACAAAGGCATATTAGTTTTGTTTGCAAGGTACTCTCAATCTGAATAATTGATAACAAAATATTGAAAAACATCCTTATACTCATCACTTTCTTCATCATAATAAGTTCAAGCCTCTAATTCTAGACAAGAGTCTACATGAATAATATTGTTAAATAAAACCATGTCTATATTTTGAGTAATCTCTTTAAATGTCTTTTTCATAACCCAAAAATTATATATGTAAAATACTAGGATAAATTAATCCCAATGATTAAACACAATGCAAGTAATGGCTGTCAAATGTAGTATTTTGCCACCTATCAAATTTCAAACCAAAATACAGTTTTTGAAAAAATTGGATAATATAAATTGAAGATGAATAAAGCTATGATGGTTATTTAGAAGTAAAATATTTTCAAAAAACATTTTATAGATATTAGTTTTTAAGAGGTATTTCTAAGAAGTAGAAACACCCTTAAAATTGCTTGTTGTACAATGTTAAAGGTGGTTGATTGACTACACAATGATATCTTCAGGTAATATGAATTTTATCCTTGTCTTTGCTTGTCTCCGTCTTTTTGTGCTGGAGTTCTATCATTTCCACTATTACATCTATGGTCATGGCTACCGTCAGTTTTTTCACATTTTGGCTTACATGTTTCTTCTGTTGACATTCTGTCTCCTTACAATTAATATGGTTAATATCTTATCTTAAAAAAGTTAATCATTACATTATGTTTTAGTTTTATAATAAGTTCAGATTCTCACGAATAAAGTCCACCATTAAAGATTTCGACCTTTTTCATAAAGAAAAAGCCTGATAAATAAGGGAAAAAGTAGGAGTTCAAACCTGCTTTTTTTCGTTTATAGGAATTCACTCAGGAAATATGTTTTTTATGAGTGTTTTTTTATTCTCTAAATTTCCATTTTCCCATATATCAAGGGCATTTCTAACTAGTTTAGTTTTCCTTTTTAAAGGGGTTCAAACATCTTTTAGCTCTTTTTGTAAATTATTAGAAATTTTTAGTTTCTCTTTTTCTAAATCTTCTATTTTAGTTTCATAATTTGAAACTAAAGCGTCACTTACTGTACTTCATATTCTATTGATATAGTTTGTAATTTTTCAATCAATTTTATTTATCTCTCATTGAAGATTTTTCTTATATTCAATATCATCACTTTTTCTTTCATCATAAGCTCCCTTCACAGCTATTTCAAAAGCTTTTATTAAATCCTCTTTAGGTTGTATATATCTCAATAATATTTCAAATTGTTCATGTAAATATTTTCTATTAATAGACTTACCAAACATGGAAGATTTTCTAGGATAAGTATAGTATGGTACTCTTGTAGTATTTCACTTAGTCCATGCTCAACTAATCATTTGCTTAGACTTTTCACAATACAAAAATCATCTTAATGGGAAGTCGTTTGATATATCAATTCTATTTAAGTTCTCATCTACTTTTTCTACAACTTTGTTGTGAGTAGAAATATTTAACTTATTTTCTATCATCTGAAATGTCTTTAAAGATATTAAAGCTTTATGATTTGCCTTTCTTCTTGATATAGACCACTTCGGAAACTCTAAATATCAAGTATATAAAACATTTTTAAGCATTCTAGAAACCAAATTAGCATTATAGACTTTACCGTTCTTTACAGTTCCAACTGATAATCATTTTTTATGAAAATACCTAACTACATCATTTATGGTCCTTAATTCATCGTTTGCATATTTCTCTAATGCTAATTTCACTGTTTTATATGTTTGTTTATCAAAAAGTATCTCTTTTCATCATTTAGAGTTAGTGCTGTATCTATATCAAATAGGAAGTTTAAAACACCAATAGCCCTGCTCTAGTCTAGCTCTCATCCTATCATTAACTCTTTGCTTATTTTTATCTTTTTCATATTGAGCCATTGAAACACTCATATTCTCTCTAAAAGTTCATTCAGGGGATTCTTCAAATTGAAAGTTAGGAGAAGCTAACTCAACACCTCTCTTGCTAAACTCAGTTTTTAGAAGTGAGTGAACTTGAATATCTCTTGATAATCTATTTAAGTCTTCAAATATAACTGTATAGTTTGAATCTTTGTTTTCATCAATGTATTTAAATAGGCTTAAAATTGATTTTCTCTCAAACACTCATCAACTTACACCCTCATCATTAAAAACTCTTTCTACGTCAATTCAAAGGGTATTATGAGCATAATCTCTACACCTCTTCTCTTGAGATGATAAACCATTTCACTCTTTTACTTGTTTTGCAGATGATACCCTGCAATATATTAATCATTTTAAATTCATAAATATTTATTTAAAATATAATCTACGTTTTTTACTATAGTAAAAAACTGCATAAAGTAAATCTAGAAATATGAAAAACTATTATTTATTTTCAACTTCAAGATATAAATTTGCTAATTCAATTAATAATCTTATAACCTCTTCTTTTTCCTCTTCTGTATAGTGAGAGGGGATAAGAGATTTTATGTCATTTTTATTCATTAATTATTATTTATAACTTTATAAATATTGGTTTATATTATCCCACATTTTATTTTTAGTAATAAGATATAAACTTTACATTTCTTAATATTTTATTAAACTTTAAATACAACTTGAAAAAAAGGAGTAAAAGTGGAAGATATTAAAAACAATAATAATAGACTTGATAATATAATGGATTCTATTGATACGTTTATGATTTTTTTAAATACTTTTGGAGTATTTTTATTATTTATAGCATGTATATTTTTATCTATAATTACGAGTAAGATATTTTTTTTTATAATAGGATTTATATTCTTTGCAACTACTTGGTAAATAGTATCCATATTATTTGGATACTATTTTTTTAAACCATACTTCAAAAATTGTTTCTCTTTTTGTACTATGCTTTATAAACAAATATCTTATTAATATTAATAAAGAAAATAAAAAAACATATATATAGTTTATAGCTACTAAATAATTATCTAAATATTCAGATGAAGTGTAAACTAAATATTCACTTAATATTATTAACAAGACAATTAAAAAACCTAAAAAAAACAATAATTTACTTATGTATTTATCAAATACTGTTTTTTGATTAGTAATTTCTTTTTGTATTCCTAATGATATTAGTTCATTTTTTAACTCAAAGTAAAATACTTCATTAGCTTGAGGAAAAACAATTAGTCCAAAAAATGATGTTATTAGGATAGCACTAACTGCATAATGCGTGTCATATCCAAAAATTAGTAGATAATAGAATAAACTCCCTGCTATAACAGCAGAACTTGTCCATGTATATATTACAGGAATTTTTAAAAAATGTTCAAAATCAATGTTGAAATTTTCTTGCCCATTTTGCAATAGTTTATTAATTTTATAACTATATCTCATTCTTTTTTTTATTATATGAGATATTCCACTTACTCCATATTTTCCAAATATAGCTACGACAAAAATCAGAAATAAACCTAGAACTGAAATAGATGTTCTAACAAAGCTCGTCTGTTCTATGTCAAAATCATCTATTAAAACAAATGTTTTTGTTGTAAAGCCAGTATATATAAATAGAAAACCAAATATACTTACATATACTTTTATTATAAATAACATATGTGATTCAACACGTTTTTTTTCTTCAAGTAAAACATCAAGTAATTTATGATCACTGTTTGATTTTAAATAATATTTTTCTTTTTTCAAAAATTTTCCTTTTAGTTAATATTTTTACTTTTTCCACCCATCCACTTTATCCCATGCACTATTAATATTTTGTGTTATCTCTGTGTATAATTCAATATTTTTTGGGTTTAAGTCAGGGTGATATTCTCTTACTAGTTTTCTATACACTTTTTTTATAGTTTTATAATCATCATCTGAACTCACACCTAAAACTATATAAGCACTCTCACTATAGAATCGTTTAAATTCATCATTTGACTCTGATTTTGATTGTTCTTTTTTTGATTCGTATTTAGGTTCTTCTTGTTTGGTGTAGCTTTGTTCTTTATGTTTAGACTCTTCATAAAACTTTTGTTGTTTATGTTCATAACTATAATCTCTTTTTGAACTTTGCTCTTGCTCGTAGTAATCCTCTTTTTTAAAACTAAATGTTGTAAAAAAAGTCTTGAACATGATGTAGGTAGATTTAATCCAATTTATAAAACGAATTATTTTATAATATATGGTTACAAAGAAATAGTAGGTATTTGCAGTCATCATTTTAATAGTTTGTATCGTATCTTTTACAAACTGTATTATAAATGTTATTTGGGGTAGCAGTAAACCTAAACCAACAAGCATTTTCACATCATATATCACTCTTACATCTTCCATAGTAAAAAGCATATATATACCCAAGTAAGAATATAAAAGATGAAAGAATAAACTCTCTGCTTTTTTTGAAAAATGAAAAGGTACATAAAACAGAAGTGCTACAACTATAAAGTTTTTTAAATCCATATTTGAAGCTTCATTTATGAAACGTTTTATTAACCCTAATTCTTCCATATAATTAATCTTTATTGTTTGGATGACTATATATTTTATCTACTATATATAACTTTTCATTATGAGGATATAGACCATATATTAATTTATTTAATGGAAAATCTTCTACCGCTTCATATGTATTTAATGGTAAGCATTTTAACTTAAACTCACTATTATTTAATGCCCTATATAAACTATTTACCAATACATCAGCGGCCAGAGTTAGACTAGAGTCCTCACACGTAATTTCATATTCTACATTAGAAAATTTTTCAAATATTTCCAGTCCTTCTGTAATTTCAAAGCTTGTTTTATATTGAACAACTTCTTTTTTTTTAGTATCAAAACCTTTAACTATTTTTGTACTTTTAATACCAATATTTAAGTTTTTATCTACATTTTTTTCAAATTTTTTCTTTATAGAATCATCAATTACATCACTTTTTATATGTAATTTAACCTCTTCCATCTTTTGAATATCTTTACAAAAGCTTAGAGCTTTCATAAAAACACCTAAAAATAAATCTGAATGCAACAATAGTTTTTCTTTATTACTAGACCACTTCATACTAGGTTTTATCTGTTGTTTATTTTTTGTATATAACTCTTTTAATGATTCGTGATAGCTATAATAACCTTGGGAATAAATTGCTTCATATACAAAAAAAATCTTTCTTGTTTTAAAATAATTGAATATCTCCACTCTCATTTGTTCTTGTTCTGATTGCAATAAGTCTGTTATGTGTACTTTTCTATCTGTTTTATATTTTTGTTTAATAGAATCTAATTCCGACTTCACTTTATCAATCCAAGACTCAGGTATTAAGTAACCAACCATAATTCCAAACTCACCCAAAGTATTTTCAATATTATCAGAGTAACCTTTTGCTCCCGATTCATCAATAATTAAATATATATTATCCATTTATTTTTTACCACTCCACATTTTCTAAATCAACATACTGTATATTGTCATAATGATTAACTCCATCAACTGCATAAGGCTTCATCTTAGAAAAACTGTTATACATCATATCTTTGAAGTAAGGTTTAACACCCATCTTCAAAGGTTTCTTATTAGCATATACAAACAATGCTTCATTATCTTTCATTGTTCTAATTTCACTAACATCCATTACTGGCTCTTTCTCATAACGATTAGTACCATCAGCTTGTCTTTTTAAAACCTCTTTGTACCCAAACATTTTTTCAAGTTCAGTACCTAAATCCAAATCAACACCACTATAGATAAGTTTAGAAGCTATACCACCATCTAATATAGTTTTTGCTTCTTCTTGTGAATATTGATTTATAAGTTGATTCATATTTTGTAGTATTATAGAGATAGATACATTGTACTTTCTAATAGTCGTTATTGTAGATGAAAACCTTGGTATATTCATATTACCAAACTCATCAAGTAAGCAGTACAAATTCAAATCTTTTGAACTTGGCAGCTTATTCATCATCTCATTAAAAAGTTGTGAATAAAAAAGATTTAATAAAAAGCTATATTGCTCTTGGTGTTGCTGTTCTATTTTTATAAAAACTACTGATTTTTCTTCTCTTAGTTTTTTAAAATCTATAGAGTTACTATATGTTAGTTTCTCTAAATTATCATTGATACCTATAGGGGATAGTGCTGTTAAAGCTGTAGCTATAAAACCCTGAACCGTTTTAGGATTACCATTTACTAAACCAACATACTCACTAAATGTTTTATCATCTGCGTATCTTTTAATAAACTCTTCAATTACTGGCACTACTTCATCATTTTCCACTTTAACTCTTCCAAAGTTATTTAGAAGATATCTAACATTAGCTAAGTTCATATATCTCTTATCTTCGGTTGCATTTAAAACTTTAATAAATATTGATATAACGTTTTTTGCTCCATCACTCCATATTCTATCTTCTGCCTTTGTACCTTTAAGTCCTGATGATGATAGTAATGTCTCACTAACATTATCTATACTTACAGAATCTTTTGCAAATTCTAGGGGATTATATCTTATGGATTCATCTAAATTTTTAGGGTCAAGTACATATATTTTAAAACCTTGATTATGCAAATATGCACTTGTTTTATCGTATATCTCTCCACTTAAATCGGTTATTACCATTGAACAGTTACTTGAAGCTAGTTTATAGATATTAGGAAGTACAAAAGAAGTTGTTTTACCTCCACCGGTTCTACTAAATAAGGCTAAATGATTAAAACTCTCTTTAGCTGATAACCTTTTATTTTTACCATCAACTAAAAGACCATCATTAAATCTTGAAAAGGTTTTAATCTCATCTTGTCTACTCATCATGCCATCACCTTTAGTTGGTGGCTGTGATAGAAATGAAAAAATCCATGAGAGAGGATTTAAAACCCCTACTCCAAGTTTTCTAAATTGTTTGTTCATAGCTATAATCATTATTAAAGATATAAATATAAGTGCTAGTAGTTCCAATAAATAACCTAAATATAAAATTGTTATTTATTGTATCTAAAATATTTCTTTATATGTGTATTTTTTCATCTATCTAGTTCTTGTTCTTGAGAGTTTTTTCTTTGGCTATAAACTTTATTTCTATCTACATCTCTATAAAATCTTGAATTTTTAATCTTTTCATCTTTAGATTTTTCCCGTTTAGTTTCTCTTAATTTTGTGAGTTCAAGCCTATTAAGTAGTTGTTTATACTCTGTATAAAGTCCTAATGTTTTAAGTCTGTAGTTTTTTCCCTGATACTTTATACCTTGCGTTTTACCTCTTGTATAAAGTTCATAAGCTAAAGTGTTTAGATGATTTTCAACGTACTTCATAGAGGTTGCAGTTTTAAATGCTTTAGATAGGTTTTCTTTTATCTCATCTTTTATACTTTTAACACCTCTGTTTTTTAACTCTTGCTCATTTTGTTTAGACTTAGAGAAATCTTTTTTATTTTTATATAAAGATGATTGTTTCAACTCTTTGTACTTTTGATTTTTATAGTTTTCCAATCTCTGCTGAATAGCTGAAAATTCTTGTTTAGATAAACGGATTCTTCTGTCTCCCTCTATCTCATTTGCACTTATCATTAAATGCAGGTGCATATTGTTTTTTTCTTCATGTATCACACCAAAAGCTAAATGATCTTCTGCTCTTTGGTAAAGATATTTTTCTGACATATCAAGTAGTATCTCTTTTTGTCTTTTTAATGATAGGTCATTAGCCTCTAGTGATAATACTTCGTGGTATAAAATCACTTTACCTCTAGCGTTTTTAATGTGCTTAGAATTTTCATAAAACTCATTAATAAATTCTTTTCTATTTTTAGGATTACTGTATGTATTTCTTGAAAATGTAAAAGAGGACTTATCACGAGTTAAATAGTCATAGAGTTGTGAAAAAGATTTACTTTTTCTACTCATAGATTTTATAATCATGTTTTTAACTTTTAGTTATAAACTTTTTAAACTCTTCCTCATAACCTTTAAGTGCATTAATGAGAATATTTATATCGACCTGCTCTGTTATATTTGTTTTATGAGCTATTTGATTGATATTATTAGCTATACCTCTTGATATACGTATATATTCACTAATAAACTCTTTTTGTTCGTATGAAAGAATCTTTGGTGTTTCATTATTTAAAAAAGTAGTAACTATACTTTTTGCGTAGGAGTTTGTTTTTAAATCTAAATATGTTGCTCTTCTTCTTAGTTCTTCATGAAAAGCAACACTTAGAGGAAAAGTTACAATCTTATTTTTAGAGTTGTAGCTTTTTTTATACTCTTTTTGGTAGTTTTTATGATTACTCATAATATTTTCACTTTAAATTATAAAGTTTGAATTGTTTGAGTGTAATATTTTGCTAGTTCTAACAATGGGTAAGACACATCTCCTTGCCCTTGTTGAATATAGCCACAACCTTTTCCAGCACGTCTAAGTCTATCAAGTGTTGATATACTTAAGCCAGTTTCTCTTGACATCTCTTTTTTTGAGATGGCTATTTTTTTATGCTTTGCGTATAAAGCTTCAAATGTGATTTTCTCTTCGCTACTCATGATAGACTCCTTAGTTAATATTTAGAAGTATAAAATAATTAATCTTAGATAAATATAATAAAAAGATGATATATATAATAAATAGATGGTAAAAATAGATTTGAGTAGATTTGAATAGTTAAATACATTAATAAACTATTTATTTATACTACAATACACTTACATAAAGGATTTCTATGACAGAAGAAGAAAAAGAACAACGAAAAGCTAGAAGTGTTGGTCGCCCTAAAGTTGCTAGTGAACAAAAAAGAGATAAAAAGATAACTCTCTCACTTACTCAAAATGAGTATGATAATCTTTTAAAAATGCAAAAGGCACTTAACCGTTCCACTCTATCAGCTACAATACTTTACTTTATGGAACGTGGGCAAGAAGCTGTTAGGGAAGACTTTAGTAGGGAAATGTAAAAATTTTGAGTTCATAAAATATGACAATTTGACATATTTTTATATTTTTTTCTTTTATTTTTATAAGATGATATTCAACATCTTATTTTAAGGAAATTACAATGAGCACATTGACCCTGTTACAATCTTTATTAAAAGGGAAATCTATTCCTATTATATACCTAGTAGGTATTTTATACTTATTTTCAATAGACATAATAGTATTTCTTCTATTAGGTTATCATCCAAAAGACATTTTTTATATGATTGACATACAAAAAATTATTTTAATTAATACGATTATCATAACTTTTTTTGTATTGTTTGCAGTAATGGTAAAAAAACATTTAATAGCAAGTGCTTCAATTGTCTTTATACTAACAGTTTTATATGCAATTTTTCATAATTCAAATATAGAAGAGTATTTTAATATTGTAGTATTATTTTTTGTTCTATTTAGTATGCTTGTTTTTGATTTTTACAAAGTTTGGATTGAAACATTTTTTGATACTCTAGTAAAGTTGGCAATTGCAAATATAACTATAGGATTATTATTAACATCTATAATAGTCGTTAATATTAGCTATAATATAGAAAGTTGGAATACACTAATCAACAATAATAACAATAATAAGATTGAATTAAAAAAATATATAGCTCCATTTTTTATAACTGGAACAAAATCATTTAACTCTACATACTTGCAGGAATTAAATTATGATTTAAAAGTTTTTTCAAACTCTAGTTTTACAAAAAAATTGTCAGAAAAAATATACAAACAAGATATTACTAATAAAGAAAATTTTATTTTAATAGCTTCAAATGATACAATTATCAATCATAAACCTATTACTACTTATTATTATGATAATGATAATATTAAAAATCTTTTTATTATAAATCCAAATTCATGTAATAAGAATATATGCCAACTACATACTATTATTGCACAACAAGTAAATAAAAATGATATCAGTAAAGGCTATACATTAATTTCAGAATATACTCATAAAGTTGATTTAGAAAATACTTTACCAAATGAGCTAGAGAACATTAAGGGTTTTTAGGGATAGGACAAAGTCCTAATTTCCCTGAACAAGTTTCGCATTTTTTGAGTAATTCTTAAGAATTCTCAAATATATGCAAACTTGCTATAGCCTTTTCAAGGCTATATATTGTTCTTAAGAAATATTAAGAGAGCCTAAAGCCACAAATTCTAATCCAATTAGAAAAGCTATAGTCATTAAACTTTTCAGTTTATTATATTTCACATACTCAAGTTTAAATACGAAGAATGAAACAATCATTGAAATTATCATAGCTAATGCTTGATGAACATTTAATAGTTCTGTTAATAAAATAGCAATAGCTAAATAAGTAGCCATATATATAAGAACATTCATATACATTTTAAGAAAAAAATGTCCTAAGCCTTTCGCAAAATTTGCTTGTTGCTGTCGTTCATATTCTTCTCTTCTTCTTATATCTCCATAAGGGTCATCATCAGAATTATTAAAAAACATATTGTGCCTTTTATAGTTTATGAGATATGATACAGAAAATCACTTTATATCCTAAATAAATATAAGATATTTATCTGACATTCTTTTTTGAATAAAAATCTAATAATTCACTTCTTAACTTTTTCACTTTGATTTTATTATTATCATGAACATCCCACCTAGGATTTTGAAAGCCTATAATGTCTCATTTATTTGATTTAATAGTTTTTAGATTAATCTTATCTATAGCTATTATTCATGTTCTTTGTCTATAAAAGCAATAAACCTTAGGCTTATTGTTGATTTGAATAATCTTTAAAATATCTCATAGAGAGTTCATCTCTTGCTTATATGCCTTTGTCATTATTTGCTCTATTATATTTATTGCACTGATCCTGTTTTCAGTTCATTCATAATCTAAGTCATTGATATAATAAATATTGTTTAAAGAATCATAATGATAAATAAAATATGCTCATTCTCATCAAAAAATTGAGTTTTCAACAAATACAGCTTTAAGGGCTAAATCCTTTTTACCTATTTTAATTTCAAGCAGGGTATTGAATAATTTCATAATGTTTTATTTAAAAATATAAGTTTGGTTGCAACCGAAAGTAATTGAAACATATTAGTTTAAAATTTGGCAAATTATTTTTAAATTTTGTAACGAAAATTTAATATGGATTTAATGTATGTGAAGATTTTGAGAAAAAGCTTTGTAATCAGAACAATATACATACAATCGGCGATGTTTTTTTTTGAAATTTTAGATATATAGTAAGTTCTACCGCACTTTGTTTGCTGACTCATCCACGACTTATTTCATTACATTTCATAAGCTTTCGCAGTGAGTAATAATATAAATTTTGCTACAATTATTCTATTGAATTTATATAGTTTTTTAAATACTATAGAGTTTGAAAAGTATAAATTTTATTTGATTTAAAAGACAGTAAAACTATACGGACTATACAAGGACTAACTTTTAAAAAAGTGCCTTAAAGTACCGTATAGTAAGAAATTAGATGGAATTAGAATCTCACTTTAAGCATCACTGTAACGATGCTTAAGTTCACGAGCATACTCTTCACATACATCTTGAGGGCTAGCGTGTCCTCTGTAAAGTTTTAAAATTGCTTTTGTAAAATCAATAGAATATTCAACATAATGACCATAATCTGATTTTATGATTTTGTTTAAAATCATATACATTTGCTCATACGTTTTTAGGTCTTCTTTCTTTAAACGTTCTAAATTATCTTGTGCTAAAAGCAGTTTAGTATCGTTAAACTCACCACGTTCGTTACGTTGCTTGCGAGTTTCAACGTATTCTCTTAAATCTTTTCTGTTTACAATATAATCTGTATATAGTTCAATTAAAGTCATAAAATATCCTTTTGAACCATTATACATCTTCAAAATAGCACTAATATAGCATTAAGTTATTTTTGTTTAGGACGAAATGCCTTTATAACATCTTCATTTGTTTGTATAAAAGGACCTTCTATTAGATCTATACAATACGGAACAGCAGGAAAAACAGCATCTAAACATTCTCTGATAGACTTTGGCTTTCCTGGTAAATTGATAATTAGCGATTTATTTCTAATCCCTGCTGTTTGACGAGAAAGTATTGCTGTTGGTACATACTTTAAACTTACCTGACGCATCAACTCTCCAAAACCTGGCATCATCTTTTGACATACATTTTGGGTAGCTTCTGGTGTAACATCACGTAATGCTGGCCCCGTGCCACCTGTTGTAACCACTAAGCAACACCCTTCCTCATCACACAACTCTTTCAAAGTATTTTCTATTTGGTCTTGCTCATCAGGAATACATCTGTACACGATACTAAAATCACTTGTTAGATACTCTTTCATAGTATCTTGAATCGCTACACCACTAATATCGTCATATATCCCTTTACTTGCTCTATCGCTTGCTGTAATAACACCTATTTTTATTTCGTTCATAATATTTCCTATTTTCTAATTAATTTGCAAAAAATGATTTGCATTTTTCAAATAAGTTAAGGTTGCAACCTCTTTAAAAAATTCTCTTGTCGCTTCAGCATCAACAATGGCATCTTTTTCACCTACATAAACTTCAATCTCTACACCTAAACGCTTAATCTCCTCAAGTGAATCTAAACTCCATTGATAGTTTAATAACTCATCGAGTTGATCCACAGTGGTTGCTGTGTGTTCTACTATTTTTTTCTCATAAGGGTCAAAACATTTATTGATAAACTGATTTAGATAAAGCATCTCGTTTTTTTTATATGCCATCAATTGCAATCGTTTAAATTTTGTATCTTTGGTTTGAAAAAAAGCAGGGGAAAAGAGTTCTAAAGTATCAATTCTTTTTCCTTTTTCAAGTTCATCTTTAACATATTGAAAAGCTTTGATAGCACCGTACGAAAAACCACCTACTGTGTACGCACCTTTTTTGATATATTTATCAAATAAATAGTTCTCATTTTGTAAAGAAAAACCACTAAAGAATTTCATCTAAATACTCTTTAACCGTCTGTTTTGTAATACTCTCTGACTCATTTAAATTCTCTTGGACACGTTTCATTACAGTTGAAAATGATCCGATAAGCTTAAGTGTATCTTCATACAATAAATTCATCATCTTTTCTTTCTCATCCTCTTTAGGATAAATATTTTCACCCATACAATACTCGTATAACATCTTCTGAACTAATTCTTTGGCATCATCTAGATCTTGTTTTGCACTGCTTGAATGTTCTTTATACTTCATAGAACAAGCCACTACACCTGCTAAAAGCATTTTTACCCTATTTTGAAGTTCATGCTTTATAAAAGGTTCATTACTGGCTGGTGTTAAACGTTCATTACTTAACATTATTTTCTCAAATGGTATATCAAAGTATGTTGCCACTGTAACTTTGGCAGCTTGATACGTCACTCTGTACTCTTTTTGAGTTTGTGTAAGCATTTGAAGCTTCTTCTTACCAAACATCACTTTATCTTTTACTTGCTCAAAGTGTTCTTGAGTTACATGAATATCATTTTGACGTAATGACAATAAAGCTGCCTCATTTACCAAAGCTGCTAAAGATGCACCATTAAAACCAACCGTCATATTTGCAATAACAGCTGGATCGAGTGCGTGTGGAACTTTTTTTAAATATTTATTCAGTATTGATTCACGTTCTAGCTTCGTTGGAAGTTCAACAAACACCCGTCTATCAAAACGTCCTGCTCTTAAAAGTGCATCATCTAGTACTTCTATCTTATTGGTAGCTGCTACAACAATAACACCGCTTGAAGCTTCAAAACCATCCATTTCTGTTAAAAGCTGATTAAGTGTTGCCTCACGCTCATCGTTTCTTTGCCCATCTCTTTTTTTCCCAACAGCGTCTATTTCATCTATAAATATTATTGATGGAGCATTTTGTTTAGCCGCTTCAAAAAGCTCATGTACACGTTTTGCACCCATACCTACATAGATCTGAACAAAAGACGCACCACTTTGATAAAAAAATGGTACATCAGCTTCGCTTGCTACTGCTTTTGCTATCATCGTTTTACCTACACCTGGAGGTCCTACTAAAAGTACACCTCGGGGTAAACGTGCTCCAAAACTTTTATAACGTTTAGGATTTTTCATAAAGTCTATAATCTCTTCAAGCTCTACTTTAACATCACTAATTCCACCAATATCATCAAAACTGACATCGCTTTTTGTTGATTCTATTGGTATATTGTCACTTGATAACTTCTTAACAGATTGTTTTAAACTTGGAAGTTCTTTATTGAAATGATTCAGCAAATATTTTATTAAAAGGGATCCTAGTCCTAAAAGAAGAACCAATAAGAAAAGATAAAAAATGATGTTACTTTCACTTCCAACCTCTACTTTATAACCTTCAAACATTGCCGGTCTAACCTGAGAAGAAGCAATTTTGTAAATAGAAGTATCTGTTTTTAAATAAACATATTCCTTAGTTACAATAACATTTTTAACACTGTTTTGATCCAGCATATCTTTTGCTTGGATCAGTGTAATTGATTCAGAATTATCTCTAAATATTGCAAAAAGTACTAAAATAATAATAAAAAACGATGAAACATATATCAATAATCGATTGGTTTTAAAGTTCAGCATAATTGTTACCTTTTTCAATTTTATACTTATCAATACTTAACCAGTTTCCTAATAGGTCTTCTTTGGAGTTGACAAGAATTTTGTTAAAATATTGATCAAATCCTTGGTATAAACCATCACTTCGTTGACTCTCTATTAACACGTCAAGATTATTATTATTGTTTTTTCTAAAATCATAGTTTTTTTCTTCAATAATAGCTTCTATCTCGTGTAACCTTTGTTTGGCAACTTTTCCATTAACTTCTGGTTTCATATGACACGATGGGGTTCCATCACGTTTAGAATAAGTAAACGCATGCAGATGCGTTAATGGTAATTGATGCAAGTTCCTTATTGCTTCACTCCATATCTCTTCGCTCTCACCTGGGTGACCCGTTATATAGTCTGTTCCAATAGCAAAACCTTTATTGGCTAAAAACTCAAAGAGTTCTTTGTCTTGCTTGTAAACATTTCTTCTATTCATCAGTTTTAACATCTTAGGCGAAGTATGTTGTAAAGCTATATGGAGATGTTTTTCTAACCATGGTTCATCTAAGAGTTCTTTAAATTCATCTGTTATTTGGATCGGTTCAATACTACCTAAACGAATACGCCTAACACCTCTTATTTGAGAGATCCTTTTCATCAACTTTGCCATAGATGAGTTGTTTCCCTTACCGTAGCTTCCAACATTTGTACCTGTTAAAATAAACTCTCCAAAACCGTTTAAAGCAAGTTGTGAGATCTGATCAAGAATTTTTTGTTCATCCATACTACGAGCATCCCCTCTAACAAAAGGGATAATACAATAAGAACAACGAAAGTCACATCCTTCTTGCACCTTAATAAAAGCTCTACTTTTACCAACAAAGTCATCTACAATTGCATTGTCAATGTGGTTTAAATCACCTGGATTATAATAAGGTTTTTCTTCAGATAAAAGTGTGTCTATTTTTAACTTTTCACTTTGACCAAATACACCGTGTACACGGCCATTTTTAAGTAAACTCTCACCTTTTGTATGTGCACCACAGCCTGTTAAAAAAATCTTAGCACCCGTTGTTTTTTCAATATGCGATATATAAGTTCTAACATGCGTGTCCGCCCCATTAGTAACAGTACAAGAGTTTATAACAATAGCGTCGGCTTCTTCTTCATTTTGAGTCACGTCGTACTCATTTAAAGCTCCTATCATAACTTGAGAATCATAAAGGTTTGTTCGACAACCAAATGTTTTAAAATAAACTTTTTTCTTCATACTATAAACTTACCACACTTTCATCATCTATGCGAGATACAGGCTTATTTTTTGCCGAAGCTTCCATATGAAGCATTTGAGTTGGATAAGCAATAGTGATGTCATCTTCTTTTTGAAAAGCATCCACAATCTCTGTGCTTATTACACTTCTTAGCGTTAAAGTAGCATACGCATTTGTAAGGTACCACGATTCAATTTTAACCCCGTTGTTTTCTATAAAAGAAAAAACTCTTGGTTCAACACTTGTATTTTTTAAACTGTATTGGTGTCTAAGTTTGTTGAGCTGTTTTCTTGTAATATCCGTATAACCTTTTGAATACTTTTTAGCAATTTCTTTAGCAAGACTCATCGCTTTTTTATGATTAGAGTCGTAAGTAATCGTTATGTTTACCCCATCCCACACCGTTTTTAATGATGAGTGCGTGTAGTTGGCAACCATTCTCGTAAAAATATAGTTATTTGGTATAAAAATAATTCTTCCAGCACGTCTGTTTTCTAATACTGATGTTAGCGTAATATCTTCTAGTATGGTCATTCTCATAGGTGATATATCCATAACATCCCCAACGTACTTCATCCCATCCATATCGACACGTATTCTATCACCTACATGGATACTTCCACCAAAAACAATAACCAACCAACCAAGAATAGACATAAACCAGTCTTTCATTGCAATGGCAATACCCGCAGATGCGAAACCTAATATAGTAACTAAATAACTCGCATTTTCAATGTAGTTGAAAAACACAATTAAAATAATCAAAGTAAAATTACTAAAATTAATCGCTTTATTTGCCATGTAAAAGCGTTCATTGTCTGTAAAATATTTTTTGACGGCCAGCTTTAATAAAAAGAATATGATAAATACAATAGTAACCATCACTCCAATTTTAGCCAGCTTATACACTTGGTCTTGGATCTCTTGATTAATATTAACTTCTAAAACTTCAAGTCTTCTCTCATACACTTCTGCCGCTGCAGATATTGTTCCAAGCGCATTTTTAAAACGTTCTAATTGCTTTTGCTTTGTTTTTGCTTGAGATAAATACTTTTCATCTGGATCAATTTCTTCTATCGATTTGTATATTTTATTTTCACGTTCTAACAAACTAATTAATGTGGTTAACTCTTTTTGATTTTTCATATACTCTTCAAAATCAGCATTTACCGTTTTTATAAAAGAGATCCCTGTAAAAATATCAATAGGATTTGAAATAATTGGTGCTTTTTCTATTTTAGGAGGCGTAATTAACTCTGAAAAAGGAGCAGAATAGCTATCTTTTAACTGAGAAACCTGTGTTGCTAAGATTTTTTCTTTTGCTTCAAGGGCTGTTAGTTCCTCTTTAACATCAAGTTTTTTTTGTCTTTTTTTTAAATATTTAATTCGTTTACGAATTTCCAATAAATTTGAACGCACTTCTAAGGCTGTCAAATAAGTTGCATAACTTTTTGTCCATACTTTCTCTTTAGAAATTTCAAGTTCCAAATCATTTAAAAGTTTGAAATACTGTCCAATCTTTAAATTATTGGCCTCCTCAAGACTTTTTTCATCAGTATAATCACCACTTTGTGTGTATTCCTCCAACTCATTTGCTGTTTGTTGTTCAGCTTGAATAGATCCTAAAAAAGTAAAAAAAACAAGTAATAAGACAAGAAGTTTTTTTCCCATTATTTATTAGCTCCAAATTGCTTTAAAACTGATTTAACCAATTTTGCTGAACACTTATCACTAATTACAACGTCACCAATCCCTTTTGGAATAATAAATGTTATTGTTGTGTCAGAACTTTTTTTATCTAAAAAGAAAGCTTCGTAAAACCTTTCAATATCTTCAATCGCATAATCAACCGGTAAATTGTATTTCTCAAGTAAAAACTTAACAGCAACCGCTTGTTCGTTACTCATTAGATCCATGTTACATGCTAATTCATTTGCCATTACCATACCAATAGCTACCGCTTCACCGTGTAAATATTTTTCATATTTTGTTTCATTTTCAATCACATGACCAAAAGTATGACCATAATTAAGTGCCGCTCTTATTCCGTGTTCTTTTTCATCCATAGCAACCACTTGAGCTTTTGTTTTAACTGCTCTTGTAATCGCTTCCACTAAAGTTTGTTGGTCTTTCATATCCGCGTCTTGCAAAAATTCAAAAAATTCTTCATTAAATGTCACGGCCATTTTAACGATCTCTGCAAACCCAGCACCAAACTCACGAGAAGGCAAAGTAGTTAAAAAATAAGGGTCTATGTACACCGCTTTAGGTTGATGGAATGCACCTATTAAGTTTTTACCATATTTATTATTCATACCTGTTTTACCACCCACACTCGCATCAACCTGAGATAACAAAGTGGTTGGAATTTGAATAAAATCAATTCCCCTTTGGTAGATACTAGCAGCATAACCTGTCATATCACCTATAACACCGCCTCCAAAAGCTATTAACAAAGATTTCCTATTAAATCTATTTTCAAAAAGCGGTTCTAATATTTTGTCAATGCTTTGTTGATTTTTATACTGTTCACCATCGGGTAAAGTAATAATAATAAGTTCTTTAGCTGTTATTTTCTCTTTTAAGTATTCTAAATGTAGATCAGATACTGTTGTGTTTGTTACAATAGCTACTTTTTGGTTGAAATGTAGTTTTTCTAATGTATTGATCGTGATGTCGTATGAGTTATCAATTGTTTTTTTAAGGGGAATATTTACTTGCATTATCTGTCCAAATATAAAATTTATTATTTAGATAGATAATACTTTATTTTTACTAATATTTTGCTAAATTATAACTGCACAGGGATAAAAATCTGATGATAATCATCAAGTTTATAATAAAGTCTTTCACTGTCTGTTGATAAAAGGGAATACAAAGGGTTTTTGGTCAACTTAAATGTAAATGGTAAGATATGAACAAAGTCCTCTTTTTGCTTTAGCATTTTAATAGGATTTTCATTCTCTTTTAACACTTTAATACTTTTTGAAAAGATAGTAGACAAGTTATAATAATGTTCAATAACTTGTTCTTTATGCGCTTCATGTTCATTCAAATAATCATACAGATCGATGTTAAATCCCATCTGCTCTGAAATATCATAAATGGTAGTTGAAATTTTTTCCAAATCACGATTATCACTCAATATTAAAGCAGCATCTTTAACTGCCGAGAAGGATCTGTCTGCAACTTTTAGTACAGGTACATGCGATTCATACAACATATTTCTTGTTTTAGTGTGTCTAAAAATTTCTTTGGACACAATAACCAAACCAACATGGTAGTTTTGAATATCTTCAAAAAAGCTCACTTCTTTAGGTGTGTTTTCATATTTTATATCAACTATCACATTGAGATCTACTTGAGCTTTTATATATTGTACAATCTCAATATCACTTGGATTAACTATTTTTATGATCAAATTGTGACTAAACTTTCTATGAATGAACACAGCCCGTCGAATCAACTCTTTGATTGTTTTTTTATTTATATGATCCATATCAACATACAAGTAGATATTTGATCCAAAAGGTTCAGGGAACTGTCCAAGCTCACGTTTAATAGCACGATATACCGATTTTAACACTCGTGGTTGCCCAACTAAGACCAATAGATCATTAGGTTGGATCATACGCCTGCGAGAGGGCATTAAAAGCTTTCTATTTCGGTAAATAGCTACAATTCGCCAATCTTTTTGCTCTATTACACCAATATGACGATACACAAAAGAACTTCCAAATGGAACCAAAACTTCCATTATCTCACCCTCACCTATCCCTACATTTTGGGCAATTACGGGAACATTTGGTAAATAATCAATTAATCTTGAAGCAACTATTTCATTGGCATCAATCAAGACGGTATCTGGATCGCTATTTTCTATTCCCCAGTGATCGAGTAAAACAATTCTAACTTTACCTTTGAGTGAACGAATATTTTTAAGTGTGTATTTGGCTTCTGTTTCATCTTTCATTAAAACAATGACTTGTACAAAGTCCATTTTTAAAAGGTTTGCTAATTTATGTAAACTTGTTGGATCAAACTCATAAAACTTAAAACGCGCAGGATTGTATTCTGTATGTTCAACAGCTTTTGTTTCAACAACGTAGTAAATATTTTCCGATGTATAAGTCTGGATCACCCTGTTAACAAAGTGCTTTCCAGCATCACCATCACTGATTATTAAAATTTTTTTCACAGACACACTTATTTTTTTGAATGTATTATATCATTATATACATTTTTAAACCAAATAATAGTTATTTCACTTCCCACTTATAGATCAAATAGCATATCAAAAAAGCTTTTTTTCTTTGGTTTTTCATATTTAATAACTTCTCCATCGTAGTTTGGATCACCGTGGGCTAAGATCTCTTTAGAGATTTTTCTCACATGTTTTTGTTTTGGCTTGTCATCTATGTATCCATTGTCTCTTGAAGTGGTTGCACCATGAGCAATACACATAATAGATCCTTTATTTAAAGTATCTCTATTTTAGTATTGTTATGTGTATTTAATGTGTATAGATCTATCTTTTTCGTACATCACTGAGGGGTATCCACATTTGAGATTCTGATTTAACCCATACTCGGTTAATAAAAAAACCTGTGATTTTCACCCATGAATCATTTTTGTAGTTAGATGTAAAAGAGGTATCTTTTTCCCACGCTTCTATTTTCTTTCCATCAATAGAAGCGTATATATGCGCGTTTTTATTTAACCTATATGTAGAAGGAGTGGTTCTCAGTATATTTTCATTTATATACTTGTCTTTTAGAGATAAATTTGGAAAATCGTTTGGTTTATCATAAGTTATAATTTCACATACTTCAACTTTTTGTTTTTTAGCAGGAGTTTTCTTCTTTGTATCATTTTTCAAAGAAACTATCTCTTTGTCTTTGGCTTTTAAAATATTTTTATAGTTTTTTATCTCTTTTTCAAGTTCTTGTATTCGATCATACTCAGAAGTACTTAGATCTTTTTTACTGCTTAAAAGAGTACTTTGGCACTCACTGTATTTGGCTCTTAACTTGGTAATATCTTCGACAATTGACTCTATTCTTTTTATTTCATTAGCGTTGACTATCCCTACAAAAAGAACTAAAATAAAAACATACTTCACACTACATCCTTTTAAGTTTAACACCCATTTCAACATGATTTGTATAAGGGAACTGATCAAACAGTGCCATCTCTGTTACCGTATGAGTTTCACACAATATTTCTAAATCTCTCACTAAAGTTTCTGGGTTACACGATATATAAATAATGTTGTCTTGTCTTGCACTAAATCTACAAGAAGCTAAATCCATTCCACTTCTTGGTGGATCAACAAAAATTGTATTAATTTTGTAATCTTTTATCTCAATTTCTTTCATTCTACGGAACTCTCGCACCCCATCTAAGGCTTGTACGAACTCTTCAACACTCATACGAACAAATTCTATATTTTGTACATTATTAAGCTTCATATTGCTTTTTGCAGCATTTATAGAAGACTTTGAGATCTCCGTTGCTAATACTTTGTTAAACATTTTTGCAAAAGGTATGGTAAAGTTTCCAGCCCCACAATAGAGTTCAAGTAGATCACTGTTTGTATCTTCTAAAGAAGAGATTGCCCATTCAATCATTTGCTCGTTAACTTTAGCATTGGGTTGGGTAAAACTGTTTTCTATATAGTTAAATTTATACGTTTGATCGTGTATATTTAAACTCTCTGTTACATAGTCCTGTCCAATAACTACTTTTTGTTTACGGCTTCGCCCAATTATATAGATATTTAACGAATTTGCTATCTCTTTAGCTACTTCTTGCCATTGTTCATCAAGTTTTCTATGGTAAAGTAAAGATACAACTATTTCACCATTTACAGATGTTAAAAAATCAGCTCCAAAGAGTTTAAAACCTATCTTATTTTCTTTTATCTTTTGTAAAAGTTTTGGCATTAGATTAGAGATATTAATATTTACCTGAGGACATTCTTCTATAAGGACAACCCCTTTATGTTCTATATGGTTCATCGCATAGTGGATCTCATCATCTATATGCCAGATCTTAAACTCTGAGCGTGAACGGTAATTTTGAGTCGGGGATTTAAATACAGAGATTTCACCCGTGTAAAAAGGTTTAAATCGTTCTTGATTAATCGTTAGTTTGTTTTCTAATTGTTTTTCATATCCATCTGCATAAAGCTTACAGGCACCACATTCTCCAAAGTGTTTACATTCCAAAGTCTTAACTCCTATTTTATTGAGGCTATTAAATTTCCTATAAGCAAGTTCCATCCATCAATAAGAACAAATACCAATATTTTAAACGGCAAGGAAATCATTACCGGAGGGAGCATCATCATACCCATAGACATAAGGATCGATGCTACTACCATGTCAATTACCAAAAATGGTAAAAAGAGTAAAAAGCCTATTTCAAAGGCTGTTTTTAACTCACTGATTATAAATGCAGGAATCACAACAGAGAGTGGCACATCGGCAACACTTTGTGGATTTTGCATCTCTCTAATTCTAAAAAACAAAGCAAGGTCTTTTTCTCTTGTGTTTCTTATCATAAAGTTTTTAAAGGGTAAGGTTGTCTTATCAAAAGCTTCTTCATAACCTATTTTTTCTTCTATATAGGGTTTGACACCTTGTTCATAAGCTTTTGTTCCAACAGGCTCCATAACAAAAAAAGTAAGAATCATTGCAAGCATTACTAAAAGTTGTGTTGGTGGAACTTGTTGCGTTCCCAAGGCTTGACGTAAAAAACCAAAGACAATAACAAAACGTGTAAACGTTGTCATCACAAGAACCATAGAAGGTGCTAAAAATAAAAGGGTTAAAACAACAAGTACATTTAACGAACTCACCAGTTGTTCAGGTGTGTCTGGTGAAGATAAGTTAAAATTCATGGTCGGAACGGTAATCGCTTCAGCTCCTAAAAAAGAAGCCAAAGCTAAAAGAGATAAAAATATTTTTAACATTAACTAGCGCTTGCCTTATCTAATACGGAACGTTTTATTTTTCCCTCATCTTCGGATTTATCACCATAAAAGTGGATCTCAACACGGCGATTTTTTGCTCGACCGCTTTTGGTAGCATTCGTAGCTTTTGGAGTAAACTCAGAAAATCCTGCAGCACTAATACGTTTTGGATCTACCCCATCAAGGATCAATTCTTGAAGAACCGAAATTCCTCTGGCTGAAGAGAGTTCCCAATTGTCTTTAAAAGGGGAATTTTTACTCGGTGGGACATTGTCGGTATGACCTTGAACACTCACCTTCATACTGTTTGGCATCTCACCTATTATCATCGCAATACGTTTTAAAAACAACAATGCGTCTTCGTTGTAAATGGTCGCTGTACCAGGCTTAAACAAAAGTGAAGATGGCAGTTCTATTTTAAAGCCTTCTTGTGCTTCTTCCATAGAAATTGTTGGACCGTGTCCTTTTTCCATCATCTCATTTGCATCAATTAAAGCTTGCGTTACTCTATTAACCTGCTCAGATGTTTCATCTTGAGATTCAATGGGTGTTGATTCTTGAATACGCTGTTTAGAGATCTCTGTTTTTGTACCACCTTCTAGTACACTCATTGCACCAGAGAGTGAACCAATGGCTTCAGATATTTTTTTTGCATCCATACTTGACATTGATAATAAAAGTACGAAGAAACACAAAAGCAGTGACATTAAATCACCAAAAGCTGCTAACCAAGCTGGTAAACACTCTTCACATTCAGGACATTTCTTCTTACCCATTTTTTACCTTAATCATCACTAGATACTACTCTCTCTTTGTTCAGGTGGAAGATAAGCAAGTAACTTCCCTTCTAGATCTCTTGGAGCATCACCGTCTTGAATAGACATAATACCGGTTAAGATAATCTCTTTAACCAAATTCTCATCATCGTTTCTAATATTAAGAATATTTGAAATTGGCGCACCAAAAATATTACCAATCATTGCACCATACATTGTTGTTAGTAAGGCAACCGCCATTGAAGGACCAATTGCTGATGGATCTGCCATGTTTAGAAGCATCGCAACCAAACCAATAAGCGTACCAATCATACCCATTGCTCCTGCCAAACCTGCCCACTGTGAAAAAATCGCAGAGTGTGCTTTGTGACGTTTACTTGTTTCTTCCATATCTATCTCTAAAAGTGCGCGAATAGTATCGGGTTCACTTCCATCAATTGCCATAGAAAGACCTTTTTTCAAAAAAGAATTTTCCTCATTGTTTGCATCACCTTCTAAGGCTAAAAGACCATCTTTTCTAGCTTTTGATGAATACGACACAAGTTTTTTTATCAATTCTGCCACATCCTCTTCAGGGGGCTTAATCGCAATCATAAAAACTTTGGTAAATTTTTTCATTTGCGCTGGTTTAAACGAGATCATTAAGGCACCAATAGATCCACCAATAACGATTAATACTGATGGTATATCGATATACGCGCCAACCCCAACACCCATTGCCATAGCACCTGCAAGTAGTGCTATAATCAATACTAAACCAATAACCGTACCTAAATCCATATAATAGCCTCTATGAAAAATAATTGTCTTATAATACCACTTTACTTTAAAATTATCTCTTAAATGATAAAATTCTCTTACAAATATAAATAAAGAAGTTTTAAATGGATAAAAATAATATCAGTATCATCATCCTTGCAGCAGGTCAAGGTAGTCGTATGAAGTCAAGTAAAGCCAAAGTATTACATACAATCAGTGGAAAACCTATGCTTTATCATATTATCAAAGCTTCTAAAGAGATCAGTAACGATATTTCTGTTGTAATAGCGCATCAAAAAGAGCAAGTTCAAAGCGAAATGGAGTCATTTTTTGATGATATTAACTTTGTTGTTCAAGACGCAGACAACTTTCCAGGAACGGGTGGAGCTATGAAAAACGTAAGCCCAAAAAACGAAAAAGTATTGGTTTTAAATGGAGATATGCCACTTATAAATGCTTCAGCTTTGCAAGGGTTTTTAAACACCAATGCTGATGTTATTATGTCTGTTTTTAATTTACAAAATCCCGATGGATATGGACGTGTTAAGATCGTTGATAATCAAGTTCAATACATTGTTGAACAAAAAGATGCTAATGAAGAGGAGTTGCAGATCTCTACTGTAAATGCAGGAATATACGCATTTTCAAAAGAAGTTATTGAAAAATACATCCCACTTTTAAACAATGACAACGCCCAAAAAGAGTACTACCTTACAGATCTAGTATCTATGGCGAGAAAAGACTCTTTAGACATTAAACCACTACTGGTTGATGAAGAACATTTTAAAGGGGTAAACTCTAAAAAAGATTTAAGTGATTCAGAAGTTATCATGCAAGATAGAATAAAGTCAAATTGGATGAAATCTGGTGTTATTATGCAACTTCCATCAACTATATACATAGAAGAATCTGTAAAATTTATTGGTGAATGTATAGTTGAAAATGGTTGTCGTATTACGGGAGATACCCTTATTGAAAACTCCCATATTAAATCTTCTTCTGTAATTGAAGATTCTATTGTAAAAAATTCTGACGTCGGTCCTCTAGCGCATTTACGCCCTGCTTCAAATTTGGAAGATACCCATATTGGAAACTTTGTTGAAGTTAAAAAAAGTACACTAAAAGGTGTTAAGGCAGGTCATTTAAGCTATCTTGGAGATGCTTACGTCGATCAAGGTACAAATATTGGTGCAGGAACCATAACATGTAACTACGATGGAATTAATAAGCATAAAACCATCATTGGAAAAAATGTTTTCATAGGCAGTGACTCTCAACTTATCGCTCCTATAACTATTGAAGATGATGTAATGATAGCTGCTGGTAGTACTCTATCATGCAACAAGATACAAAAAGGTGTACTTGCAATTAGCAGGACTAAACTAAAAACTGTAAAAGATTTTTACTACACTTTTTTTGGTAAGAAATAAGGATAAAATCAAATGATAATACCAAATAATCTACTTAAAGATAAAAAAATACTTCTAGGTGTCACTGGATCGATTGCGGTTTACAAGTCACTAGAACTTATTAGACACCTTACAAAAGCGGGTGCAGAGGTACGAGTTGTTATGAGTGAGAGTGCTAAAAAATTTGTCACACCACTCACCTTTGAAACGTTAACGTCAAACAAAGTATTAGACGATACCAATGAAGATTGGAGCAGTGATTTTAATCATATAAAAATAGGAGAATGGGCTGATCTATTTGTTATTGCCCCAGCCTCTGCCAACACCATTGCAAAACTTGCAAATGCCATAGCAGACAACATACTTTTACAATGTGCCCTAGCCTACCCAAAGAAAAAGCTTTTAGCACCCTCAGCAAATACCAATATGCTTTACAACCCAATCACTCAAGCAAACCTAAAAATGTTAGCACTAGCAAACTATGAACTTGTGGATACACAAACCAAAGAGCTTGCATGTAAAACACAAGGAAACGGTGCTATGGCTGAACCAATAGAGTTATTTTGGCAAAGCGCAAAAGCCCTTTTAAGTGATGATTTTTGGACAGACAGGCGTGTTATTGTAACAGGTGGAGGAACCATAGAAAAAATAGACGATGTGCGTTATATTTCTAATTTTTCAAGTGGAAAAATGGCTTCAGCACTCGCATCAGCACTTTATTGTAAAGGTGCAGATGTTAACCTAATCTCTACAAAAAAAGACAAAGACCTAGCAGAAGATATACACACTATTGATGTTGATGACACACAAGAGATGCTCGAATACCTAGGTGATTCTATTCGTATTGCTAAAAAAGGTAAACTCTCAAAACCATCTCTTATGAACGCTGATCAGATCCAACTGATTCAAAAAAAGCCTTATCTTTTTATGGCAGCAGCAGTGAGTGACTATGTTCCTAAATTTGTTCAAGATGGAAAACTTAAAAAAGATCTAATAGGTCAAGAGTGGGATCTACAACTTAAAAAGAACATTGATATTTTAAACTCAATAGACAAAACAGAGATCACAACCATTGGTTTTAAAGCTGAAATGGATCCAAACAGTGCCCACCAAAATGCTACGCAAATGCTTGAGAGTAAAAACCTTGATGCAGTGTGTCTAAATGTTTTAAAAGATTCATCGAGTTTTGGAAGTGATACTAACAAAATCGAATTTATCAAAGCCAATCAGATAGAGTCTATACAAAGTTCGGATAAACTCAGCGTCAGCCTAGAGATCCTTGAACACGCAAAAAAAATTTAAAATAAAGATATAATGTCAAAATGAATCAAGCAAAACATATCGCTATTATTATGGATGGAAACGGTCGTTGGGCTCAAATACAAGGAAAAAAAAGGGTTAAAGGGCATGAAGCAGGAGCCGAGGTTGTTCGTCAAATAACTCAGTTTTGTGCTGCCCATGAAGACATTGAACGTCTAACCCTTTACGCCTTTTCTACTGAAAACTGGAAACGTCCACGTTTAGAAGTAGAGTTCTTAATGAAATTGCTTGAAAAATATTTAAAAAAAGAACTTGACACCTACCTAAAAAACAACATCCGTTTCGAACCCATTGGTGATCTAAGAGCCTTTTCTACTTCTTTACAAACAACCATCAAAGAGGTTCAAGAAAAAACAGCTCATTGTGATGGTCTTGTACAATCACTTGCCCTTAACTACGGTGCAAAAGATGAAATGTTACGTGCCATAAACAAGATCAAAAACTGTGAAGATGACATCACTGAAGAGATGTTGTCAAACGCACTCGATTGTCAACACGATGTAGATCTACTCATACGTACAGGAGGCGATCACAGACTTTCAAACTACCTTCTATGGCAATCGGCGTATGCAGAATTTTTCTTCCGTGATACCTTATGGCCAGATTTTTCTACCAAAGATCTTGAAAAAATCATTAAAGAATTTACAAAGATTGAACGTCGATTTGGAGGGCTTAAATGATTGAGCTTCTCGTCGCTTTTGTTTTTGGGATCACTTTTGGTTCTTTTTTAAATGTAGTTATATTGCGAATACCAAAAGATCAAAGTGTTGTATTTACCCCTTCGCATTGCTACGCATGTAACAACACACTAAAACCTTGGCATAACATCCCCCTCTTTTCATGGGTCTTTTTAAAGGGTAGATGTGCGTACTGTGATACAAAAATATCTAAACAATACCCATTCATTGAATTTATTAGCGGTGTAATCTTTGTTATTTTAATCCAAAAGTACAGTTTTTCTGTGCCTATCGTTTTTGTATTTTTAAGTTTTTCAATGCTTCTTGTTTTAGCAATGATCGACATAAAATATAAAATGGTTCCAGATTCAATCAACCTTTTAGCCATCGTTTTTGCCCTATTGGGTGCATGGAGTTTCGAAGGCTTTGCAACAAACTTACAAAATGCCTTGTTATTTGCAGGAGGGTTTACCCTACTTAGATTCGTACTCTCTTACCTTTTAACGGCTTCTCTTCACAAACAAGCTAACAAAACACTAAGATCATGGACAAAAAATTACCATCGATACCCTTACGTTGAAGCAATGGGCGAAGGTGATATTATGGTTGCAGCAACCATGGGAGCACTTCTTGGTCTTGAGTTAACCTTAGTGGCTGTCTTTTTATCTGCTGTTTTAGCACTGCCTGTTATGCTGGCTGTTCAAAACAAAAGTCAAGAGGACCAACGAGTTGCCTTTGTACCATTTCTTGCATTGGCTACTTTTATTGTTTATATTTATGACACCCCTATTTTGAGTTATATTGAGGCGAACTACTAAATCTATGAAAATACTACAAAAATATATTTTAAACCATTTATCTGTACTGTTTTTATCAGTATTTTTACCATTGTTTTCCATAGCATCGGTTATATTTTTAATCAAGCTTGCTACTTACACCGCTGTTGTGCAACTCACCGTGTGGGAGATGACAAAACTCTACATTTTTGTACTCCCAGAAGTGTTTTTCTTTACCCTTCCCTTTTCGTTTTTTATTGCAACAACACTGACCCTATTTAAACTCTCAAATGACAATGAAATCATTGTGTTTTTCTCACTAGGGATCCATCCGAGTTTTATTATTAAAACATTAATGAAACCCGCTGCACTTTTGTCGGTTCTTTTATTTATGAATTTTTTTGTTCTTTATCCCCATGCTAAAACACTGTCAAAAAACTTTGTAACCTACAAAAAGTCACAAGCAAAGTTTAACCTTTCTGCTTCAGAGTTTGGTCATAAATTTGGTCCGTGGTTACTCTACATAGGAAAAGACAATCCCGATGAAACCTTTGAAAACGTATTTTTATTTAAGAAAAACAAAGCAGAAAATGAAGAAGTTTTGATCAGTGCTAAAAAAGCAGAGATCATCAATGAAACAAGTGTGCTCAGACTTAAACTAACAGACGGTGAGGGTTATAGTTATTCAAATAACAGTTTCACTCAGATCAACTTTCAACAAATGTTTATAAATGATTCTTTAACCACCGACCTTAAAAAGTATGAAAGTCCTATTGAGTTTTGGCAATCAGACATCAACAAAAATAAAAAACAAAATGTTTTTATTACAGACACTCTTATGAGCTTATTTCCTATGCTAAGTTTGTTCTTAGCAGCAGCCATTGGAATAGTACATGTTCGTCATAACAAAGGTAAAACCTACCTTTATCTCTTTTTAGGAATTATTATCTACTATGAATCAACCATCTCTTTACGATCTCATTTGGACTATTACACCATAGGTGTTGTTAGTCTTGTTTGGCTCATTAGTACCTATGCTATATACAGAAAAATGATAGTAGCAAAATTTTAAAATGCGTGTTTTGTTTACCTGTTCTTACAATGGAACACACTTTCAAGGATCCCAAACACAGACAAAAACAAACAACACTGTGTTTGGCCAAATAGAATCTGTTTTGCGTCAATTAAATATCACTTCAAAACCCCAACCTAGTGGAAGAACGGACAGAAGTGTTCATGCAAACGGACAAACATTCCATCTGGATCTACCCTCTTTTTGGAGTGATCTTAACAAACTCAAACGTGTTTTAAATGAGATGTTACCCCACGCAATAAAGATCTTAGATCTAAAAGAAGTGGATTCAGAGTTTCATGCTAGATACAGTGCCAAAAGCCGTGTCTATCGTTACCTCATAAAAACCACCCCATCAAACCCTTTTGAAAATGATTTCATTAGTTTTTACAAAGATGCAGACTTTTCACTTTTACACACCAAAATTCCTTTGTTTATTGGTAGTTATGATTTTAAATACTTTATGAAAACTGGAAGTGAAATAGGTTCTAGTACAAGAGAGATCTACAAAGCTTTTGCTTACAAACACAAAGGTATGATAGTTTTACACTTTGAAGCCAACGGTTTTTTAAGAAGTCAAATCCGTTTAATGGTAGGGGCACTTTTAAAACTTGATGCACAACAAATTTCCCAACAACTTAACTGTACACACAAACATAAAGTCAAACCCGCTTTAGCCAATGGACTTTACCTAGCAAAGATAAAATATTAACATTAAGTTAATATACATATAATACTCTATTAACACACAAGGGGATTTTATGATAGAAAATAAACAGGTTAACAAAATTTATAAAATGGGTGAGATAGATCTAAGGGTCATAAAAGATCTCAACCTTCGTATAGATCACGGTGAATTTGTGGCGATTGTAGGTCCTAGTGGAAGTGGTAAAAGCACTGTTTTAAACCTTATTGGGTGTTTAGATAAACCAAGCGATGGAAAAATCCTTATTGAGGGTGTGGATGTCACTCAACTAAACACCACGGATCTGGCTAACTTTAGAGGTAAAAACATTGGTTTTATCTTTCAAAGCTTTAACCTTATTCCCGTGTTAAATGTGTACGAAAACATAGAATACCCTCTTATCATGATCCAAAATCTTCCTAAAGAGCAACGCCATGAACGAATAATGCAACTTCTTAAAGAGGTTGATATGCTTGAACAAAAAGACAAATTTCCCGATCAACTCTCAGGTGGACAACGCCAACGTGTCGCTATTGCAAGAGCACTTGTTACAAAACCAAAAATTGTTTTTGCAGATGAGCCAACCGCAAACCTTGACACCAAAACATCCAACCAGATCATCACCTTAATGCGTAATATTCAAAAAGAGTTTAACACCACCTTTATTTTTGCCACCCATGATGAAAAAATTGTAACCGCAGTAGATAGAATTATTACTTTAGTCGATGGAGTTATTACAAGTGACAAAAGGATACAATCATGAAAAATATTATAAAAATGTCTTTTAGAAACTTGCTACGTAGCGGTAGAAGAACAATTTTAACTGCAAGCTTGATCACTATTGGTGTAATGTTTGTTTTGATCTATGCAGCTTTATCGGGTAGTTTTAAAGCCTATATGATCTCCCAAGTAACAGACTCCATGCTCGGACATATTCAGATCCATAAAAAAGGCTACATCGCTTCTGTTGACAACCTACCTCTTGACAAAAATATCAACAAAAAACAACTTGAGAAGATCAGCGCACTTCTTAAACAAAACAACTATATAGAATCTTATACATTAAGGCTCAAACTAAGTGCCATGTTCTCAAACTATACCGCTTCAACTGGGATCAGACTAAACGGAATAGATCCCATAAACGAGGCAAAAACACTTCCTCTTTTTAGCCAAAGACTTAACACGCAAAAAGCCTCTATACTTAAAGAGGGTGAAATCTTGGTTCCTGAACTTGTAGCAAAAGGGATGAATGTTAAAAAAGATGACACCATTGTTTTAGTTGCTACCAACCAAAAAGGTTCGGTTAATGGTCTTAACTTTAGAGTATCGGGAAGTATTGAGCCTATTTCTGGACCAGGTGGAAGGGATGGATATATTCATATTAATGATGTTAAAAAACTTCTTCGTCTAAAAAGCACCCAAGTCAGTGAAGTGGTTATCCGACTCAAAAATGTCAAACACCTTCAAAAAGTGATGCAAGATCTACAACCCCTTTTAGCCATTAAAAACCAAAAAGGAAAAGCAGTTTTTGAGATCCATTCATGGAAAAAACTCACACCTTTTTACAACATTGTAAAAATGCTCGATATTATGGATATTTCAATTAAAATTATTTTAATCTCTATTGTTTTGATCTCTGTTTTAAATGTTATGATCATGAGTGTGTACGAACGTATAAAAGAGATTGGCACCATTGCAGCTATGGGAACAACCCCAAGTACAATTACTAAACTGTTTCTTAGTGAGGGTTTAATGCTGGGGATCTTTGGAACACTCTTAGGCACCTTGTTGTCGTATATTTTTGTGTTTCTTATTAACATGATTGGGATCCGTTTTTCTTTTGGTCGTCAATCGGATCTAGTGCTTAACCCAAGCCTTCAAACCAACGAAGTTATAGTTGTGGGAGTTATTGTTATTATTATCTCCCTTGTAGCATCCATCTCACCTGCGAGAAAAGCCTCAAAGCTTAACCCCGTTGACGCACTAAGACAAAACTAGGAGAAACCCATGAAACTATTTAGTCTATTTTTAAGCCTTAGCATCTCACTTTTTGCTAATAACCTATTAGAAGAGATTGACAGAAATCTCACTCCCCAATCAGCACAAATGTACAAAAAACTTATCAACATTGAACCCGATGGAGAAAAAAAAGAGTTTTTACTTTTTCAGGCTAAAAAAGACAAAGAAAAAATGGTTTCTTTATTTTTAGCTCCTGAGAGTGAAAAAGGACGTTCAACCCTTCGCCTTGGCGATAATATGTGGCTTTATATTCCCAATGTTGGACGTCCTATAAGAATAACCTCTATGCAATCGGTGGTTGGTGGTGTTTTTAACAATGCTGACATCATGCGACTTGATTTTAGTTCAGAATACGTTCTTGAACATAAAGAGGATAAAAAATCGTATCTACTACTTACCCTAAAAGCCAAAAACGACACGGTATCGTATGAAAAACTTCTTATGAAAGTTGACAAAAAAACCCTTACTCCTTTACAAATAGAGTGCTACACCTCTACCCTACTGCTTATAAAAACCCTCTATTATAAAAAATTCAAAGATTTTGGCGATGGGATTGTTCGTCCATCGATAGTAGAAACAAATTCCCCTATGTACAAAGGGTACAAGTCAGTTATGATCTATGGAAAAATTATCCCTAAAACCTTTAACGATGAAGCGTTTACACTCGATAATCTTTCTAAAGTTTCTGCACTTAGAAGATAGATCCACATGACTAAAGTGCTCATTCTTTTTTTCAGTATTGGGGTGTTGTTTGCCGATGAATATGACTTTGATCTAAGTGAGCTTGAACCTAAAAACTACGAGTACAACGGCTACCTGAGGATCGACAACAAGACCAAAGAACCAAGTACTAAAGAGCATCGAAACTATTTTCATGCAGAAGCACTTTTAGACTTTTCTTATTTTTATGAGAAATTTACTTTTAAAAATGCTTTCATGGCAAATTATGACCACATACAAAATTTCGAAGATGATTATTTTGTGTCCTTAAATGAACTCTATGCAGAGTATAAACACAACAAAAACCACTCTTTTTTGGTTGGTAAAAAAAGTTTAAAATGGGGAAAAGGATACTTTTACAATCCCGTTGCGTTTTTAGACAGAGAAAAAGACCTCTCTCAACCAACACAAGTAAGAGAAGGTTTCTCCCTTTTGAGATACAACTACAACAAAAGTTTTAGAGGGGATTTAAAAAATCTTAGTCTGGATCTTATCTATTTAGCATCATCTAAAGACATAAACAGCGACTTTGATCCAGACTCAAACAATCTAGCAACACGTCTTTACTTTTTGTACTACGATACGGACATCGATCTTATCTATTGTTATAGCGATCAAAACAATGACAAAATAGGACTAGATTTTTCTAAAAACCTCCAAACAAACTTTGAGATCCATGCAGAGTATTCAAAAGTTTTCAATGAAAAAGAATCTTACCTTATGGGTTTGCGTTATTTAACTTCTAATGAACTCACCATTATCAGTGAGTATTTTTATAACACTAACAATTTTTTTGTTACACTCCTAACACAAAAAGAACCCTTGGATCTACCCTACTTGAATGTGTACGCTAAAAATATTACTAACCTTGATCGCGATCTTAAACAAAACAAGTTAGGGTTTAACTATAGCTTTAAAAACAATATGATCGTAGATCTATCTTACAACCACAGTACAAGTGAGCTTATTTGGCTTCAAATAAAATGGAATTTTTAACAATTTTCAGAGGTTTATATAAGTTAAAAAATACTATTATTGCTTATGAAAATAATCCACTTTAGCGATACCCACTTAGGGTTTAATGACTTAGACATTTTAAACACTCAAAACATTAACCAAAGAGAAGCGGATTTTTACGATGCTTTTACGCAGGTTGTAGAACAGATCAAACAAAGCAAACCCGACTACATCATTCACACAGGGGACTTGTTTCACCGTGCTTCTCCATCTAACCGTGCCATAACATTTGCACTTGAACATTTTAAGATCATTGATGATCTTGGTATCCCTTTTATTATTATTGCGGGGAATCACTCTACCCCACGAACAAACCTTAGTTCCCCTATTTTAAAAATATTTGAGAACTTTAAAAACATCCACCTCTCTTACAACCAAGAATACAAAAAAATAGAGTTTGACAACATTGTCTTTCACACCCTTCCTCATATGAACGACGATTCAACAGCACTCCAACAAATACAAAGATGTGAAGAAGGTATAGATCCACAAAAGAAAAATATTATGATGATGCACTGTTCAGTCGGTGCTTGGTACTTAATGCAAGAGTTTGGAGAGTGGGTTTACCCTCATGAGAAAGAGTATATTTTTCAAAAGATGGACTATGTAGCCCTAGGGCATTGGCACGGTTTTTCTAAAGTAGCAAAACATGAAAATGTTTACTACAGCGGTTCAACAGAGAGAACAAGCCTAAACGATAAACGCAATTCTAAAGGTTATATAGAATTTGAACTTGTAGATAACCCTACCCTTTTTGGATCCCTAAACGTGGAGTACAAAGAGATAAACATACGACCAATTATTTCTAAAGAGATAAACTGTTTAGAGTATGAAAACGCTCTAAAAACACTTGATAGATCCAATACCAAAGATGCTATTGTTGAAGTGACACTTAGTAATCTTAGCGCCTTAGAATCCATAGAGATCCAAAACTCACAGATCAAAGAACTCTTTAACGATGCAATGAGCGTGAGTGTAAAAAGAGTGTTTAAAAAAGATTCCAACAGTTCAAGTACACAAGGCGTTGAAGCCCTTAGCCTTGAAACATTTTTCTTAGAGCACATAAAAGAAGATGCCAAAACAACAGAGTATGACAGACTAAAACACAAGGTACAAGAACTGTTTGCATCTTATGAGGAGGCGCAAGATGATACTCACTAGATTGCACCTTGAGAACTTTAAGAAGTACACCACTAAGACCATAGAATTTGGCGAAGGTTTAATAGGCATAATAGGTAAAAATGGAAGTGGAAAGTCAACTATATTTGAAGCCATACTTTTTGGCTTATACGGTGAAGCTAAAAAACGTGGAAACAAAGATCTACTAAGAAATGCCTCTTCATCTACTAAAGATATTGTTTTGGTTGAGCTGGAGTTTGAGTTTGAGGGGGTTGAGTACAAAGTGGTGCGTGAATTTCGTGGTAAAGCCATGAGTGCAAATGCCAAATTTTACAAAAACGCACAACTTACTACCACAGGAGCAAAAGAGGTAACAACCGCCATTGTCAACCTGAGTAAAATGAGTAAAGATGCTTTTATGCACACCCTCTTTGCTTCACAAAAAGAGCTAACGAGTCTAAGCACTCTTAAAAATGAAGATCGTAAAAAGATGATACGCCGTCTTTTAGGACTTGAAAAAATCGACTTTGTGGAAAAAGAACTTGTAGAAAAAAGCCGTTCTTTAAAACGCGAAATAGACGCATTTGCGGAAGTGCTTTTAAGCGATGAGGATCTACAAACAAAACAAGAAAGTATTAAAACAAACAACCGTGAAAAAGAAATCCTGCTTAAAGATCAAAAAAGTAAATCCCAAGAGTTAGACCACATAAAAACCAAAGAAGCAACGATCAAAAAAGAGTTAGTGGATCTTAACAAAACCAAAGAGCACAAACAAAAAGTGTTTGGCGAACTTGAACTGCTTAAAAATTCCAAAAGTTCAGAAGTTATGAACCAAGTTAAACTAAGTGCGGAGTTACATGAACTCGAGCACAAACAAGAAGCCCTCTCAAAACTAGGTAACTTAAAAGAAGCGTATGAAAATCTTCAAGCACAACAACATGAACAAGAAAAACTCAAAGAGATCCATCTAAACAAAGAGGGTCTTCAAAAAGAACAAGTGCAACTACGAGAGCAGTACACAAAAGCTAAAGCCGACATACAACACTTACAAAAAGAGTGTGAGATCCATTCTCAAACTCAAAATTTATTTAACACACTTGAACTTGATCTAGCTAACGTTCAAGAAAACATTCAAAAACAAAAAGATCTCGAACAAGCGCTACTCATGGATCGATCAGCAGAACAAAGAGTAATAGATGAAACAAAAAGTAAAATAGCTTCTTTAAAAGATCTAGGACGAAACTCAGCGTGTCCAACATGTACAAGACCACTTTTAGAAGAGTACGACAATGTAATAAACTCTCTTGTCACTAGCGTGCAAAACACCCACCAAAAAAAGATAGACCAACAAAACGCTCAACTCTCAACCCTTGAGATCCAAACTCAAAAACTCGAAGATGAGAAAAAAGTAAAAGACAAAACTTTTAAAGAACTCTCTGAAAAACTAACGATCATTAACTCTAAACTAAAAGACCTCGATAAAGAGCAAGAACACTTTAAACAAGTACAACTTAAGGGGCTTAAAAACAAAGAGGCATTAAAGGTACTTGAAGAGTTTAGCTACGATGAAAAAGTGCATCTTGGGATCAAAACCTCACTCACTAACATGCAAAAAGATTACAAACACCTTTTACAACTTGAAGCGGAACTAAAAAGAGTGGTACTTGTAAAGTCTGATCTAAAAAACACTCTACAAAAGATAGAAGAACTAAACAAACAAGAGATAAAAAAAGATGAAGAGTTCAAACTAATCATCTACGAAGACGTAAAACACAAGCATCTACTAGAAGAGCATGAGGGGATTCTCAAAACCATAGAGGCAAAAACAACACACATAAATGGGTTAAATGTTCAAATGGCAAAGATAGATGGGGAGATCAAAACCATCCAAAACGCGATCGATAACAACGACAAACAGCTCAAAAAAGTACAAACAAAAAAAGATGATCTTCAAGACTACGAAAAGATAAAAACGTCCCTTGCAGAGTTTAAGACAAAACTAAACGCAAAAGTAGCCCCTCGGATCTCCAGCATAGCATCTGAGATGTACGAGAACATAACAAAAGGCAAATACCAACACATAGAAGTCAACAACGAGTTTGATTTTTTCATCTATGATGAGGGTAAAAAGTACCCCATAGAGCGTTTTAGCGGTGGTGAGATAGATCTGGCTAACTTGGTACTACGCATAGCCATAAGTAAAACTCTCACAGAACTAAGTGGGGCAAGTGCCATAGGCTTTTTGGCATTTGATGAAGTGTTTGGAAGTCAAGATGAAGCAAGACGAATGGAGATACTAGAAGCGTTTCACACCATAAAAGAGCAGTATAGACAGATATTTCTCATAAGTCACGAGATGGAGATAAAAGAGATGTTTGAGCGGGTTGTGGAGTTGTAAATAATTACAAACCTCCACAACTCCATCTACAATGGCATCCAATGCCTAAACCACTTTAGTTTATAAAGTACAAAATCTACGTGCTTAAACTTCTTTTTAAAGTAATTTCTATTGTGTAAAAATAGACACAAACATATACCATTAAATTTATTAGTGTTATTCATTATTTATTTATGAATTTTTTAGATACAATATTTGCCAACTAAATGTGTTGTTTTCTATAGACTTTAAAACAAAAGCTATTATTGATATTTTGAATTGCTTAATCAAAAAAATTATAAAGTTTGCTTTTCCTATTTAAAAGAGAAAGTAGTACAGACAAATTTTCTGATAAACCACAAAAGGGGTAAATAATGTTAACAAGGGAAAAGTTTGAGGAATTAATAAGCAGTCAATCCGATAATATTAATACCTATATTGAAACTATAGAAGTAAATTCAGAAATTGAAGATACAGAGACTACTACATATATACATTGTTTGAAATTATGTGGTAGAAGTTTACCTAGAGTTAGTGATTTTGCAAAATACTTAAGTCATAGGGTTATTAATTATGCTATACCAAAAACAGATATTAGAACTGCACAATTAAAAGATATGGAGGAAGGTGGCTCTGCAAACATAATGAAATTAAGAGAAAAAGCAGTAAGTCTTTTTACAAGTTTAAAAACATCTGGAGAAGGTGGAGAATTATTACTTTATATACTTGTAGAGGAGTTTCTTCAAATACCTCAGTTAATTTGTAAAATGCCATTAAAAACCAGTGGACAAGTTCATTATCATGGTGTTGATGGTATTCATTGTACATTAGGAAACACGGGAAACCTTGAACTGTACTGGGGTGAATCTAAATTACATCAAACATATGGTCAAGCAATAAAAGAATGTTTTATTAGTTTAAATAATTTTTTACAAAACAGTCCATCAACTGATAGAGATATAGAATTAATACACGATAATCTTGACTTAATAGATGCTAATTTTCAAAATGCTTTAGTCGATTATTTTGATAAAGATAATCCAAACTATAACTCAATGAACTATAATGGTATTGCATTGGTTGGATTTGACTTTAATAAGTATCCAAGTGCCCCTAATTCAATCGAGTTAGACACTATAATTACTGAAGTCAATAATAAGATTTCTACATGGAAAGCAAAAGTAAAAGAACAAGTTGAAGCACACCAATATTTGAATACTTTTACAATCCATTTATTTATTTTACCTTTTCCTAATGTTCAAGTGTTTAGGGATCATTTTTTAGATGAACTGGGGATTATTTAATGAATGAAAATATATCAGATAAACTTTATAGCTTAGATAGTTTCCAAAAACAATATAGAGAGTTACTAACTTATTCTGTCTTTATGCAGTTTAGTATTCCTGAAAATAATCTACATGAAATCATTGATATTAACAATATACTTTCTATTGCAAGTATATTATCTAAATCTTTAGAAGCTAAACATATGGAAACAGCACTAAGAATTGCACAAACAATTTTAAACTATAAACATTCCAATACTTCCCATAAAGAGGCCTCTATTATAATTTTAAATAACTTATCTAATAATAGAACAATTAAGCTCGCATTAGATAAAGATTTAATTAATAAAAATTATATTGATGAACTCCCTTCAATACTACAACTGAAAATGATAAACAATAACTTAAATAACTCTATAATAGTTAATGATAAGGTAGTATCATTAAATAATTTTCAATCTGAAGTCTTCAATAAAGTTGAAGAAAATCAAATTGTAAGTATATCATCTCCAACATCCTCAGGGAAGTCATTTATTTTGTCTCAGATATTATTAAAGCAAGTGGTAGAAAACAATGGAATAATTATATATCTTGTTCCTACACGAGCATTGATTAATCAAGTTGAAAATGACATAAGAAAACTATTAAAAAATGAAGCTTTAGAAAACATTTATTTATCAACTGTACCTAAACTCCCAGAAGAAAATATTGAAAAAAGCATATATGTATTAACTCAAGAGCGTTTACATTGGTTCTTAGTTAATGAAACATTCAATATAAAATTTTTAATTGTAGACGAAGCGCAACAAATTGAGCATGGTCACAGGGGTATACTTGTTGAAGAAAAATTAGTAGAAGTAATTGAGAAAAACAATGATGTCAAAATACTATTTGCATCACCTTTTACAAAAAATCCAGAAGTTTTATTTAATAAATTACCGAATATAGATAAACAAAAATGTAAGGTTGTAAATAAAGATTTTATAGCAGTAAATCAAAATCTTTTATTTGTATCTTCTGAAAGGGGGAACACTAAAAAATGGAATATAGAACTAATTAGTAATATTGGTGAAATTAAACTTGCAGATTTTGAATTTGAAGAACCTATACAGGAGGCTAAAAGGTTAGTTAAAGTTATTGATAAATTATCTAATAAAGAAGGTGGTAATTTAATATATCAGTACAGACCTGCAGATACAGAAAAAGAAGCTCTAAGACTATTTAGCATAACAACAGAAAAAAAAGTAGTTAATAATAAGAATATAGAAGATTTAATAAAACTAATAAAAGACAGTATACATCCAAATTACAATTTAGCTACTGTCCTTGAAAAGAGAATTGCTTTTCATTATGGGAATATGCCTTTATTAATACGTCAAGAAGTTGAAAAACTTTTTGAAGAAGGAGAGATAAAATATATTTTTTGTACCTCTACTTTACTAGAAGGTGTTAATTTACCAGCTAAAAATATTTTTATTAGGAAACCTAAAAGAGCTTCAAAAATAGAAATGTCTCAAACAGATTTTTGGAATTTAGCTGGAAGGGCTGGGCGTTTAGGAAAAGAATTTCAAGGTAATATTATATGTATAGATGTACATCTTTGGTATGAAAGACCATCCTTAACTAACAAAAAAAATGAAATTATAAAAGCTACAGCAGTTATAAACAATAATTTTGATGAATTTATTGATTATATAGATAGAAAAACACCACGTAATGAATTAGAAAATAAGATGGCATTTGAATATGCATTTAATTATTACTATTCAAGATGGTTAGATTCAAAGTTAAATTTATTACTTGATGATTCTAATAAAGTACAATTGCTAAATGATAGTTTTAAGGTAGTTAAAGAACAAATAACAATTCCTGATAATTTTATAAAAAAACATGTTGGTATAAGTCCTTATGCACAACAAGAATTATATAACTTATTTAATAGTGAACGTAAGCATAAAAAGTTTATTCCATATGATATACACTCTGAAGAAGCAGTAGAATCTTTTAAATATTTAGTTGTACTAATTAATGATTATTTATCTGGTGGATATAATGGAAAAAATAATGGTTTAGCTTTTTACCATGCCACATTAATTGTTAGATGGGTTAGAGGGTATAAGTTATCTTTTATGATTAGTAAAAGTATAAAATATTGGAAGAAACATAATCCTAAAAAAAAGAGAGATACAATTATCAGAGATGTAATGGCTGATATTGAAACATTTGCACGATTTAAATTTGCTAAGTACTCATCTTGTTACATAGATATACTTCAATTAGTTTTAAAAGAAAAAAAGAAGGAACATCTATTAGATGATATTCCTGATTTAACAATGTGGCTAGAATTTGGAGTTTCAGAAAAAACACAGTTATCATTTATTGAATTAGGACTATCTAGAAATACAGCAATATTATTATCTGAATATTCTCCAAGGTCTGATATGTCAAGAATTGAATGTAAAGAATGGATTAAAGAACAAGATCTAGAATCATTTGAATTATCTAGTATTTTAATTGATGAAATAGTTAATAAGCTATAAAATGACCCTCTCTAAATCCCTCTACACCCGAGGCTTCCAATGCCAAAAAGCACTATGGTTCAAAAAGCATAAACCCTCTGTGCTTACACCTCCAGATGCATCTGCTGAGGCTGTGTTTGAGAGAGGTAATGTTGTGGGAGATTTGGCTTGTAGATTATTTCCTGAGGGAAAAGAGGTAGAGTTCTCGCGTGACTTCTCACAGATGCTATCCACTACTGAGCAGTATATGAAAGATGGTGTGCAAAACATCTACGAGGCTACATTTTCTTATGGTGGCATCTTAGTGATGGTAGACATACTCCATGTAGATGCAGAGGGTGTTTCCATCTACGAGGTCAAAAGCTCCACATCTGTAAAAGATATATATATTCACGATGTATCTATTCAGCACTATGTTTTAGAACATCTTGGCTTTCATGTAAAAAGTGCAAATCTTATCCACATAAACAGCTCCTATGTCAGAGGTGATGAGCTAGACTTGCACGAGCTTTTTTCTGTGGTAGATGTTAGTGAGGAGGTGCGTAACCTTCAAGCAGGGATTGGGCATGTTCTAGAAGAATTTGAGAGTGTTTTGAGTGACAAAGAGAGTGAACCCGACATCGACATAGGCAAGCATTGTAAAAACCCTTATGAGTGTGATGCTAAGGATTATTGTTGGAGAGTTCAAAGGGGCATCCCTGAGTACTCGGTATTTAACATTTTCAACCTTGGGAGTAAAAAGCAAGTAGAGCTGTATGAGAAAGGGATAGTAGATATAAAAGATATTCCAGATGGTTTTGAGATGACAGCCAAACAAGCCGAAGCGGTGAACAACTATAAGTCAGGCAGCACGCATATAGACAAAGATGCCATAAAAGAGTTCATAAATACCCTAAACTACCCGCTCTACCATTTAGACTTTGAAACCTTTCAACAAGCCGTACCTGAGTTTAAAGGTGTGAGTCCGTTTATGCAGATACCCTTTCAGTACTCCTTGCACATAGAGCATGAAGACGGCACGCTTGAACATAGGGAGTTTTTAGCTGAGGATGGTATCGACCCAAGAGAGCTTCTAGCACGTAAACTTTGTGAAGATATACCGCGTGATGTAACAGTCCTAGCTTACAACATGGGCTTTGAGAAAGGTGTCATAAAAAAGCTTGCATCTGCCTACCCAGAACTAAGTGAGCATCTACTAAGCATACATGAGAACATAAAAGATTTAATGACACCCTTTCAACAAAAGCACTATGTAACCCCTAGCATGAATGGAAGCTACTCCATAAAGTATGTATTGCCGGCTTTAGTACCTGATATGAAAGATGCATACAAAAAGCTAGAGGGTATACAAAACGGAGGCGAAGCGATGAGTGCATTTGCCAACATGCCTAAGCTAGATGCAGATGAAAAACAGAGAATGAGAAACTCACTTTTGGAGTACTGTAAGCTTGATACTTTGGCTATGGTGAAAGTTTTTGGTGTTTTGATGGGAGTTTCTAAAAATAAGTTATAATACTTGAAATATTAAACTAAACATAAAAGGTAAATTATGCACTCATTAAGACTAGATATTGACAACTCAGTCTATACACAGTTTTTATCTTTTGTACAACAGTTTAAAAAAGATGAAGTTAACATCATAGAAGATAAAGTAACAGAAGATTTTATTACTTCATCTGTAGAAGATGTACAAAAAAGAGTAGCAGATGCAGAAAAAAACAACAACTTCTCATCTCATGAAGATTTCTGGTCTGATATAGATAGTAAAACTAAAGACTTATAGCTTGCAGATTGTTTATGAAGAAAGCTTTTCCAAGTCACTTTTTCAAATAATTACTTTTATTTCCAAAGATAAAAAATCATCCGCTGTAAAATTTAAAAACAATCTAAAAGAAAAAATAGAACTTTTAAAGCTATCTCCATTTATATGTAGAAAATCAAAATATATAAATAATGAAAACTATCGTGATTTAATTTTCAAAGGCTACACAACAATTTATAAAATCGAAGAAAAGCAAATTAAGATTTTAGATATATTCAAATGGGAAGATAAACCTCTTTTTTAGACCAAAAACATCATCTTAGCAAACAAGACTATAAAAAAGCCAAGTACGATCACTAACTTATGAAAGTGTTTTTCCATATAACTCTTTTTTGTTTTGTTAGTAAACTTTGCATATAGGTTTAGTGAAACTCCAAAAGCGATGATCAGAGCAAGTGTTATTTTAAGTACCAAAAGCTTTTGCAAATCTGTTTCAAAAAAACCAGCTTGTGAGTTTATGTAACGTGACATCATCATTCCACCCGTAAGGATCAAAAAAAGTATGCTTAAAGGGAAGATCTTAAAGGTACGTTTTGCTAATAACTGCTTGATCTCTTTTTGTGTGTCGGTAGAAAATTTGTTTTTTAAAGCAGAGATCACAGCTAGATCACTAAACACATAACCTAAAAATATGATCGCTAAAACTAAATGTATAAAATGCACATAGGGGTAAATAAATTCCATAAATTCTCCTAAATTTACAAGATTATACATAAAGTGTATTAACTATTCGATCTAAATCTATACTTTATGTTTAAATTTTGCTATACTTTCACCAATGAAAGATGATTCGAGTTACATCTTTAGACTGCTTTGTATTGACGACTTATAGTTTCCAGTAAAATTCACCTAAAAATAAGACCTCATATTAGATTTTCAACCACCTTTGAAACAAGGTGTATTACTTACAAGGATGCATAATGGCAGAATTACAAAATGGAACAGTTAAATGGTTCAATAGCGAAAAAGGTTTCGGTTTTATCGAACAAGAAAATGGTGGTAAAGATGTATTCGTACATTTCCGTCAAATTAACAGCAACGGTTACGATCGTGTTTCACTAAACGAAGGTCAAAAAGTTACTTTCGAAATTGGTGAAGGTCAAAAAGGTCCTCAAGCTGAGAACGTTACAGGTCTGTAGTCTTTTTTAATGAGCGTATATTTACGCTCATTATATTTCAATTTTAAGATAATTTATGTAAAATAACCTCTACTAAGGGTTATCCATGAACAATATAGATAAAATTCTTCACAAAAACGAATCTGTTTTAGTTAAAGCAGAAATATCAAAAACTTTCTATACTTCAATAGCTTCCCTTTATTTACTAGGTTTTGTACTGCTTTTTATTGGTTATGAATACCAAATAGGTATTATTGGTGTGGTTTTACTCCTACGTACTTTTTACGTGAACTTACACGAAATCAAAGAAAAAAAGTCCTACAACTGCTTACTTACGCAAGAACGATTGATCATATTAAAAGGACACAAAGTCAAAGAGATATTTCCACTGAACCTGCACAACATCCGAACCATATACATCAAACCTATCAACAATAGATTAAAAAATATTTTAGATGTTGGAACCCTAGAAGTCATTACAACCTCTGGTGGTCGTTACGTTATCCGTAATGTAAAAAGACCTTACCTTTTTCACCGAGCAATCATTGGAGATATTGTCAGTGCTACACATTATTCAAACAAACAAAAAAAATGATACTTAAACTCTTACTCTCATCCTTTTTATTGGCATTGGCCACACAAGCTTCTACAATAAACATAAAAAAAATACAAAACGATTTTTACAAAAAGGTAACCTTAAAATCAGCGCATGCAAAAAAAATTAAAAAATTTACACTCACAAAAAAATATTTTAAACGTGCAAAAAAACAGCTGTTTAAAAAGCGTAAGTACCTTAAAAAATCTCAGTTTGTAAGTCTTATAGACCTATCCAGACAAGTGATGATACTTAGTGTATGGGACCAACAAAAAAAAGACTTCTTTCCCATAGGATTTGACTATATTTCTAGCGGGGACATAAACAGAGAGATAGAAACAAAAAAAGGTCAAGACCACTATGTTAAAACACCCCAAGGCTTTTTCAAGATCAAAAGCGGTTGGCGTTCTTATGGAGAAACAAACAAAGACAACATTGTTAAGCCCTATGGTAGAAAAGGACTTTTTATTTTTAACTTTGGGATACAAAACAGTGTACGTTACCACACTTACGACAAAAATGGAAAAAGAATAAAAAATAAAAAAAAGTGGAAGCTCATAAATGCGAAACTTCATTTTGCTATGCACGCGCACTCCACTACCCAAACCTTAGGTATTCCCCGTTCTCATGGTTGTATTAGGATGAGTGAACCTTTTAACAAATACTTAGACAATAACTTTGTGTTTTTTAACCATCTTTACAAAAAAAACAGATGGACACACCCTTACCAAAGTGCACCTAAACATCCAAGAAATCAAAAACTAGCAGGTCAATACCTTATGGTACGCGATAAGATCTAGCTATTAGTTTTTTTAATAATTTTTCTTTAATATAAGAAGTATTACAATAGTGTCATTACTCACAAAAAAAGGAAAAATTATGTGTAACGAAGCAATCGTATTTAGTAATAAACCAAACCATGTTACTTTGCAAGCTGGGGAAAGTTACTATATTTGTCAATGTGGCAGAAGCAATGGCGGTGTATTTTGCGATGGAAGTCATGAAGATTCAAAATGCCCTACTTCTTGTTTGCCAAAAAAAGTTGAGATCACCCAAACAAAAGAGTACAGTATCTGTATGTGTAAAGCAACTAAAACGCCACCTTTTTGCGATGGCACCCACAAAGTTTATACAGAAGATGACATAGGCAAAAACGTCTAAACTATAAGTAGCGTTTTTTAGCCTTTGTTACTTTTACAATATAATCTCGTGTTTCTTTATAAGGAAGTTTCTTCTTTAAATGCTGGTAAATTGCTTCTGGAGAGAGTCTGTTGATCTGAGCCAATGCGGTTTTTTTGTTTTTATGAAAACTTCTTAAGACATTACCACTTCCTGTGTTATACGCAGCAATAGCACAAAGTTCACGACTTTTTGGATTTGTCACTTTAGAAAGGTAACGATTTAAAAGTATGTGTACATAAGCACTTCCCATTTCAATGTTATTTTTAGCGTTAAATAGATAATTTCTTGTTGGTTGCCCTTTGTGTTTTGTTAAAAACTCCCACGCGTCGCGTCCTGCTGAATGAGGAACAACCTGCATCAAACCATAGGCTGGAATCGCACTTGTTGCCATAGGGTTAAAATGACTTTCTGTTTCAATCAGTGCAAAGATCAACGCTGGATCTAGCCCAAAACGTCTTGCTTGTTCATTAACAATGGATCCATAGTTAAGGTTAGAGTTTTTTGAGTACTCTTCTTGTTTCATGTCAAATGTTACATAATAACGCTTTTTTGTCCCCGCGGTGGTTTTAACTCTGTCTTTATGAAGAGAAGTATCAATAAGGTGTTGGGCATATCGGTTTGCCCTCCACTGCCAGCGTATTTGTTGTCCATCGTGATCTTTGACGCGGTTGTACAAAAATGGTTCTCCAACATGGATCGTATGTCTTGAAGAAAAAAGATCAACATTTTCTGGGTTTTGAGTATTTAAAAGAGTACTGGCTATAACCTCTTTTAACGTACGTAAAGGATTGACTTGATCCGTTGTTTCTACTCTAACCACACCGTTTGAGAAGTTTATAATACTACGTGCTTTAAAGTCTTTTGCATATTTTACATAATTGTATTTACTTGCAACTTGAGCTTTTTCTCCCCAATATGGCGCGGCTTTCTCACGAACATAACTTACACGTTTTTTGTAGTAAACTTGTGATTCGTTTGCTCTTGTTGGTGCTATGGTAATCGCAGGTGCTTGAACTTCAATGGCAGGTTCGGTGTACTTGTACACAACTTCTTGGGCTTTTGGTTTTGGACATTTACAGTTACACTTTACACGTGAACTACACCCAAAAAAACTAAAAATCATGATAGCTAAAATTATATAACGCAAATGAACTCTTTTTTTTTATATAATTGTAACAAGTTTAAATTCAAAAGAGTTAAAAATCTCACCATTTATATATAAGTTTATCTTTTGTATGCCTTCGTAATACTTACGAGAAGATATTGGCTTAAAAGAGTGCTTTTTTTCTATTGTTTTCGTATTCTTTTCATAATTCCCTTCACAGATCTTAAACATTTTTTTAGTTCTTTTTTGATTTTGTCGTAAAAACTCCATTTCATACTCAACACGTAAATAACCTAAAGCTTTGTTAGAACTCAGCACAAACGAAAATATCAAATCTTCTCCTAAAACAACTTCTTGCATCTTTTGTACTATTTTTAACTCAACATGTGTTGCTTTTTTAATGCCAAAGAGTTCTAATACTTCAACATTGGAACTTTTTAATAGGGTTCTGGATCCATGTTTAAGCATTTTATCGCGTTGAACAGAATAACCAATCCATTTTTTTAACAACGCTATCACAATTTTAGGATTGTCTTTTGATATGTCATTGATGCTATTTGCAACACTTTTTCTTACATATGCGCTCTCATCGTCCTTTAAACATTCAAGTATTTTTAAGATCTCACTGGGGTCTTTTTTAAATACCTCAAGTGCAATCGCCCAAGGTAGTCTTGTTCTACATCCTTCTGATGCTAAACGTCGTACATGTTCGTTATTGGATTTTGCCCATTTTTGCATCTGTTTCATTGTTTGATCGGGGTACTTAAGTATAAACTGTCGTATTGCAAATTCACTACTGGATCCTATGGTAAAGATCTCTAAAGCTTTCATGGAACTCTCAAAGTTCTCCATTCCGTAGATCTCAACAAAATCTTGAAACACCATGTTTTCTAAAGCTTGTTGCGTGTCTAAGGTTTTAAACACCTTTTCTAAGATACTTAGTGAATGCGTATAATCGCTAGATAAAAATTCACCCAAAGTCACAGCAATATGTCGCATACGACCTTTTAATTCTAAGTCAATCCATATTTTTGAAAAAACACCCTTTTTAAATGCTTCTAAATTAAATTTTTGATAATTGCTTTGTACTTTTTTTCCAATATTTTCAACGTAAGATTCGTTATATAAGTCTTTTAATAGTTTAGCCATACGAAATTTTAGCTATAATTGCATTTAATAACAAATAGGATTTTTTATGCAGATTTTTGGAAGATTTGACACAAGCTTTGATGATGAGTTTTTAGTTGAACATTACATATATATAAACGAAGATGATGAACAGATCACAACAAAAGATTTAGAACTTAAACTAAAGAAAAAAAGAAAACACGTTGCAGGTACCATTTTTTTATTTAATCCATTTATGAGTCCTGTGGGCTACAACACTAAAACCACTTTACGTGATCAAGGGTATGAGTTTAAGGGTCAATTTGATGAACTTAACTTTGATGATATGTCTAACCTACTCTATCAAGCAACTAAAAAAGAGTATAAAGGCAAACTTCTTGAGATTAAATACCTTTTTAACCTCAATATGAAAGACCCAGAAGACACGATCGTTATAGATAAATTTGCCGTAGATATAGATCTATACAACTCAGATCAACTGACACTTTTTGCTAAAGAGATGAACTACCAAGATGTTAACAATATTAGACTAAGTGGTAAGTTTGTATTTATGGGCGTTGGTCACAAGTATGATCCACAACATGTAGGACTTAGACACTATGCACGAGATATTGCTTTAAAAGCACAAGAACTCGCTAAAGAAGTTGTTTTTATACACGATAGAAACCACGATGCAGATGAATGTATAGAAAAATCATATTTTTTACACCCATTAGCAGCAGGAAAAGCAAAAGATACCCGTGCTTATGCTTTTAAAGGCTCTTTTATGAGTAATCCACCTATTATAAAAAGAATTGATTAATTTAGGATTTCTTTAATAAATAATTTTTATCTTTTATATTATAATATCTTCAGAATATTTAAATTTGGGGAGATTTATAGTATATGTCAACAATCGATTGTAAAAATATCCATGGTTTTAATGAAATAGTTGATGAAGTTGGTGTTTACCACCAACACAATGTTAATAAATTCACCAAACACTTAGCTCACAAGTTTATGTCATATATGTATGACAAAGATTATATAATTAACTATATAAGTGATGGGGTTAAATGTATTTTTGGTGTTACTCCTGATAACATTATTGGTTCAAGTTTTTTTGAAGAAGTATCTTGGTCACAACATGAACTTCAACGCATACGAATGGTTGAAAAAAAATTGCTTGACAATCCTAACCAGTCAGAACAAATCGATACAAGTTTTATAAACAGACATGGAATTACAAAACACATAAGAATGACCCAATACGCGATTTCTAATGACTCTAAATTCCTTGGTTATGAAGGTATAATCGAAGATATTACCAAAGAAAAAGAACATGAACTTGAAGAAAAAAGGCTTATTAAAGAGTTATCCTCTTTAAATGAACTTTCTCATAATATAAACACTTTTCACAATATTGATGATCTACTTAAAAACTCTACGTCCACCATTTCAAATGGCTGTTGTATTCCCCGTGATACATCCACCACCATTACCTTTGACGATAAATCATACACAGATGTTATTATAGAAAATGCAAGTTGCATAAACAGTTGTGACATCCTAATAGATGGTAAAAAACGTGGTACTATGAGCACAACCATAAAATGTACTTCAGCATTATGCTCCAAAAAGACCTACACAAATCAAGTTAAATTTTTAGAAATTGCGGGTGAACAACTTGCAGCAGCCCTTGACAATTTGATCATGAAAAAGAATCTTGAAGAGATGGCAAAACATGATTCACTAACAAATCTATATAACAGAAATGTTCTTAACAAAGAGATCCATAACGAACTAGAAAAAGCAAAACGTTACAGTAGAGATCTCTCTATTGTGTTAATAGATATAGATTACTTTAAAACCATTAATGACACCTTTGGACATCAAGCTGGTGATCATGTTTTAGTAAAACTTTCTGAGTTATTTTTACAAGAGATCCGCTCATCTGATTATGCAATACGTTATGGTGGAGAAGAGTTTGCCCTTGTACTACCTGAAGCAAGTATAGACAAAGCCTTGGAAATTTCACTTAGACTGCTGACAAAAGTACAACAAACAAAGTTTAATATAGATGGTGCACAGATCAATATCACAATTAGTATTGGGATATCAAGTTTCCCCAACCATTCCGATGATCTAGATCAACTATTAAATATGGCAGATGAAGCACTTTATGAAGCGAAAAACTCTGGAAGAGATACGGTGTATATCTATACCTAAGCGCGCTTAACCCATCGTGCAAAAAAACGAGCGGGACTTAGGTTTTGTTCTATTTTTTTCCCTTTTTCAATAGAGTTAAAGAGTTTCTTTGCCAAATAAGGGGCAAGTACAAAACCATAACCACCGTTTCCATTGATCATATAAAGGTTAGGATAATAGGTAAAGTTATCATAGTTTGGTTTTTTGACTCTAATGTTTTTATCCCCATCGATCAAGCTTTCTTTAGAATTAACAATCTTTCCCAATAAAGGTAAATAATCTAAACTTCCACTTCTAAGCCCTACATAATCACGTATAACTTCAACATCTTTTAGATCCAAAGTTCGTCTTGCTTTTTCTAAAAGTTCTTCTCTTCCCTCTTGTAAATTGTACATTTGTTTGGATGTTTGAGGATGGTAATGAACATTGTGTGTAGCACCTATTGCTAAAACACCCTCTTTACTTGGTGATATAGAAACAAATTGATGGATTGAATTTTTGTTAAAAGTACTTGTTTTAATATCTATTCTATGACCCCAAACTCCTCGAAGTTTAATATATGGCTCATCCATAACCGATCGATACGCTCCCGTTGCTAAGACAACTTCTTTGGCACTGTAAGTATCGTTTATCACCCAATAAGAATCTTCATACACCAAAGTGTCTACTTTCTCTTTGACAAACTTTGCACCTTCACACATCGCCTCACACATTTTTTTGGCATCGACTATCCCAGAATCAATACAAACGTATTGATTATCTATCCCTTGTTCATCATAAAGTTTCAAGTCTGTTTTTTCTTTATACTCTTTTAAAACCTTGGCATCTTTATCATCTTTTGCAAGGTGGATCAATCTTGTTGGGGTGTATTGTTTAGAAAAATTATTTTTATAAAAATCGGTTGAATAAACGAAAGCATCATGAATTAGGGCTTTTAATTCACCTGATTTGGAGAATTTTGGAGAGATAAAAGCACCCGCAGCACCACTTCCACCTGCACCTATCCCACTTTCATCCAAAAGAAGGACATTTTTATCTGCTTGAACAAATTCATACGCTATGCTAGAACCATTAATTCCTGCTCCAATAACAGCTAGATCGTACATTAGAGCTTTTTAAAACTTTTAATACTATAACGATTTAAGATCTCATCCCTTGAATCCAAAGCTTTTTCACGTTCTATTGCTATTTTCACTCCGTCTTCGTTTTCTAAGATCAGGTATTTAGAATCACATCTTTCAACCAACTCTACAAATTCTTCAAAATTGTGAAAGGTATGTGAGTTTATTTTATCTACCTTCCAAAGTGAGAAGCCATGATCGCCACGGTTGATCTCATCGGCTAGAACTTTTAAAAGAACCACCACTTCCTCTTTTTCATCACTTGCCCACATTCCAGCAGCCTGTCTTAACTGCAACAAAGTAGAACGGTTGTTTAAAAGCAAGTTTCTACTTAATGGTGAAAATACATAACCACCAAAAATATAATATCTTGGCATAGTGTCGTGTTCTAAAGTATCTACTAAAAGATTATCATTTGCAATATTGTTTAACTGGAAACTTATCTTTTTCTTTTTACCATCTCTTAGTATTTCAAAAGTAACACTTTGAGAAATTTGTTTTTTATCTATGTAGTATTTGTATGAAGTGTATTTATTATCAATCAATTCTACTGAACCGTTGTTTTGTATTTTATTTGAATCAAGCGATAAAAGAATATCCCCTGCTTTTACAAACTTGAACGCATTTGATTTTTTAGACACATCTACAACGAGTATGCCTGTTGTTTCATCATCCATTTTGTAAATATCACGCATGGCTTGATTTTCCATCTTTTGAGTTGTCATACCCAAGTGGGCAAAACCATCGTATGTTCCATCTGCAACATCGTCTAAAAAATGTTTAATAACTTCCACAGGTACAAGGTAGCCTATGCTTTGTGATTTTGAAATTTGTTGCATCACAACACCAACTATTTTGTTGTTATATATAGCAGGTCCACCACTGTTACCAGGGTTAATAGCTGCGTCTATTTGTATAGATAAGAACAGTTCACCCGAATGAACGTATCGACTGTGTTCAATTCGAGATACAACACCACGACTTACACTTAGACTATCCCCGCCCATTGGAAAACCATAGACAGTGATTGATTGCTCAAAATTAGGAAGTCCATCAAGTGGTATGGGACGTGTACCTTCAAAAAATCTTTCATCTTTTACTTTTAAGAGTGCTAGATCTGATTGATGTGAGATAAACTCCACTTCTGCTTCATAACGTCTTGTATCACCATCACGTTTTACTTCTAAAAAAGTTTCATTGGCAACAACATGAGCATTGGTCAAGATTCTTTTACCACTGATAATACTACCCGATCCATGTGAACGTCTAATATTTGAGTTCCACGGTGTTTGATAGTTTGGTATTTTGGAAACGGTATATATTTTAACAATAGAACTTTCTATGTTATTTGATGCAACTAACGACAAACTTAAAAATACTAAAATATATACTATTCTTACCAAAACACTTCTCCTTAAATAGATACCTCTTTGATATCTGCTATGTTTAAAATACTTTTATAAATACTTGCGACTAAAGATTTACGGTTATTTTTGATCGTTTCATCTTCTGCATTTACCATGACATCTTCAAAGAACCTGTCCAGATCTGGCTTAAGACCTAAAAGTGCGTCAAGTTCTAGTTCATAATTTTCATAAGTATTTGCGATCACTTTTTCATACTGAGAATGTAAATGCTTCTCTGCATCTTCTTGTAGTAAGTTCGAATCTACACGCATATCAGTAGATAAATCAATATCTTTTGTGATATTTGCAACCCTTTTAAAGGTTGAACTTGCTTCTTTAAACGTACCCGAGTTAGCAATATTGTTTAAAGCTTTGATCTTCTCACCAATGGCCAAGAGTTCTCTTTCTCCCGAACCAAGTACGGCTTCTATTATAGATGGATTAACCTTATAATATTGTTTAACACGTTCTAATATAAACAGTTCTAATTTTTCTGTATCAAAATCAGCATATTCAGTAGAGAGTTCTCTCATTGTTTTTACAATATCAAATTCAAAACCATAATGATTTGTTATACGGATAATACCATTTACAGCACGACGAAGTGCGAATGGATCACGAGAACCTGTTGGGATCTGGTTAATACTAAATAAAGCAATAAGTGTGTCAAGTTTTAAACTCATAGCAACAATTGCACTTAGTTTTGTTGAAGGTAAGGGGCTGTCTTCACCTTCAGGTAAATACTGCTCACTAATAGCCGTTGCTATTGCTTGGGAATGTCCTGCTTTAAGTGCATAGTAACCACCCATAATACCTTGTAATTCAGTAAATTCATAAACCATCTCACTCATTAGATCTGCTTTAGCAAGAGAGATAGCCGTGTTTAACTCATCACTCGATCCATCAGGTGTGTAAATTTTAAACAATTTTTGTGCAATAGTACTTTCACGTTGTATTTTATCATTAACGCTACCCAGACCTTTAAAGAAAGCAACTTTTTCAAGACCATCTGTTTTAAGACCATTTCTAAGATCATTTTCCCAAAAGAAAAGTCCATCCGCTAAACGGGGACGTAATACTTTTTCATTTCCTTCAATAACATCTGAAAAATCATCCGTTAAAGCATTCGATACTACACAAAATTGATTGATCAGATTTCCCTCTTTAAACACTGGAAAATAGCGTTGGTGTTCTTTCATAGAAGTAACAATTACTTCTGGTGGTAAGGTTAAAAATGCCTCATCAAAACTACCTAAAAGTGGTGTAGGATTTTCCGTAATAGCGACAACCTCTTCAAGTAGATCTTCATCTACTTCAATTTTTACACCGTTTTCTTTTTCTAGTTTTTCAAAACTGTCTAAAATATCTTGACGTCTTTGGTCTTGATAAAGTGTAACTCCACCCTCTTTTAAAGTGTTAAAATACTCTTTAGCACCATCAACAGCAACCGATTCAAAGTTACTTATACGGTGAACAAATGTGTGTTTAGCTGATCTAACACCAAACACTTCAGCATCCACAAGTTGATCACCAAGCATAACATTTACCCAGCGTATAGGACGGATAAAACTTTCTTGATTGCTAGACCATCTCATTGATTTTCCAAAATCAAGACAACGGATCCATTTGTTTATGATCTCGTTTAAAAGATTTTGTGAGGCTTGCCCTTTTACATCTTTTTTGTAGTAAAGAACCTCTTTAGAGTTTTTCTCTGCACGTCCAATCTCTTCAAGACTTACACCACATTTTTTTGCAAAGCCTAATGCTGCGGGTGTTGGTTCTGAACCTTTGTAAGCAACTGCAACAGGTGCACCAAAAAACTCTTCAGTGGAATCGTCTTGTGCGAGTTTAAATTCAGGATGCCATAACACCAATCGACGAGGTGTATAATAAAACTCAAATTCGCCTAATAGTGAATATTCTTGTAATATATCAACGTATTTTTTTTCAATATTTTGTAGTTCTTTTAGGAGTGGAACTGCTGGAAGTTCTTCAACTCCAATCTCAATTAGAAGTGGTTTTAACATCTATATCTCTTTATAAGTTTAAATAGGGGAGATTTTATCTTTTTTATGGTTAAAAAATGCTGTGTTCATTTTGCTTAAAGAATAAAAACTGTAAAATTCATGAACATATATCACATATTTTTAATAATACATTTTAAGGGGAATTAAATGTTAACATATCTCAGAAAATTCAAAATTAGTACGGCTTTTTCTATTATTATATTCATAACCATCGTATCGATCACAACCGCAGCGTATTGGAAACTTTATACAGAGAACAAGAACACCCTCGACAATAACTTAAAAACAAAAGCAGAGTCTATTCTAAACTTTGCCGATGTACTCCTTAAAAGTAGAAATGAAAAGTTTTTCAGTGGTGAATCTCCAGAAATTCCACAAGTGATACAAAATGAAGTATTTAAAGAATTTACCGATGTATCTGAGGGAAAGGTATTTTTTAAACAAGCTTCAAAACACCCAATGCTTGAGCGTAACAAAGCTCTAAAATATGAAGAAACACTGATAGATTACTTTTCAAAAAATCGCGACATTATGCAAAAAGAAACATTTATTGAAGATGCTCAAAAAGATTTTTATGTATTGGCCCGACCTATTGTGGCAGAGGATAGATGTAAAATGTGTCATCCTACTTGGACAACAAACGATGTTATTGCCGTTGAAAATGTTAAGATAGATCTGGTTGACTACCATGACGCTTTAGATTTTAACTTTTACATTATGTTGTTGAACTGGTTTTTAAATATCTTTTTAGTACTTATTGCGGTACAACTGTTTTTTCATTATGAAATCACAAAAAGGGTTTCAAGAATACTAAGTATTATTTTTAAAATTGAAAATGGTAACTTTGTTCTTGATGAGGAATTAAAAGGGGAAGTGACGCAAAAAGGATCAACTAAAAATGAGTTTGATAGAATCATGAGGCACCTTGATAAAACAGCCAAATCTTTACAACCTGTTATATACAGTGTTGTTCAAAAATCAAAAGAGATTACATTTAATGCCTCATATGCGACTGTGAAAGTAGATGACAATTCCCAAAAAGTACTTAAACAAAATGAGGTAGTCCACAACTCAATAGTTTCGATTAACACTGTTAGTGACATCAATAAAGAATTGCTTTTAAAAATGAGTGAACTTAAGAATGACTCGCAAAAATCTATACAAAGCGTAAATGACGGTAAAGATGTTCTAAACTCAAATATGCAAAGTACCGACAATGTTTATGAATCTATTGAAAAAACAGCCGATTCAGTTGAAGGTCTTAAAAGTTTATCTGAAGATGTTTCAAATGCTATTAGCGCAATTTCAGATATTGCCGAACAAACAAACCTACTCGCTTTAAATGCTGCTATTGAAGCAGCTCGTGCGGGTGAGCATGGACGTGGATTTGCAGTTGTTGCTGATGAAGTAAGAAAACTGGCTGAAAAATCTCAAAAAAGTGCTGGTGAGATAAAGGGAGTTATTTCAAGTATAGAACAAAGTATAAATGATGTAACTAACGATACTGAAAAAACCAAAAATATTTTTGGAGAACTACGAGAAAAATCCGAAGCATTGGAGAACAACTTTAGCTCGATTGAAGACACCCTTAAAACAACCGTTAATTCTATTAACAGTTTTGAAGAAAAATTTGATAATCAGTCCACACAATTAAGCACCGTTTACGATAGTTTAAATGATGTTAAAGACTTTTCTACCTACTCACTTGAAATATCAAAAACACTCGATACAACCATTATGGATATTATGGATGAGAGTTCAAAACTAAAAGAGTTGAGTGATGGCTTTAAAGCGGTACTTGAGAGTAGAGATAAAGAAAGAAGCATTATTAACCCACCTTTAAAAGCTATTTTTCATACCAATAGTGGGTTTAAGAAAAACGGTTATATTTTTGACTCTAGTTTAGATGGACTAGGATTTTACTTTGTAGATAAAGATATACGCCAAAGTGATATGCAAGACAAAATTGTAACAGTTGAACTCGATGGAGGAGATGAAAACCACGAGTATAACACCGTTTTAGACAAAAAATACCAAGTTTCTTACGCCATAGACAAAGGACATGATAGATTGTTCTGTGGAGCAAAAAGCATATAAATTAAAATAAACTTAAATAAGAGAAATAACCTCTTGTTTAACTTTATCAAATATATATAAAGATACAATTTGAAGTACATTTAAATTAAAAGGAAAAAAAATGCCAAAAATTAACAAATACGTTGATATTGACACAGTAGAAAGAGAAGCAAAAAAAGATCTTATCGATCGTCACTCACCATTCATCACAGTAAATGGTGAAGCTAAAAAAGGTGAAATGCTTTCAGTAAATGTTAAAATGGGTAACGAATATACTCACCCAGATGATTTTGATCACTACATTGAAAGTATTGCACTTTTTAATGGTGAAACTAAATTAGCATCTGCTTCATTTGTTCCAGGAACATTAGGAAATGAGAAATCTCACTGTGAGGTAACTTTTAATATCCGTCCAATGGGTAAAAAACTTAACTTAGTAGCACATGGTTACTGTACTAAGCACGGTATCTGGGAATCAACTCCAGTAGCTGTTGAAGTAGCTGAGTAATTTCATACCTTAAATAAAGTCCTTTTCTTGGACTTTATCTTACCCCTTTTTTAACTACCCTAGAATCTTTTGTAATACGTTTACTATATCTTTTTCACTGTATGGTTTACTAACATATTCATCCATTCCAGCATTTATAAAACGCTCTCTGTCTTCAGATAAAGCATTTGCAGTTACCGCAATAATAGGTGTGGCTTTTAATGATTTATCTTCTTCAAGTCTTCTTATATTTTTTGTTGCTTCTATACCGTTCATATTAGGCATATTCTCATCCATAAGAATTGCATCGTATATATTTTCTTTAAACAGTTTTATTGCTTCAAAGCCATCCGCTGCAATGTCATAAGTTAGACCCAATTCATCTAAAATAATTCCTATGAGCATTTGATTGGTTCGGTTATCTTCCACCACTAATAGATAGGATTTTGGAAGGCTCAAGGTATGGTTGGTGTTATCGCTTAGTGCATCTTGCTCAACAATAGAATTTTTATCACATTGGTGCATCGGTATATCAAAATAAAACTGACTCCCTTTACCTAGTTCACTGCTGACCTGAAGCTGACCACCCATCATACTTATCAATTTAGATGATATAGAAAGCCCTAAACCAGTTCCACCAAACTTTCTTGTAGTTGAACTGTCTTCTTGACCAAAGGCATCAAATATTTTAGCTTGGTTCTCTTTTGCAATACCAATTCCTGAATCAATTACTGAACAATGCAAGATATTGCTCTCTTGTTTAATATCAACAATTAAAGACACACTTCCCTTTTCGGGAGTGAATTTTATAGCATTGCTTAAAAGGTTAAAAACAACTTGTTTTAAACGAACCTGATCTATCAGTAAACATTTTGGTAGATTCTCATCTATGGTACTTTTAAAAATAATCTTTTTATTATTTACCAACTCTGTAAAAATTGCTGCTGTATCTCCAAAAAGTTGTTTAACATCGGCTGGATGAGACTCTAGCTCCATTTTTCCCGTTTCTATTTTTGAAAAATCTAAAATATCGTTAATAATGCTTAAAAGTGTTTCACCTGAGTTTTTCACTATACTAAATTGTTTTAGACGTTCTGGATTTGTTTCTGCTTTTGAGAGTTGGTCAACAAAACCTAAAACACCATTCATTGGTGTACGAATTTCATGACTCATATTTGCTAAAAATTCAGACTTGAACCTACTTGCATTTTCAGCATTTTCACGAGCTTCTTCAAGTTCGATCTGTTTTAAATACATCTGCTCATTATGCTCATTTATTCTTTCAACAAGATTCGATATGATATTCATGATCTGAGCCGTTTCATCTTCTTTTTTAATATGTGAGAAGTCAATACTGTTTCCAATTTTATAGTTGGCAATTACGTCTGAAATTTTCACTAAAGACTTAAACATATAACGAACAATAAAAAATACAATAAATACAATTGTAATGATCAATATACTAATAATAACAAAACGATCATACATCGTTTTTACTGTGTTATTGTAGTACTTCTTTGTATAATGTAAAATAATTGAACCAACCACTTCATTTGATACCACGTCTTTTATAGGATACTCAAGTCTAAAAAGTTCTTTTTTATCCACCGTAGGTTTTTGAACATGGAAAGGTTGTTCATTAAAAAAGATACAAATACCCATAATATCTTCATTACTCATAAGCTTTTTAATAAACTCTTTGTTTTCACTGTCTAACTCTAAAAAATGATTAACAGCAATTGTTGGCTCTATGGTTTTTAGAATTATTTCTGCTTTTTGATACTCAATTTTTGAGATATCATTCTTTACTATCTCTTCAATCGTAAAAAAAAGTATGGTTACAAACAAAACACCCAATAAGCCTAGTAGTAATGTAACTTTTAATTGAATTGAAAGTTTTAATTTATTCATAAGACTTCACTATTTTAAAAAATCCTGGACGAAATTTTATCGTACCTGAATTCCATGATGAACGATTAAAATAAATCGTTGTTTTTGTTTCTAAACGAATAGAAATTAAGGCACCTTGGTTTAATCCATCAAGATTATAAACAAAGGAGATAACACCTTTTTTATCTATATAGTCTAACACTTTTTTCATCTCATTTTTAGGTAAAGACAATAAATAAACTGCACTTGCTGGAACATTCATATCTAACTTTTGTGCATCTTGAAAAACTATTTCCAAAGGATACTTTAACAACTTACTCTTATAAATATCGCGAATATATTGCGCTATCATTTGTGCTGATTGCTCATCTTTAGATTCTGCTGCTATTAAAATCTTAACTTTTCCATCAATGAGTTTATCTTTAAGAGATTGGTCTAAAAGCATTATTTTTGGAATCAATTTTGCATGTGCTTTTAACAAAGACTTATCGTATTCAGCCCCATGTGAGAAACTAAATATTAAAAGAGATAAAACCAATATTTTCATAAATGTTTTCATTAGTTCCACCTTTTTTCAAAACGAAGCCAAACATTTCTTCCTGGCTGAGTAAAATCATTAACATACGTATCTATTACCGCAGGTAAATAATATTTTTCATCTAAAAGATTTTGAACTGATAAACTTATAGAATATCCTTTATTGTAATTATCATATTTTACACTTTGATCCCACGTTGTGTACCCCTCTAGATCTTCCCTTGTATCAAGTGAATCTCTGACTTTATCACCTAGGTACTTAATAGTTGTACCCGTGGTAATTTTATCATTAAAGCGGTACACATTCGTTAATGTAGCCATCTCTTTAGCACTGTTTGGAATCGCATCATCACTTCCATCAACTGTTCCATCTGCATAAGAGTAGTTAAAAGATAACTTATTGCTTGAACCAAGGGAAAGTTTTGTTTCAAACTCAGCACCATTAATGGTTGAATCATAGATCTTAGTAAATGCCTTAGAAACAGGATGAACTTCAACTTGATTAGAATTTTTTAAATGAAACACATTAAATCTAAAAGTGTCATCATTGTTATTTTTATAAATATATGAAAATTCGTAACTATCCACATCTTCTGTCGATACGGCGCTTTCATTTTGTGGTACTTTAAAAAAGTACTGATCTCTCCATGATGGAAGTTTATACGAACGTGTCGCCATTAGTTTTAAAATATTGTTTGAGTTTAACATATAAACAGCTGATGCTCTTGGTGATAATTTATTATCATGATCACTTATTTGATCATATTTAAAACCAATGGCTATGGATGCTACTTCACTCGGTGCATACGTTGCTTCACCATAAAATGTTGATATATTTCTATATCTCGCATTTGGTAGTAAACTTTTATACATCATTGGCATCATCATCCCATCAGGAGCAGTCATTGATGCCTCATCTTGCTCATTGGTTGTACGTATCTTTTTAATACCAGCAATAAGATTAAGATACTCAAAAGAGTTGTTTTGAAGTTCTATAAAACCGGTAAGTTTTCTCTCTTTGTAATCAACATAAAAGTAGCGTCCATTGGTAAATGTATTTCCCATCATTGACTCACCATCATGAATCGTTTTATTTTGTAACTTTCGATGTTGATCAACATACTGTGCGGATATTTTAAGTTCTGTTTTACTTGCTATTGATGTTGTATAATTCGTATAAAAAATGTTTGTTTTTATATCTAAAGTGTCTGTTTTGTCTTGGGATAAAGAAAACATTTGACCATAACTTGGACCCGTAATTTGTGATGTAAAACGTCCACCAATATTCCAATTTTCATTTCTTACATTTAATGAAAGTGCATAGTTTTCATTGTTAAAGTAGGCTTCTCTTGAATGTCCAAACATATCTGGGCCTTCAAAAGAGTGACGATCTGATTCTTGGTAATACACATCTGCACCAATAAACCATTCACCTTGTTTTAATAAGGACTGAGCACCAATAAAACGGTAATCGTTTTCCCCAATTGCTGTAAAAATATTTGTTGAGAGTGTTTCATTTAAAGGATCTGCTGTACGTGTTATTACATTTATTGAGCCACCATAAGCATGTTCATGAGCTAAGAGGGACCCAGGGCCACGTACTACTTCTATACGTTCAATAATATCAACAGGCATATCCAAATACTGATAATACGCATTAAAAATTGCATCATTTACCGCAATACCGTTAATATAAAGTTGAGATTGCCCCATAGAATACGAGTTTGAACCTCTAAAAACAGGATAAGTAACACCCATCATACCTACAGAAATATCTACACCCGGAACCAGTTTAAGAGCTTCTCTTAAGTTCATAATTCCTAAATTCGTTAAATTTTTATGATGAAGGACTGTTACAATATAAGGTTTGTAATCAATATTTTGTTTACTTAAAGAAGCGTGTTTTTCAACTTCTTGCATTTCATTTTCTAGTGATAATAATAAATCTTCTTCTTTAAAGTCTTCCGCTAATAAAATGTGTGAAGAGGTGCTTAATAACGTAATTAAACCAATAACCCCAATACTTATTTTTCTCATTTATCCCCTTGTAGCTTGTCTTTTAGCAAGTATATTACATAATTATTTAATTAATATTTAAAGAGGGTTTGTCGATGTAAAATCCTTGAGAATAGTCTATATTTAACTCATTAACCTTGTCTAAAACAGTACTAGAATGTACATATTCAGCTACGGTTTTTATTCCTAGCTTTTTAGCAAAGTTTACAATTGTTTCAACCACAAGCAATGCGTTGACATCAACATCAATTTCTTTAATCAACGAACCATCAATTTTAATATAATCTACATTCATTTTAATCAAGTATGAAAAATTAGAATAACCATCACCAAAATCATCAATGGCTACTTGTGCACCGTATCTTTTTATTTCATTAATAAACTTTGAAATTCTTGTAAAATCAATAATTGCTTCAGATTCCACTATTTCAAAGATAACTCTTTTAGAACCCTCATAATTTTTTAACTTATCCAAAATAAATTCAAATATTTCACTGCTCATAATATCATCTATTGAAAGGTTTATTGAAAACTGATATTCTGAATCTTTAAATGCTTCAAATGATTTTTCAATAATTGTTTTTGTCACCATGCTGTACACTTTGATCTTTTTTGCAAGAGGTATGAACAGAGCTGGACTAACAACATTGTCATTTTCATCCAACAACCTTGAAAGACACTCATACTTAACAATTTTTCCACTTTTATTGTCTATTATTGGCTGAAAATATGGGATAATTTTAGAGTTTTCAACGGCGTATCTAACCTTAGATGAAATATTTAAATTTTGCTCGTATTGGTTTTCAAACTTCATATTGTCTTCATAGATCCAAAATGGCAGTTGATTTTCTTGAGCATATTTTAATGCCATCGATACCTTTGAAAAGATATTTTCAGTCGAATCACTTGCACTCGATGCCAAGGTTAAGCTTACAACAATTTTGGAGTTTTGATAATCCACGGCTATATTTTTTACTTTTTCATATATTTCTTGTAGGTACTCTTTTAGTTCATAATAATTTAAGTCATTATCCACATAAATTGCAAATTCTGTCCCTGAAACACGGTACACGTTTTCTTCAACATTTTCCTTAAGAAATTTTCCGACTTGCTCTAAAACAAAATCACCAATAATAAAACCGTAAAAATTGTTAATTGTTGCAAAACCATCAACAACCACACTAATCAAAGAACCATTATCGTTGTCATGTAGATCTTTTCTTAATCGGTAAAGATTGGGAAGGTGCGTTAAGTTGTCTGTAAAATAACGACTTAAAAATTCTGTTTTACACTCTTGTAGATTGCTTGATAAATCTTGATTTTTTGTGTAAAGATCGTTGAGTATGGCACTTTCTAAATTTTGTTCAAAAACTTCACCTCTGTATTGATACACGATTACTTTGGTGGTTGTTCTATCGTTATGTTTAAGTAAGCTTACCTGAGCATTATTTACTCTTCTTGAAAGTTCTTGTTTTAAGTTTTGAACCAATACTGTGTTATGAATAACTGAATAAACATGAATAAGCAGATGATTGATTGAAAGTTGAGATATTTCACTCACCGTTTTTTCAACTTCTGATGATGATTCAAGAATAAATTCTTTTATCTCTAGTATATTTTTATCTTTTTGCAAAACAAATCCTATTATAATTAGGTAGTAATAATTTCACCCTAAGGTAAACATTGGAATCTTATCAAAATTTAGCACTTTTACAAAATTTATATCGTTTAAAAGCGATAGGATATGAATATATTGATCAGTTTTCTATTAATATCAACTCCCAAGATGAACAAGCCTCAACTCTTGATCAACTTTCTCAAAATATTTCATCTTGCCATCTTTGTGATCTAAGTAAATCTCGTTCGCAAAGCATGAGTGGTTTTGGAGATGAGAATGCGGATCTATTTATCATTGACTATACTGTTTCACAAAACGATGATCAGATGAATCAATACTACACTGGGCGTTCAGGTGAAATACTTAAAAACATGATCACCAATGTTTTAAAACTTCAAACACAAGAGATCTACTACACACACGCTGTTAAATGTAAACCCTTACATTCTAATTTACCCTCCCCCTCCGAATGGGAATCGTGCAAAAATTATCTTTATGCACAAATTGAATTTGTCAAACCAAAAGTAATTGTAACCTTAGGTAAAGATGCCTATGCTAAAATAATGGGTTTAGATGAAGACTTTGAAAATGTCAGAGGACATGTTATAGACTTCAAAGAGTACAAGTTAGTACCCATTCATCACCCTAGTTTCTTGCTAAGGAATCCCCAAAGCAAAAAAACGACATTTAATGACCTTATAACTATAAAGAGCTGTTTATGAAAATACTATTATCTATCCTTACATTTTTATCGCTAAGTATCTATGCACAAAGCTACTTGATATCAAATATACCCTTACCTAAAACCTATATACAAAACTTAGATCCCTACCCTTGTGATGAAAGTTGTCTTCAAGATTTTTTAGACAATGATATGATCTTGTCCTTTTTAGCGCACGCAAATAACCAACTTGACAATGAAGAACAAGACGAAGTACGTATGATGAGTATCTCAATTTTAAACTTAGGCTCGCAGGTAACCAATAAACTTAAAATAGCATTGTTACTACCACATAAAAAAATTGGTCGCTACGCTGCTTCTACAACCAACGCTTCTTTTGCTTATTTACTTGCAAGAAACCAAAATTTTGAACTTAAAACCTACAATATTGAGAGTGAAGAGTTTGTTGAGATACAAAGAGCCATGTTAGAGATCCAACAAGAGGGTTTTAACTATATTATTGCTCCATTTACACAAAAAGGTGCCAATACACTTATATCGCTTCACCCTTATGAAAACATTTATTTCCCAACCATCAATAAAAAAGATGTTAACACGACCAATACAAACCTCTATTTTGGTGGTATTGATTACAAAGCTCAAAGTGATTTGCTTTTAAAAGAAGCTGTGTCCCCTTTAGTTATCTTTTATGATCGTTCTCCAACTGGTAAGAAGCTCGCTTGTTATGAAGAAGAAAAGTTTACCTACAAAGAGATTCTATCGAGTGATCAAAATGCAACATTTATAGATGATGAGATCTATGAGGTATCAAAATTTAATGCTGAAAATAATACTTCATTGGTTGCCTATGATGATAACAGAAGTGTCGTTAAATTTTTGATTCCAAGACGTACAACAAATTTAGAAGAGCAACTCTTAGAAAATGAACAGATCAAAAAAGGAAGTTTTTTTGTCAATACACCGATTGTTAAAAGCTCAATGATTCTTTCTCAATTAACCATGTATGATACAAATGCAACCAATGTACTCTCTACACAAATTAACTACGATCCACTTATTCTTTCACTCACTCAGTATCAAGACCGTCAAAGCATGGTGATTGCCAATTCTATTACACACAATAATTCTATTTTCATAGAAACCAATGCACTTCTTGGAAATGACATTGTTTACGATTGGATCAACTATACAACAACCGTTGGGATTGACTACTTTTTTAATATGATTACAAAACAAGACAGACAGTATGAGATAGAAGTTTTAGACAATCAGATGCAATACCCTATTGAGTTGCTCCAACCCTCTAAAACACGATTTATTAAGTACTTTTCAGCAAGTGAATAAAGAGAGAATCATCTCTTTTAGATCCGCAGGTATTTTTTGAGGGTTTCCCTCTTTGTTAACATGAGCTAAAACTATCTCTGCTTCAAACAACTTAACATCATCTTTATAGACACTTTGAGTCAGGATAAAAGAAGCCGCTTTCATACTCTTTAAGTGATTCTTTACACTTAAGAGATCGCCAAGCTTTGCAGGTCTTGAATAATCAGCAATCACTTTTTTTACAACAAAGCCACCACCATCTTCTAGATCAGGACTTAAACCTTTTTCAAAAAACCTTTCACTTCTTGCTCTTTCGCAAAAATTTAAATAGTTTGAATGATAAACTATTCCTCCTGTGTCTGTGTCTTCATAATACACTCTTATATTCAATTTTACTCCAATTACTAACTATATGTTAGCTACTATCTTATTTCTACCTGATTTTTTAGCTTTATACAATAGGTCATCTGCTTCTTTGTAAATCTCATCTTCGCTGATTATATCTTCTGCATTTTTACACACCAAGCCCATAGATACACTTAAATATTTACTCGCTGTATTTTCACTGTGAAGTATCTTAATATTTTCTATATTTGTTCTTATAGTGTTAGCAAACTGTTGAGCTTTTTCTTTTGATTCAGATTTAAAAATCACACCAAACTCTTCACCACCAAGTCGGTAACAACTGTCATCCGCTCTTTTTAGAGAATCTTTAATTTTTTTAGATACCTTAATAAGTGCCGTATCACCTTTTTGATGCCCATAAGTATCATTGTATTGTTTAAAATAATCAATATCCATAATTAAAAAAGAAACCAAATCATTCTTTCTTTTTGCAGAATTGATCACTTTTGGAAATGTTTCATTAAAATGTCTTCTATTAAAAATCCCCGTTAATCCATCCGTAACAGAGATGTCCTCTATGAGTTTTTTATTGGTTATATCAATACGTACAGCCGTGTACCCACTGATTTTTCCATCTTCTGTAAAATTTGGATAAATGCTCGCATCAACCCAGTAAAATCCACCGTCTTTTTTTCTGTTTTTAAATTCACCCTTCCATGTTTTTCCAGAGGTGATTGTTTGCCATAGTTCTTTAATGATCTCATCCGAGGTGTCTTCATGCTTAATTATATTTTGATTTGCACCAATAAGTTCTTCTCTTGTATAGCCCGAGATCTCAACAAATGCCTCAGATATATAGTTAATTATCCCTTTTTTGTCCGTGGTAGAAATAATTATGTTTTTATCCACCAACTCTATGTAACGTTGTAACTCTTTTGTTTTTTCTTGCACCTTGTACTCTAAGTTTTCTTGAATGCTTAAGAGTTCTGTAATATCTGTAAAAATAAGTAAACTTCGTTGTTCTTGATCAAAGTTCATGTACTTAGCCGAAACGGAGAATGTTCTAGGTATATCCCTTTTTTTAATCACTGTTTTATATTGTATGTCTTGGTTTGTTAAAACAGTATCTACCCAATTTTTTCCACCCTTATTTTTATAGATATAATCATTTTTTTCAATCACTTCAAAATGATCACATATACAATCATAGTCTTTCGTAAAATCCTCTAATTTTTCAAGTTCAAAGAAATCTAAAAACGCATTGTTTGCATCAGAAATGATTTTTCCTTGGGTTAAAACGACAATGTCATCAAGGTTATTGTAAATAGCATCAAAAAATTGTTCTCTTAATTTAATCATAGAAGATTTTTTTTGCTGAAAATAGATAAATAAAAAAATAAGTATTAAAAAAGAAGATGAAAATATAAGATTAAAATAAAAATCGTTAACAATTTCGACTATTTTTTCATTGGGTTTATAAGAGATCACATAACCTACACATTCGCTGTTAATATTTTTAAAAGGGATAAGATTAACAGAGTAATTTTGTTTTTGTTGTACAAAAGTTGTAAAGGCTTTAAACTGTGTTAGATCTACTTCTTTTAATGGGAGATGTAAATTTTTTTGAATCTCCTTATAAGGAAAAAAAAGTTGTTCATGTGAATTTTTCAAATTTTTATGAGAGATATAAAAGTCTTTATGGACTGATGACACTGAATACAAGTTTTTAGCAGAATCCCATATAAAATCTTTATGTATTATCAAATCATACTTAGCTTTAGAATGTCGCTCTAACTCTTTAATAAGCTTGTATTCTGAAAACGATATTTCAACACTTCCAATATAAGTATCATTGTTGTACAAAGGGATGATGTTTCGAAAAGCATTGGTTAATCTTCCTGATTCATATCCTGTCACAAATTTTTTTGTTTTGTTAATCTTCTCTAAAGAAGGTCTTAAGTCAAACAGAGTATCACCAAACTTATTAGGCTTGTGCATTCTTAAAAAAGAAACCGCTTCTGGTAAGTGAAAATGAAATACTTTAATATCACGTCGCAACAAAGTATTATAAAAAGGCAACATATTTTGGTAGAGTTCTTTTCTCAAACTATTAAGTTTATTTTTGTCTTTTGTTTGATTTGCCAAAGATAGTATGTTAATAACTTCTGGTTTTTGAACATAGTTAATAAAGTCAAGCATTATCTCTTTACGTAAATTCGTATCTATGTTTGAATAAGTATTACCGTACCTGTATTGTAGTTCTTTTGTTAATACCTCTTCATCCTGATTTTTTTGTTCATAAAGGTATACTATCACAGCTGTTTGCAAAATAAAATATGCAAATACAAGACTAATTATGCTAATTTTTTTCAATCACTATTCCCCTTCCTCTAATCTATTGTCTAATTAAAACTATTCCATTGCCAATTCAAGTTGTGGAGCACTAAAATGATAACCTTGTGAATAATCAATTCCCATCTCTTTTACTTTGTTCAATATAGACTCGTTTTCCACAAACTCCGCAATTGTTTTAACCCCTATTTTTTTAGCAAAATCAATTATGGTTGACACAACAAGTTGTGCTTCTTCATTGGTGTCTATATCTTTAATCATCGAACCGTCTATTTTAATATAGTCAACTTTTAACTTTAAAAGATATTCAAAATTACTGTAACCTGTTCCAAAGTCATCAATAGCTATCTTACAGTTGTAAGATTTAACTTTTTCAATAAAATCATGGATCTGCTCAAAGTTCTCTATTGATTCAGATTCTACAATCTCAAATACCACACGAGAGCCTATTTTGTATTCCTCAAGCATTGCAATAATAAAACGATTTATCTGATCATTTAAAATATCCTCAATCGTTAAGTTAATTGAAAACTCTAAATCTTTTTCTTTAAACATATCAAATGATTTTTGAATCATTATTTTAGTAATCTCAGTGTAATGACGTGTCTTTTTAGATATTTCCAAAAAGAAAAATGGGGATATTAATTTTCCATCATCGTCTTTTAATCGTACAAGAGCTTCATATTTTTCCCATTTATTGTTTGTATTGTTTACAATCGGCTGATAAACAGGCGTGATGTTGTCTGTTTCTATCGCTTTTTTGATTTTTTTCGCCCATTTGATATTGTTAGTGTATTCACCATTTAATGAAAAATTTTCATCGTAAACAATAAAACTTTTGTTCTCTTTTTTAGCAATTTTAAGTGCCATATCTGCCGTAGAAAGGATGGTTTCTTTAACCTCAAAAGAGATAGCCGTTGTTAAACTAATATCAACCTCTTCTTCTTCAATTTTTATGGGTTGAGAAGAGATTTTTTCAGGTATTTTAGAAATATTGTTTAAAAAATCATCTTGAGAAATATTTTTGTTAAAAATAACAAATTCATCCCCTTGAAGATGATAAAGATTATAACTATTATCAACAATTGAATTTATGATACTTGATAACATTACAATAATCAAGTCACCTTTTTCATGCCCATAAAAGTCGTTTATTTGTGAAAAAGCATCTACATTTAATATAGCAAGGGCTGGCTTGATACTTTTATTTATATCATTTGTTAATTTATATCGACTTCCTAAACCTGTTAAAAAGTCTGTATTTACCATATTGTCGAGCTTATTTTGTTGAAGAATCATTTTTGTAATATCGTGTCTTACTGCGATGTATTCAACAATGTCACCTTTTTTATCCAATATTGGAAGGATCGCTGTATCAACCCAATAATCAGAATACTTTCCTTTGTTTTTTAAGACACCTTTCCAAACTTTTTTCGACTTAATCGTTTCCCATAACTCTTTAAAAACTTTTTTTGAATTATCAGGATGACGTACTAAACTATGAGGCTTACCAATAAGTTCTTTTCGATTATAGCCCGTAACTTTACAGAAGTTGTCGTTAACATAGATCATATTCCCTTTTAGATCAGACTTTGTAACAATACTCGATTCATCCATTGCAAGTTGATGACTTTCTAAAAAAGCCACACTGTTTTGTAGTTCTTTATTGGTACTGTCTATTTTGTCAAGAATTTTTTCAAAACCTAGCTTAATAGTTACGATAAGAATAATATAAAATAAAAGAGCAAAAAATACAATCTTTAAAATAGCCTCTTTAAAGTTACTTTCTAATGAAGTTATATCATTGAAGATCAATGTCTTAGCACTGATAACACCTTTAAAATCCTTATGTTCAAGTAGATAACTGTCATACACTGTATCATCAACAGATAGCCTAATATCAGTATCAAGTTTGTAATCTTCTGGAAAACTCGCAATAATCTCTTTATGCTCAAAACTATTACTATCAAGTCGATAGTTATTAATAATTATCTTTGTTTCATCAACATGTTCTTTGTTATAAATATTTGCTTCTTCTGCAAATACCGCACCAAAAATGCCGTATAACTCACTCATTTGATTTAAAACGAAATGTGGTTTTGTTCCTATTTCAACAGCACCTATATAAATGTTTTCTGAAAATATAGGGATCATAACACGGTAACCCAATAGGTTTATCCCAGCTTCAAAAGCAGAAATTGGCTTTTGGTTTTTGTGAATATATGCGCACATTGCTCTTTTTTCAGAAATGTCATCTCCAAAGCTCTCAGGTTTATGCATACGTAAAAAACTACGTCCATCTGGTTTATGAAAGTGAAGAACGCTTAGATCAATATTTTCTTTTTTTAAGATATTCCATCGTGATTGAATTAAAAAATAAAGTTTTTCTCTGTCATTATCTTTTAAAGCCTCAACAACTCCAGGTGAAGTAACTATTCCTCTAAGTCTATTTTGGTAAAAATTTTCATAATCTTTTAGTATAGTTTTATAAGCATTTATAGCATTGGTTTTCTTAACCTTTTCCTCTAACAACAACTCTTCTTTTTTTGAAAGGTAGATATTTAGTATTAACACACTCATAAAAACCATTAATGACAACGATACAAACCATAAAACTTTATTTTTGGTACTTGTGCTTTTAAACATTATTATCTCCATAACCTTTTTGTGATTGTACTTTTTTAGCTAGAACTTGAACACTTTGGGATAGATCTTCACTTGTAATATGATAATGCTGGTGAAGCTTATCCAAAGAATTGTCAATTTTATCTGTTAACACTGTAATAAGTTCTTCCATCTGTTCTTTAACATTTATTATATCTTCTTCTTGGGATTGACTCAACTCACGAGAGAGTAAACTTAACTGTGATTGTGATTTTACATAATCTGCTTTAACCATTTCTATATCACTCATTAAAGATTTTAATGTTACATAAACATCGTTTAAATTTGTACTTTGTCCCTGCATTTCATCCATTTTATTTGAAGACAAGGACATCTGTTTTAAAAGTAATTCGCTCTCTTTTGAGATCTTGTCTATTTTATTTTCACCTTCATATAAAGCCATGTTTAAACTCTCTGAATGTGATTTTAAGCGGTTTAATTCTTCTTCAAATATTCTTGAAATTTCATGAACACGAGAAAGTGTTTGGCTTACAATAGCTTCAGATATGTTATGAGAAAGAGATTTAACCTGCAACATGCTTGATTTAACTTCTTCAAAATCTTTTTTTAAATCATCTTTATTCTCAGATACTTTTTGCAAAGATGCGTTTAATTTGTTGTAGTGGTCTTGTTCTGAAATACGAAGCATATCGATGTGTTTGTGAACAATCTGATCCAAAGCAGGTACTTGAACATCTGTAAAATTTTTAAAAGCAAGTTCAACCCCTTTGTTTATGTTTTTCATCTCATCAAGCATATCTAAAAATACTGTCTGATTTGAGCGAATACCCTCAAGTGCTTTTAGATCTTCTTGAAATTTTGTTCTTACTTCTTCTTGAGTTTTCATTTCAGTTTTATTGGATTCATTTATTTTTATTTCAAGTTCAGAGGTGTAGGTTTTGAGTTGTGTTATTTGTTCTATTAAAGCTACTGTAAACTCATGCTGTGATCTTTTTTGTTCAGACTCTACTGTTTGGTGCATAATATTCATAAAAACATACAAGGATAACGATACAATAAGGGGAAAAGAGGATTCTCTTAAAAGAAGTACAAAATCTTGATGTTCAGGGTGTGTTATAAAATGAAAAACACTTCCAATAACCCCTACTCCTATCATAAGAGGAGCATAGTTAAGTTTTGTTGGATGTTTCAAAATAACCATTTGTCGTAAAAAAAGGACTATCATAAATACAAAAAACACCATAATATCTGTACTAAACATCTGTATAATCCCTTTTTATTATTAAATTCTATTTGAATTTATTATAGCTAAAATATCATTAGGACTTTTAAGAATTATTTCATGCTGAGCATTTGGAGTAAACCCCCAAGTAGCAAAAGCCGACTTGATACCCGCATTTTTTGCACTAAGCATATCTTTTGAGTTATCGCCAATCATCCATGCTTGATGCTTTTGATGATCAAACGCATAATAATTTAAAATTTTATTGATCATCTCAGGACTTGGTTTAGACTCTTTTACTTCATCCGCACCAATTATTTTATCGAAATGTTGTGACACTTTTAAGTGTTCTAACATCCTCTTAGCAAATTTTGTCGGTGCATTTGTCGCGACGGAAAGTTTAATGTTTTGGTTTAAAAGAGAGGTTAATGTCGCTTCGATCCCTTCATACAGGTAAGGATTCTTAACACATTGGAAATAATAATGTTCTTCAAAAAGATCCTTAGCACTGCTTTCATACGTAGGAGTATTGTAAAACAGATAAGGAAGGTTTCTTACCTCTTTATTGATGGCATCCACAATAAACGCTTCACTTAATGGATCCAGTTGATAATAATTTTTTCGTACATAATTTACTGAGATTGTAATATCTTTTTGAGAATCCAAAAGGGTTCCATCCATATCAAAAATGACTAATTTCATTTTTTCATCTCATATTTTCATAGATCTCAATAAGAGCTTCAACAAAAAGTTCGCTGTCGTTTGGACAACGTGCGACTTTGTAATCACTTAAACCTATCTCTTGTGCTATTTCTCGGTATTCTATTTCTAATTCAAAATCTGTTTCAGAATTATCTATTGTAAAAGCTATAGGGAAGATTAGTACTTTTTTACCTTTAAACTCTTCGAGCTTTTCATCAAGAGATGGAGTTAACCATTGCATAGGCCCTACTTTAGACTGATAAGCAATATTTACAGAAGAAAAGTTCATTTTTTTCTTAGCTAACATCTCTTTTAAAATATCAACGTGACGAATAACATGCTTTTGATAAACATCGCCTGCATCTACTATTTTTTGAGGTAACCCATGCGCAGAAAATATAAGTTCATACTCTTCATAGATGGAGTCTTTCATCGCTTGATCTATGTTAAATAAAATCCCCTCATTGTACTTTGTATTTTGAAAAAAATGTTTCGTTTCTGTTAACAAAGCATTCTCACCATGAAGATGGTATTGCTCTTCAAAATCTTCTAAAGATGATTTTGTCGTGGTAGTAGAAAATTGTGGATACAAAGGGATAAGATATATCTTATCCACCTTATGTTCATTAAGGCGTTCTACCACTTGTGATGCAAAGGGAGGTGTATAACGCATCGCAAAATCTACTATAACATTTTGAGGAAGCCTCTGTTGAAGCTTTTGAACCAATTTTTTGGTATGATCCACTAAGGGCGATTTACCACCGAGTTGCTCATAGATCTGTTGGGATGATTCTGTTCGGGTGAACGTGATCATTGTGGCTATAAACTTTCTCAATAGAGAACTTTTTACCGTAATAATATTTTTGTCATTAAACATGTTTTTTAAAAAGACTTCTACCTCATTAAGGTTATTTGGTCCACCCATATTTAAAAGTACTATTGCTTCTTTTTTCAATCTCTTTCCTCTTTTACACGTAAACTAACATCGTACATAAACTGCTGTAATGGTAACATATCTTCATAGATCTGATAAAGGGTGTCTATCAGTTTATCCCCATCTTGTATAAGTTGTGGTTTTAAAACCTTATACGTAGCCATACCTTTGTACAAAAACAAGTACGAATGAGCCATATCAACTTTTGTACCTCTTGGATAACGTTTATACCCTCTGTCTATTACTAAATAATCTTTAGCCATTAATGAATGTAAAATATCATTTAATTCTTGTCGTTTTTGAGCATCTTTAAGGTACTCTCTATAAGCATCAAGCATCGGTTTTTCAAACCATCGAACACCAACGGCTATAAACAGTTCTTCAGGGGAGAAGTGCATATAAAAACCAGATGCCTGTAACCTTTTTGTATTACCTTGCCAAAAAATAAAACCTATTCTATGTTTTAAAGGAACTTTATTCGCCCCCATTCGACGGGTATCGCGGTAGATCCGAAAGAGTGATTTGTTTATTTTTGCTTCAAAATTCACAGTGGGCTCAAGTGCCATTAAATGCTCACCCATCTCTTCAACAAATCCCCTAGAAGGGTTTAAAATATATTGTTCATATTCTGCACGATGTGCTTCAAACCACTCTTTATTGTTGTTTTTTCTAATCTCCTCTAAAAAAGGCAATGTTTTTTCGCTAAATCCCTCAAAACTCATTGCTTATATCACTTATGCCAATTTTTTATTTCTGTATGCTAAAAGTGCAATAATTCCTATTACAAGATAAGTAATCGGTACAAAATCTGGTACAGGAACAGGATCACCTTTAGCGTATGAATGAAGACCTGCTAGGTAATAATTTACTCCAAAGTAAGTCATAATAACACTTGAGTAACTTAACAATGAAATAAGCGCAAAGTTAAACTCACTGTAGATCTTTTTAATAAACCTTAGATGTACAACTACCGCATACACTAAAATAGTTACAAGTGCCCATGTTTCTTTTGGATCCCATCCCCAGTAACGACCCCAAGACTCATTTGCCCAAACACCACCTAAGAAGTTACCAATAGTTAAGAGTGCTAAACCTACCATTAAACTCATCTCATTAATAGCATTTAACTCTTTTATAGAATTAGAAATATGTTGATCGTTTTTTGGTGTTTTTAAAACAAATAAAATAAGAACAACAAAACCAAGAAGTGCGCCTAGTCCTAAAAATCCATAACTTGCGGTAATGGTCGCAACATGAATACTTAACCAGTATGACTTAAGAACAGGAACAAGGTTGGTTACTTGTGGATCCATCCAGTTTAGATGCGCTACAAAAAGGATTAAACCTGTTAATATAGCTGTTGAAGCCATGGTTAATGGTGAACGTTTTGAAAAAATAAAACCAGCTAAAACCGTTGCCCAACCAATATAGATCATAGACTCATAACCATCGGACCATGGAGCATGACCTGAGATATACCATCTTAATCCTAAACCAATGGTATGAACAATAAAAAATACTATTAAGAGCCATAAAGAACCTTTAGCCACAATACCTAATGTCATTTTTTGATTAACAATTTTAATAAAACTAAATATAAGAAGAACAAAACCTACTAAGAGATAAAGTGGGTATAGGTTTTCAAAAATCTTTGCTTTGTTATAAAAGATCTCCGCATTGATTCTATTTGAACTTGGATAAACCTCTTTGCCATAAAATACTTGATAATCCGATATTTTAGCAATGGCTTCATTTGCCTGAGTCCAATCACCCGTTTGGATCCCTTTATCCACAGCAGAAAAATAAGTAAACGCTAATTCTCTAACCTTTAAAGCATCTTCATGAGCAAAAGTTTGTAAAGCTTCTATGGTAGCTGACCATTTGTTGTTTATATCACTTGGACGAGGCCAAATTTTTAAAAGTGCCCCTGTATAAACAGAATACGCAATGTTAACACGTTCATCGACTTTTAAAACATCTTTATCGAGTTGGTTTCTGTGTTTTGGTTGTTTTCTCATCGCTTTTTCCACCTGCGAACCCAATTTGTAACCGTTCATACTAATTGGGTCCATAAAAAACTGCGAAAAAGATGCGTATTTTGCATTTTCTTTTACCGATATAATTTTATTGATCTCTTTGTTTTTTGTACGGATCATTTTTACATCACGGTATTCATCTGGTTTAATCATCATACCAAGTATCACTTGTGATGCCGAAAGCTGATTTTTGCCTATTTTCAAACTAGCACCACGGTGTATTTTTGCCAAAATCTCGGTTGATAGAGTATCAACGGGTTTCATTCTACCTCCGCTGTCTTGGATGATCAGTTTACCAAAAGCTTTAGCATGTTCTTTATCAAAACTAACAATTGTTTTAAGTGTTGGTGCTAAATCTTGTGCATGGGTTGGTGTAACACCCATAAACATTCCCAATGAAACAAGCATAACTGCCGCTGCTGAGGATGCTTTTTTTGCTTTTTTTGCTAAAGCTGCGAATCTGTTTTGCTTGGAAAAAAGTGACCATAACATACCCAAAGCTAAAAAGAAATACCCTATATAAGTAGGAAGTGTTCCAGGGTCATTGTTTACTGACAAAATGGTTCCTTTTTCATCTTGATCGTAAGATGACTGAAAAAATCTGTATCCACGATGCTCCAAAATATTATTCATATAGATCCTGTAAGGTTTTTGAATATTTTGTTCTTTATCTATCAATTCAACTTCACTTGCATACGAAGATGGACTCATTGATCCAGGATAACGATCAAGTTGAAAGTCTTTTAAGTAAATAGAAAAAGGGAGGGTAAGTGTTTTAGCACCATAAGAGAGATGAACATCCACACCATTAATTACATTATGTGTTTCTTTTGCTTTACGACCTGCTTGACCAAAAACATAGACATCTTCATTTACACCATCCACATCAACATTAAATACCAAAGCATCCAAACCAGGCTGTTGTGCCGAAGCATTTGGATTTGAAATTAACTTTTTCTTTGCACTTGGATAAAATTTTCTTAATACAAATCCTGCATCTTTTGTACTGTAAAGAGTTCGTGTGTTAAAAGAATTTTTATCACCTGCTAAAAGTTCATCTTGTTTTTGTGTGTCCATGTTTAATGTTTTTAAAGCATTTTTGTGGCTTAAAAACAGTTTTTTGTCTTTTACATAGATATTATAAACATCTGCATCAGCAAAATTTTCTTTAGAATTGAAATTTAATACATACGATTGAGATTTGTAATACTCACCTTCTCTTAGAGTTAAGGCCTCACCTGAACCGTTCCCTGTTACCATCATGTCTAAAGTTGCAATACCACCTTCAACCTCTTCAAATGATTCTATCACATCAGGAATATACTTAACAAGCTTAACATTCACCTCTTTTGAGTCAATCTCTAAACTTGCATCTAAAGTATTTTGTGAACGTTTTGAAAGGTATGAGCTTTGTTGAGTTTTTACACTTTTAGCATTTGTACTTGCACTCACACTAAAGTAGGTGTCTGCACTTAACATTGTGTTTGAGCTTGCACCTTCACGAATGTGCATTGTCCCTTCATAACCAACATAACGTGTAACTAAAGCACCTAAAATAATAACAATAAAAGAAAGGTGAAACATCAGAATTGGTATTTTTTTCATGCTAAACATTTTAAATCTAATAATATTAATTACAAGATTAATAGTTAATAAGCCCATTAGTGTTTCAAACCAACGTGCATTGTAGATTTCAGCTTTAGCTGTAATCGTTCCAAAATCATTTTCAACAAATGTTGCATAACCAATGGCGTATGCAAAAATAGACATTAAAACTGCCATTGTTTTCATTGAGCCAAATATATCTAAAACTGTTTTCATAATATCCCTTGATTAAAAAAAAGATATTATAGTTTTTATAAGATAACAAAGTGTTAAAAAAAATTTTAATTGGCCGATATTGCTATTATATTTTTATTGGAGGTCTATTATGAAAATTCAAAATCATGCTATAAATATGAGTGCTGAGTACTTTAAAGTAGACCTCTCTTCAACACACTACGACACAGCATCAAGTTCTAAAGAAAATGCTTCTAAAGCTGTCAATAATGTTGTTTTAGAAAGTGATTCATCAAAAAATCAATCCAATGAACTCGAAGCAAAACTAACACAAGCGATACTTTATAATGTAAAGTCGATGAAAAAACCCGACATAATTGACAATGTTGAGATCTCAAAATCTTATATGGAAGTTCAAGAACTCAATTATAAAGCCGATGCATACATAGAAACTCAAGACAACCAAAAGATTGCTCTTGACATCAATATCAACCTTTCAAGAAGTTTTGTATCAAAAATGAAAATTACCATTAATCCAGTGAAAGATCCCCTTATCATATCTTTAGATGGAAAAATGCCAACACTTAGTTCCAATACCTTTTCATTTGATATTGATGATGATGGTCAAAAAGATCAGATATCAACACTCGGCGATAACAGTGCTTTTTTGGTATTAGATAAAAACAATAATCGTAGAATTGATCAAGCCAATGAGCTGTTTGGTACAAAAAGTGGTAATGGTTTTAAAGATCTAGAACAATACGATGAAGATAACAATGGCTGGATAGATGAAAATGACCCTATCTTTGATAAGCTACAAGTCTGGAAAAAAACAGACACTTCTAACAAATTAATGGCTCTAGGCGAAGTGGGTATAGGTGCTATTTATTTGGGTGCAACGAAAACACCTTTTGAAATAAAATCTGAAGAAAATGAATTACTCGGACAGATGCAAAGTAGTAGTTTTGTACTTTATGAAAATGGAAAAGCAAGCGTTATCTCACAAATAGATCTAGTCACAAGACCTGAAACACAAAATGAACTTGACACCTTTAATTCCGCTTCTGATAGATTTAAACTCTTAAATGCAAATGAGATGTATTCCACAAGCCAAGCAGATGATCCAAAAGATACTCAAAGCACCATTGCAAAACTCAAAGCCAAAGCATCAAGCCTACAACAAGAACTCAATAGTACAAGTGATGAAAACCTAAAAGATTCTCTACGAACACAAATTAGTGCTATCAATGCGCAAATAGCAGCGATGCTTGATCAATTAACCTAATTTAGATCAAAAAAAATCAGGAACGATTTTTATCCCTTTTTAAACTCTACAATAACATCTTCATTTTCTAATTCTGTTGTTGTATAGAGGTACTTACCTTCAACCTTTTGCAATAATGGGGTTGGTAGGTGAAAAAACTCACCTATTAAACGTTCATTTTCATTTTTTAGCAGACTTAAACCTATCATTGCGTTAACCATTGGTTCAGGGGGAGAACATTTTGTTGCATTAAATTCATAATATGTAATTCCCTCTTTTTCATATTGGTAAAAATCCAAAGTTGCTCTTGGAGGCGTTATTTTTTCTTTTGTTTGTGCAGTATTTTGTGATGTAGTATTTTTCATTTTTTCTCTCTTATGCAATATGTATTGCAAAACCTTTTTTATCTGATTCTAAAAGTTGGACTTTGCCACCATGGGCTTGAGCAATCTGTGCGGATAACACAAGTCCCAATCCATTGCCTTTAACCTTGGTTGATTTGAATGCCTCAAACAACTCTTTTTCATTCTCAATTGGAAGACCACTGTCGTATATATTAAACTTGTGCATATTGTCTTCGTATGCGTATTCTAACTCAATCCAACCCTCTTCATTATCATCAAGTTCAATCGCATCAATGGCATTAAACAAAAAGTTGCTAAACAAGATCTCTAAGAGATCAAAATCTCCATCAATACTAAAGTCATCTTCTGGCATTTTAAAACTGATCTCTTTAGAGTAGCCATAATTACCACAATCTTCCAATAAATCTTCTTTAAGGGTTAAAAAATTAAACTTTTTTTTACCTATTTTAATCCCTTTTGAAAACATTAAAGTAGCTTTTATAATTCTCTCTATTTTAAAAATTGATTTTTGGATCTCTTCAACAATAGGTATGTTTTCGGGGATAACACGTTTTTTCAAAGTAGAACTTAACAAAGAGATAGATCCAATAGGATTTCTTATCTCATGAGAAAGATGCGCTGCCATCTGTCCCATAGTGGCTAAGTTTTCTTTTCTTTTTTGATCCGTTATATCGGTACATGAAAACATCTGTTTGTCTTTATGACGTGAACTTTTTACAATATACGATCTATCATCAAGATTAAGTTCATAATCATCATCTCTTAATTCCATAAGATCATACAACCGCCACAATTCTCTGGCTTTTGAATTTTGCAAAAAAACTTCACCGTTTTCATTTAAAATCCAAATAGCATTGGGCAAGAACTCAACCACTCTTTCTACTGTGTCTTGAAGATGAGCATAAGAGTTTTTCAACTCATTAAATTCATTTTCAACCTTGTAAGTTTGTTCTATTAAAAGGGTCAGTTCTTCTTGGGTAATTTGATTTTCACTCAAGCGCAATACCCTAGGATGATTTTATACAAGGAGTGTGCATCATCACTGCCCGCAAGTTCACGAACAGAGTGCATTGCTAAAGTAGGTAAACCTACATCTATGGTGTCTATCCCTATACGGGTTGCGGTAATAGGACCAATGGTGGATCCACAACCCATATCACTACGGGTAACAAACTGTTGGTAATCTTCACCTACGAAAGATGCTACATTCATAAATTTTGATATTGTTTTAGAATTTGAAGCGTAACGCTGATTAGCATTTACTTTTATAACCACACCCTTGTTTAAAAGTGGTGCATGTTCTTTGTCGTGTTTGGATGAAAAATTTGGATGAATAGCATGTGCATTATCGGCACTGATCAATGTCGATGTTCGTACCATTTGAACATATTCTTCATAATCAGGAAACATTCTTCGTAAGGTATTTTCTAAAAAACTTCCCCCTGCTCCACTCACACTCTCACTGCCAACCTCTTCATGGTCATTGGCTATAAACATCATTGGCGAATCATTTGAAATACTACAAATACTTAAAAGCCCTACATAACAAGAAAGTAGGTTATCAAGTCTTGCTGAGGCAATAAAGTCATCTCTTAAACCTATAAACGATGCTTTTTGCGTATCGTAAAAACTAAGTTCACTTGCATAAACTTCTTTGGCATCTCTAATTTCGTTCATCTCAAGTTGCCAACGGATAAAATCATCAAAGTCAAAATCATCACTGGTTGTTAAGATGGGACAAATATCGGTTTGTTTATTGATTGTTTTGTCTTTATTGGCTTTGTCATCAAGGTGAATTGCTAATGAGGGAATAGTAGCTATCTTTTTTTTAACATCAATAAGTGTTTCTTTGATGGCGTTGTTAGAATCTAGGTAGCTAACCCGTCCTGCTAAAGAGAGATCTCTGTCAAACCAAGGACTTAACAATAATCCACCATAAGGTTCAACACCAAACTTTACTACACCGTGTTCTTTTATTACAGCATTTGGTTTAAGTTTTAGATTTGGTGAGTCTGTATGTGCCCCCACCAATAAATAATTTTTAGCCTTAGGATAAGTAAAAGCGATTACCGATGATTCATTTCTAAGTAAGTAATACTTTTTTCCCTCTTCAAGTTGCCATGCTTGTTCTTCATATAATCGTTCAAAACCTACATTTTCCAACATCATACTTATGTTTTTACTTGCATGAAAAGGTGTGGGTGAAGCATCTAAAAATCCCAGAAGCCCCTCGTTAAAATCTTGTTTTTCCAAAAAATTCCTTTATTTATTAAAGTTTGTTAAATACTCTGTCATTGCCTCTGTAACCAAAGGCCTACAAAAATAATAACCTTGAATATAATCACAATTATTTTCCAATAAGAAGTCAATTTGTTCTTTGTTTTCAACCCCTTCAGCAATCACTTTTAAGTTTAAGTTCTCACACAAACTAATGATGGTCTTACTGATCGCTATATCATCTTTGTCTTTTGGTAGATCATCCACAAAAGATTTGTCTATTTTCAACTTGCTAATAGGAAGTTTTTTTAAGTAACCCAAAGAGGAATACCCTGTTCCAAAATCATCAATCGCTATTGAGATCCCCCGATCTTTCATAGCATTTAAAGTGTTAATCGAGCGTGTAGGGTTTTTCATAATCTGACCTTCGGTCACTTCAAATTCAAGTTTATCTGCGAGATACTGCTTGTCTTGTAAAAAACCATCAAAACAATCTAAAAAGTTTTGATCTTCCATTTGTTGTATAGCAAGATTTAAAGAGAGTTTACCAGGGTTTAAACCATCTTCATACCATTGATGCAATTGTGCTATTGATTTTCTCATAACAATTCTGTCAAGCTCTACTATCATCCCTGTTTTTTCAGCTAAGGGGATAAACTTTGCAGGCGACACTAAACCTAAAGAGGGATGTTCCCATCGAACCAAAGCTTCCATGCCAACAAGTTTGTTGGTTTTGGCATTGATCTGTGGTTGATAATACACCAACAATTCATCGTTTTTAAATGCTTCTCTTAGTTGCGTTTCTAAAATCACCCTGTCATAAGCTTTTTTTGTCATCTGCTCATCATAAAAGGAGTATTGGTTACGTCCATTTTCTTTGGCTTTAAACATTGCCGCATCGGCATTTTTTAACAACTCTACGGAATCTCTCCCATCATTTGGGTACATAGAAACACCTATACTCATATTGACATAAAGGTCATGCCCCCCAACATTAAAAATCTGTTTTATACTCTGCATACATTGTAAAATAAAATCAGAGATCTCTACAATGTCATTAACTTCATTTAGTACTATACAAAATTCATCCCCGCCTAGTCGAGAAAAAGTGTCTGTTTTTTTTACTTTAGAACGTATTCGCTTAGTAAATTCTAAAAGGATTTGATCACCAACCGTATGCCCCAAAGAATCATTTATCTCTTTAAAGTGGTCTAGATCCATTGATAAAATTGCTAATTTACTTTCATTCTTTTGAGCAATGTTTATAGATTGGGCCAGTCTATCTTTAAGTAATAATCGATTAGGCAAATGGGTAAGTGCATCGTGATTTTCTTGGTATTGTAAGAGTTCTTTTTGTTTGGCTAACTTTTTTAAACTGCCTTGTAGATCGGTTTGTATCTTTTTAAGTTCGGTAATATCACGTCCCGATCCAATGGTTCCAATAATTTTTCCATTTTTATCGTAAAAAGGTGCCTTGAAAACTTCTAGGTACATCAGCTTACCTTTGACATTTCCATACTCTTCAAACTTCATCGCTTGGTTATTGTCTATTACTTCTTGGTCACTGTTAAAACACAACTCTCCAAAGGTATGCCAATCGGGTTTATCTTTATGTGTTTCTCTTTCACGAAGAGCAAAAAAAACATCCCCTTTTCCAATAGGTTCTTGGGTGTCTTTTGCCATCAATAAACCATCACAAATAGCTTGATTTGCATAAATATACTTTCCCTCTATATCTTTTATCCACAACATATCAGGTAGATGTTGTGTTAAAAGTTGTAATAGTTCAGAATTGTGTTCTTTTATATCGGAAAGTTTAAATGCCATGCCTGCTCCCATCTTTAACCGAAGATACTACAATAAAATCTACAAAATATCAATAAATTCATTGCCATCTATTGCTTTAATGATGTTGTTGTTTACTCTTATCCCAGAATCAATAACAATATTTTGTAATTTCGAGATAATTGTTACTTTTAATTCTCTTGCACCCGGATTTTGGCGAACAAGTTTGTAGAGTTCATCTAATATATTTGTATCATCACTTAATCGTACCGATAAATTTAAAGGTTCTTGAGGAATTTCACGAACCTCTTTTTTAATTTTTTTTGTTTCTTTTGCTGCTTCTTTAAGTGTCATAATTTTTGTAACACCTATTCTAGTAAACATTTCCGTATGGGTAATTTTTGCTTTAAAAGCAATGGGTTCATCTTTGTCCATATCTTCGAGTTGATTGAGCTTGTCTTCAAAAAGCATAATGTCAATATTTCCATGAAAATCCATAAGGTTTACAATACCAAAAGCATTTCCTTTTTTGGAGATCTTTTTTTGTACATCTTCCACTTTTCCAATAAACACAACATAAGAACCATCTTTAACATCTGAAATTTCCGATGAAAGAGTGTAGTTTAATTGGTCTATCTTTTCTCTAAAATCATCCAAAGGGTGTCCCGATACATAAAAACCAAGGGTGTCTTTTTCAAATTCCAAGATTGATTTTAATTCGTACTCTTGTGAATTATTAAGATGTAACTCAACCGTGGTTATTTCAGCATCATCTCCAAATAAACTTCCTACCGCATTTTTCTTTGCTTCACTGGCATTTTTAGCTGTATCTACCACCAATTCTATTTGATCTAGCAATGCTTTTCGAGAATACCCAAACCTGTCAAACGCCCCTGCTTTAATAGCCGATTCTATCACACGTTTGTTGACCTTTGATGGTTCAATACGATTTACAAAATCTTGTAAAGAGATATAGTCACCATTTTGCGATCGTTCTTCAAGCATTGAATGAATAGCTGCTTCACCTACCCCTTTAATAGCACCAAGACCAAATAAAATGGTTTCTTGTCCATCTTTGTCTATCGCTGAAAATTCCAATTGTGAATCACAAATATCAGGCGGGCTTAACTCAATGCCCATTCTTTTAACTTCATCAATATAACGAACAACTTTATCCGTATTGTCTTTATCACTTGTCAAAAGAGCTGCCATAAATTCATTAGGATAATAGGTTTTTAACCATGCCGTTTGAAAGGTAACCATGGCATAAGCTGCCGAGTGAGATTTGTTAAAACCATAACCCGCAAACTTTTCAATTAGATCAAATAACTGGCTTGCTTTATCATAATCAAGTCCTTGACCTTTTGCACCCTCACTAAATTCGGCATTGTAAACGGCCATATCTTTTTTCTTACCCATAGCACGACGGATAATATCTGAATAACCAAGCGAAAAACCACCAATATTTTGAACAATCTGCATAACCTGTTCTTGATAAACGATGACCCCGTATGTGTTGTTAAGAATAGGTTCCATAGCATCAAAAGTGTATTCAATCGCTTCACGACCATGCTTACGTTCAATAAAACTATCAAGCATTCCCGATTCCATAGGACCTGGTCTATAAAGGGCTAAAACCGCAATTAAATCCTCAAAACTATCGGGTTTTAAACGTTTGTTTAGATCTTGCATACCGTCGGATTCTATTTGGAACATACCAACCGTGTCACCACCGCGTATAACATCATAAACCTTAGGATCATTTTCATCTATCTTATGCCAATCCACATCAACATCGTAACGGCGTTTGACAAGTTTTACCGCATTGTCAATAACATCTAAGGTTTTTAATCCAAGGAAGTCAAACTTAATTAAATCAACATCCTCAAGGTAGTTCAGTGAGTACTGAGTAACAAAGGTGTCTTCACCTGAAGGTTTATAAATAGGTGTTTTTTTCCACAGTTCTTCATTACTTATTACCACACCCGCAGCATGGATCCCTGAGTTTCGCTTAAGCCCTTCTAGCTTTTTTGCAAACTCCCATACGCGTGCAGCATTTGGATCGGTGTTAATCAACTCTTGGATCTTAGGCTCTTTTTGAAAAGCCCCTTCTATAAACTGACCTTTTTTCTCTTTACCGTTGAGGGTTATTCCCAGTTCATCTGGTATAAGTTTTGCCATTTTATCGGCTTGGGAGAGAGGCATGTCAAGTACACGCGCTACATCACGAATAACCCCTTTTGCAAGAAGTGAACCAAAGGTGATGATCTGTGCCACTTGATTACGACCGTATTTTTCAACCACATAATCAATCACTTCACCGCGACGTGCTTGCATAAAATCCATATCAATATCGGGCATTGATACACGTTCAGGATTTAAAAAACGCTCAAATAAAAGATCATATTTCATTGGATCTATATCGGTAATTTCTAGTGCGTAAGCAACAAGGCTACCTGCTGCCGAACCACGCCCTGGTCCTACGGCAATACCCATCTCCTTAGCAACAATAACGAAGTCCCATACAATCAACATATACCCTGGAAATTTCATGGAGTTAATAATGTCCATCTCAAACTCTAAGCGTTTGTAATACTCTTCATGTTTTTCTTCTGCTACGTGGATTAAACGTTTTTCTAAACCCCTTTTACAACAAAACACAAAGTATTCTGCATCCATATCATTAGGATCATCGTTGCTAAGAGCAAAGCCATCTTTTTGTGCATATTCAGGTGTAAATTTAAAGTTTGGTGGAGTTGGTGTTTTTACCACAGGAACATAATCTTCACACTTTTCAACAATCTCTTGTGTGTGCACCAAGGCTTCTGGAATATCAGCAAAAAGTCGTGCCATTTGCGCAGGGGATTTTAAGTAAAATTCATGAACAGAGTGACGCATACGGTTTGGATCATCGTAGAGTTTATTCATCCCAATACACATAAAAGCTTCATGATACTGTGCATCATCGGGGTAAGTATAGTGGGTGTCATTGGTCGCAACAACTTTTATATCTAACTCTTTAGCAATTTTTAAGATCTGCTCATCTATAAAAAGTTGGTCCCCTATACCATGACGCATAATCTCTAAGTAAAAATCATCTCCAAAGATCTCTTTGTATTCACGAGCCACTTCTAAGGCACCCTCATAACCCAAAGCCCCATTTTTTACATTACGTTCATTTTGTAAATTTAAATGCCAGTTAACTTCCCCTTGTAAACAAGCACTTGTACAAATAATTCCCTCAGAGTGTTCTCGTAACTCTTTTTTATTGATTCTAGGAAAATAATACATCCCTTCAATAAATGCTTTTGATGAGAGGTACATAAGGTTTTCATATCCCACCTTATTTTTAGCAAATAAACAAATATGAAATCTTTGTTTGGTTGATCTATCATCAAGTGTTTCACCATTGTGAATATAACCTTCCATCCCAATAATAGGTTTAATACCAGCACCCTTCATTTGATGGTAAAAATCGATGGCGCCAAACATATTTCCATGATCTGTCATAGCCACACTTGTCATACCAAGTTCTTTAACTTGCTTTACTAAGTTTGTCAGTTTGTTTGCACCATCAAGTAGAGAGTATTCTGTATGAAGATGTAGGTGGGTGAAGGGTTGTGCACTCAAAATAGTTACCTCTTTATAATTCAATTAATAAAAGGGATTATAGTATTTTTGTCTTAATATGAGGTAACTTATTTCACCCTATCGTATTGATACAACACAGTTTCTACCCGATTCTTTAGCACTATAAAGCATATTATCACTTCTTTTCACGATACTCTCTTTTGTGTCATTTAAATGGTAGTGTGTAATACCAAAACTACACGTAATTTCACCAACTTCTTTAAAAGTATGACTATGAACAATTTGGCGTAATTTTTCTGCAAATATTTCACAATGGTTTAAACTATTAGTGGAGATGATCATAAACTCCTCTCCACCCCATCGTGCAAAAATATCTTTTTCTCGAATATGTGAAGCAATTAGTCCGCTTAACTCTTTAAGAACGCTATCCCCTATGTCATGCCCATATTCATCGTTTACCTTTTTAAAATGGTCAATGTCAAACATAATTAATGAAAATGCACCTTCATCTCTAGCACGTTTAAGCTCTACATTGAGGTAGTACTCAAAACTTCCCCTGTTGTAGATATTGGTCAGTGCATCAAAGTTTGCACGGTTCATAAGTTCGTTGTAGCGTCGATGTTCTTGGGTAATATCCCTAAACAACAAAAACAAGTATTTGGTATTGTCAAAGGTTTCATATTCTATTTCAAAGACTTTGATCTCTTTGTCTTGCTTTGGATCTTTTATTTTTACCCTGTGTTTTTTATCTGTATTATCTATTAAATACTGCGTCCAGATAACGCCATCATTGTATTTTTGTAAAAATCCCTCTTGTTCAATAAAAAAATTACACACACAAGCATGATCTTTTGAAAATTTTGCCAATGATGTGTAGCCAAAAAAGTCGGTTAAAGCGTTGTTTGCATCTTTTATTTTTTCCCCATCAGTAACCAATAAGATGTCATGTTGCATGTTAATAAGTTCTCTAATATAGAGTCTGTGTTTGATCTGTTTAATAATATAAATAAAAACCATTATGTTAAATAGACTTATCAAAAAAGCATTTAGAAAAAATTCTTTATCTAAAAATTCCGTATGATCGTTGTCTATTACCACTAAAACATAGCCTATGTCTTGTTTATTTATATCTGTAATTGGCTTAAGTATTAGGTCGTAATGGTGTTGTTTGAAAGTGTATTCAATAATATTTATATCTTTGGGTTTAAAGGCATCTTCAATGTTGTTTAGAGCTAAAATATGAGCAAGGTTTTCTTTTTCAAATTTTGACTCTATAACCGAATCTTGATAATAAAAATCCTTACCCTTAATACTAACTTTTTTATAACGTTTTTTAATGGTAGCAGGTTGAACGACTCGGTTCACTTTATTGGCATTGAGTAATAAAATATACTGAGATGCATAAAACTTCTTCATCTCATTTTGTAAGGCTTTAAAAGGAACACTGTACTCATAACTTCCCACAAAGTCCCCATCATAAAAAAGTGGGTATTGAAAACGGTATGATTCTTTATATGATCCAAGTTCCAGACCTTTTCTGTATGAAAAATCTTCCAACATTTTTTGAAGTGAACTACGTAGATCTATAATAGGATCATCGTATTTTGAAGGGTTATGAAAACGCAACAAAGAGTGACCTTTTTTATCAAAAACGTGCATCCCTTCAAGGGCATAAAGCTTTTTACTGGTATAAAACGTCATAAAAGCATTTAAGAGTTTTTTACGTGTTTCATCGCGCTTTGCTTGAGATGCTCCATTAGCATCTTGAACCATTTGAGCAATTTCATAAGAATGTTGAGAATGAAAATCATCGTTGGCTATTTCAAATGTATTTACCGTAGAATTAAATGTTTGTTGAAGTAAGTGTACTTCATTTTTATGAATATCATCCAATTTAGATATATGAACTTTGTATAACACAAATCCTGCTACGACTTCAAACAATACCAGTATAATAAAATAATAACGCATAAAACCCCTCTTGTTAAACTATTTTACATACATTTACTTTACTTTAACATAAAAGTGTTTATTATTTATCTATGAAACATCTACTTTTAACCATGGTATTATTACTTCAACTTTCGGCTTCGGATAAACTTGTGTTTGGTGCTATATCTACTATTGAACCTGATTTAATGGAAAAAAAACTTCTACCAATTTTAAACTACTTAGAAAGAGTCACTGGTAAAAAAATTGTTTTTAAAACAGGCTATAACTACACTGACACCATTGAACAGTTTGCCAATGCTCAATTTGACATAGGTTACATTGGTCCAGCACCTTACATCAAGGTTAAAGATCTAAACCCACACTCAATAGATCTGATTGCAGGTATCAAAAACAAAAAGACAAAACCTTTTGCCAGCGTAATTGTGAGTAAAAAAGGGAGTTTAATCCACTCTTTAGAACGCATCAACCAACATACCTTGGCATTTGGTTCTCCAGAATCTACCCTTTCTTACTATGTGCCAATGTCAATACTTATGAAGACAAATACCATTAAAAAAATAAAACAATATGACTTTTTGGGACGTCATGACAAGGTTGCGCAATACGTTATTATGGGAAAATATGATCTAGGTGCTATTAAACGTTCCATTGCTGATAAATATTCAAAGTACTTACAAGTAGTAAAACAAAGTCAATCAATGCCCGATTTTGTTATTGTATCAAATGCTTCTTTGGATCCTAAAATAACAAAAAAAATACAAAAAGCCTTACTTGCTCTAAAGGATCCAAGTATCCTTCATTCGATAAAAAAATCAGTTATAGGGTTTGAGTTGAAAAAAGACAGTGATTATGATGCTTTAAGAAAAATAATGAAAGAGGTAGAAAGTTTTAAAGAATAAAAAGCAGACAAATGCCTTTTATTCTTATACGTTGATTATTTTACTTTTTCTAAGTACTCACCATCAACCGTATTTACTTTAACAGTATCACCCTCAAGTACATGATAAGGTACTTGAACAACTGCGCCACTCTCAAGTGTAGCTGGCTTTTTACTTCCACTTGAAGTATCACCTTTAAAGTTAGGTGGTGTTTCTGTAATTACAAATTCCATCACTTCTGGCGCGGCAACTGAGATAGCTTTATTTTTGTAAAAAATAATATCAACGTTTACACCATCTTTAAACCATTTAGCAGCATCATCACATTGCTCGTATTCAAGACCAAGTTGATCGTAGGTGTCATTGTCCATAAACTGATACATTTCACCATCATCGTATAGGTATTGCATTGTTTTATAATCTATTACAGGTACTTCAAATTTATCCCCTGCATGAACTGTTTTTTCAACCACTTTACCGTTTAAAAAGCTTTTCATTTTCATACGTACAAATGCTGCACCTTTACCTGGTTTAACGTGTTGAAATTCAACCACTTTATAGGGAACTTCACCAACAACTAAACGAACATTTTTTTTGATATCACTCATACTAATAGTAGCCATTAACATGCCTTTATAAATATTTTTCGTAATTCTACATAAATAGGACTTAAAAGAGGGAAAAGTTTTAAGATTGAGTGTACAGACTTACTTGATTTCTACCTTTTTTCTTAGCCTCATACAGAGCAATGTCTGATTTTTTAATCAATTCATCCAGTTTATTTTCATCCGTTAATGAAGCCAATCCAATACTTACCGTAACATTAATGCTTACTTCTTCACACTTTATTTCAAGCGTTTCAACAGAGGTACATACTCTTTTTGCCAGCATAGTAGCACCTTGTGTAGAGGTGTTTTGCAAAATTATGCAAAACTCTTCTCCGCCCACTCTACCAAAAAGATCACTTTTTCTCAATAGCTTTAAAACACAAGCTGAAAATTCTCGTAACACACAATCCCCCGCTTGATGCCCGTAAGTATCATTTATTTTTTTAAAATAGTCTAGATCCAACGATAAAACTTGCATTTTCTCTTTATTTCTTTGTGCGAGTTCAAAATATTTTTGTGCAAAACTCATCAAATGCCCACGATTACTAATTTGAGTTAATGAATCTTTATTTGCCAATACTTTTAATTGTTTGTTCGCTTTGAGTAACTCTTTTGTTTTTTCTTTCACAGCAAAATCAAGCGTGGTGTTGTATTTACTTAGATACATATTTATGTACCAATCGTACAATAACCTGATTATTACCAAAGCGATAAGAAGTCCACTGATATAAACATACATGGTGTACTTTTTAAATATATCTTTAAAATTAATATCAACGTGTTCATAAGGTGCTAAACGTAACTCTTTTAAAACACTGTGTACCATAGAATAATCAAGAGGTACCGTCCATTTTGGCATTTTTTCTTGTAGACCAGTGGCTTGGATATTAATCAATGTTGCTAAAACATTGTTAGCCAAGGCATCTGAGGTGTGTGTCATCTTTGCAAGTGGCCATTCTGGATATAACTGCGTGCTTACTAAGAAGGGAAAATCTGTATAATGCTTAGGTTGTATAATTTTAATACTTGATAGATCAAGGCTTCCCTCATTTGACATTCTCTCTAGTGTATCGGTTCTTACACTTCCTGCTTGAACATCTCCGTTTAACACTGCCTTTACTACCTGATCGTGTGTGTGTAAAAATCTTAACTTCAAGTCATCCTTGTCAATACCGTGGTTTAACAACTCTTTATAAGCCATTACCCAACCACCAAAAGAGAGTTTACTCACGGCACCAAAACGTGTACCCTTTAGATCTTTTATTGTATTGATTTGCGTGTTTTGTTTTTTTGTAAAAATAACCCCACCAAATTTTTTTAGTCCATGTTCATTAACATTATCACTGTTTAATAAGGTCGCTATTCTTGAAATACCAAATTTATTTTCCAACAACACGTAATACATAGTATTGGTAATAATAAAATCAACATTCTTGTTTTCTACACTGCTGTAAAGTTGTTCAAAGTTCAGTGGCGTAATAATAAATTCGTAACCATCAATGTTCTCATTGAGATATGTTGCTAAAGGGTTCCAATATTTATGCGTTGTTATGGTTCCACGTTTTGCTAAAACACCAATTTTTACTTTTGTTTTTAAAGGTGCTAAAAAATCTTTTAGATCTATCTTGCCTTTTACCATTCCCTTTAGTTGGAACACTTTGGCTATTGAACGAAACTTGTTGGTACTAACCATTCCAAAAGGCACCCCTGCAACTAAGGCCAATTTTTTTAAAGCATACCCTTCATAGATCAAACTCTCTAAAGATTTGTTTTGCGTATTGTATTTTTTATGAATAAGTTTTGCAGTTACTTCTATATTATCAAAGGCCCAAAGCCATCCTTTATTGGATGCTTTTTGAAAACGGGTCACCCTTTTTTTATGATCTTGTAGTTCTGATTTTGAAGTAAAAACCAAATCGCCATAAAAATCAAGTCCATACTCTTTTGGATCAAATACTTTGTATTTAATCCCTTTTTGTTTTAAGAAAAAAGGTTCATTTGAAATATAAGAACCCATTGCATCTGTGTTTGAATTGATTAGATCTTTGTAATTAAAAGAGTGTTGTTGTAGATCTAAGTCCTTAGTTAAAATCCCATTCACACCAAACATTCCACTTATAGCAGCTGATTTTATGGTGTCTTGTGTAATCATCACTTTTTTTGACACAAGATCAGAAAGTTCTTTAATGCTTGGATCTATGGTTATTAAAACAGAAGGAGAGTGTTGGTAAATGGCATTCAACACCACAACCGGTCTTTTATTATGTTTGGCAAGTAATAAGGATGACTTACCAATACCAAATGTTGTTTTTTGCGAAACCACATCTTCTACAATATTGATGCCATGATCGTATTCTTTGATTGTTACATCTAAACCAACATCACGGTAAAAACCTTTTTCTTTTGCCACATAAAAACCAGCAGATTGAAACTGATGCTTCCACTGAAGCTGAATCGATACTTGCGATTCTTTTGCGAATAATGGGGACAATAGAAAAAGACATAATAAAAATATTATTTTAATCATCTTATGCACCTTGAATTAATTATACACCTTTTTTTTAAAAAAAGTAAAATAAAATCCAACTAATACATAATATTTAGTTATACTAGGCTTTTTTAAAGATCACTATATCACGTACAATAGATTCACTCATCCTATGTGCCGAATTAAAATCTAAAGCTTTCATATTAAAAGATTCAAAAAGTTCTATAAGCTCTTTACGTTTGGGTAAATAGTTGTTAAAAGAGATTACAATCGATCCCTCTTTTTTTAAGACACTCTTCCATGAATCAATACTCTCTTTGATTGCCTCTAAAGGATTACGGGTATTTTGTGTCGTGAAATGATGAATCCCATACGGTATATCACTCACAATCAGATCAAATTTTTCTTTGGTGTTTAAAAGTTTCGCTGTATTTTTCGAATCCCCACTAATAACACGCATGGAACTGCTTTGTGCATAAAAGTCAATAAACTTACCTTCTTGTTTTTTACTCGCTTTTCCACCCACAAAACCATCTTTAAAATCGTGTTTTTGTCGATGAATTTTAGAGATTTTTTTCACATTTTGTTTAATATCAGCTAAGGCCTTTGGATCGTGTTCTATCCCTTTTGCTTTGATCCCATAACGCATTGCCCACAAAAGTGTGGTTGCTCTTCCACACATAGGATCCAGCAATTTTACGTTTTCTAAGGAGCTGTACTGTATGCTTTTTAAACCTACATTGATAAGCATCTGCGTTAATATTTCATTGGTTTTACCTTTGTACTTAAAACCAAAAACAAAATCTTCATGTAAGAAAAAATCACTGCTTAGATCAAGTGGTTGTAAAATTTCATTAACATATTCAAATACACCATACACAAAAGAAAGTCTTGGTAACTGAGGTAGTTCTTCTTCTAAACATTGAAGTTTTAAAAACTCCATCTCCCCTATTTTTACAGGTTCTATTTTACGTTCAGGTAAAACCCATGAAAGTTCAGCCATAACTACCTTAATGTAGTCATTAAAATAAGCACTTTTAACCCTAGGTGATATAAGTAAAGCGATGCTTTTCATCTGTATTGTTCCTTTATATCTAATAATTATTATTGTTATAATTGTACTATATATTTACTTATATACTTTAATGCTATAATTGCATTAAAATTACACACTATGGATATTTGAACTTATGGAATTTACATTAGATGCAACCAGTAAAAAAGCGCGTGCTTGTACAATAAAAACAGCCCACTCAACAATTAAAACACCTGTATTTATGCCAGTTGGAACACTTGGAAGTATAAAAGCTTTAGATATGGAAGATGTCGTACAAACGCTTGGTGCCGAGATTATCTTAGCAAATACTTACCATACTTACTTACGCCCAGGAGATAAAACAATCGCTAAAATGGGAAAATTGCACGGTTTTTCAACCTACCCTAAAAGTTTTCTAACTGACAGCGGAGGGTTTCAAGCATTTTCTCTCAGTGATATTTCTAAACCTAAAACAGACGGAATAGAGTTTAGAAGCCATATTGATGGTTCAAAGCACTTCTTTACTCCTAAAAAAGTGATTGATATTCAACACAATCTAGGCTCAGATATTATGATGATTTTAGACGATTTAGTTGCCCTTCCAGCTACTGGGGAGCGTATTAAAGTGTCTATTGAGCGTACCACCGCTTGGGCAAAGGAGTCTATTGAGTATTTTCGTGCCAAACAAAAAGAGGGTGTGGGCGTGGATCAAAATATTTTTGCAATTATCCAAGGCGGTACAGATAAGGCATTTCGTACAAAAAGTGCTACGGAATTATGTGCCCTAGATTACGATGGTTTTGCTATTGGTGGGCTGAGTGTAGGTGAGCTAAACAACGAGATGTATGACACGGTTGAACATACTACTCAATACATGCCACAAGACAAGCCACGTTATTTAATGGGCGTTGGAACACCTGAGGACTTAATTGAGAACATTGAACGCGGTATTGACATGTTTGACTGTGTTATGCCAACACGTAATGCAAGAAATGGAACACTCTTTACCTCCTTTGGAAAAATAAATATCAAAGGTGCAAAATTCAAAGAAGATCCAGCACCCATAGATCCAGAATGTCAATGTCCAACTTGTCAACGATACAGTCGTTCTTACATGAACCACCTTTTTAGAAGCCGTGAAATTACCTACTTTCGTTTAGCAACCTTGCATAATCTTTTCTACTATTTAAACCTTATGAAACAAGCAAGAGAAGCTATTTTACAAGACAAATATGCTGAATTTAAAGAAGCGTTTTATGCTAAAAGAGTCAAATAATGTCTAAGGTATTTATAACCGATCTTGATCATACTTTTTTACGCAATGATCTAAGTATCAGTGATTTTACTAAAGATACTTGGAACGCACTTGCATCGACACACACTCTATCGGTGGCTACGGCTAGAACTTATAAAAAAACAGAACAATTTTTAAAAGGTCTGCATATTAATGCACCGATGATTCTACTTGATGGATCACTTATTGTTGATCAAAATAGAACCATTATTGACACCAAAATTATTCAACAAGATATGGCCGATGCTATTATAGATCTAAGTGCCAAACTAAACTTGTACCCTTTTGTACTTGCACTCAAAGACACCAACCTCAATGAAGCGTTTTTATATCCCAAACAAAGAAATGATTATCAACACCGTTTACTCGATAGATACGTAGGCGATGACAACTTACAAGAGCGTTCAAATATTCGTGCGATGAAAGATAATTTTAAACTGGTTTATATGGGTGAAGAAGATGAACTTAGAGATCTAAAAGATGCTTTATTTAAAGTCTTTGGTAACTCTTTAAAATATATTCTTGCACCTGAGGCATATATGGATTGTTATTTTTTGACCCTCTTACATGCCGATGCGGACAAAGCCCATGGACTTAAAAAAGTCAATGAGTATTTAAACATAGATCTTCAAGAGTACAGCGTGTTTGGTGATAATTTAAATGATATTGGGATGTTTGAGTTAGCGGGTACTTCTGTTGCTGTTGCCAATGCCCATGAAGATGTTAAAAAAATAGCGACACATATCTCAAAATACACCAATGACGAAGATGCGGTTGCTCAATACTTAAAAGGTTTATCCTCTTAAGTATTTAATCATATCTTCTTTTATCAGTGGCTTACAAAAGAGGTAACCCTGACCTATCTCACAGCCACTCTCTTCTAAGAAATTTTCTTGTTCTTTTGTTTCAATTCCCTCTGCTACATTTTTGTAGTTCATATTTTTAGACAAAGAGATAATTGCTTTGGAAATTGCTACATCGTTTTGATCATGAGGTAGTTCATCAACAAATGATTTATCGATCTTAAGCTCATCAATTGGAAACTGTTTTAAGTAGTTTAAAGAAGAATAACCCGTACCAAAATCATCTATTGAGAGTTTAAAGCCTAATGATTTGAGCTTGTTTAACACATCCATACTATGAAAAATATTTTTCATTATATGCGTTTCTGTGATCTCTAACATAATCAATTTAGGATCTATTTTAAGTTTATCTACAATCTTAAGTATATCATCCACAAACGTATCTTGATAGAGTTGTACAGTAGAGATATTGATAGAGATTGAAGCAATGGAATCTCTGTACTTTTTTAATTCTAAGAAATCAATACATGCTTTTTCAAAAATGTACAAACCTATTTCTAAAATATCGTTTGTATCTTCTGCTATTGGAATAAACTTATCAGGGCCAATAAAACCAAGTTCTTTATTGATCCAACGTACCAAGGTTTCAAATCCAATAACTTCTTGTGTTTTGATCTTATACTTTGGTTGATACACCAAAAAGATCTCATCTTTACTTAGAGCTGTTTTTAAGGCTTGCTCAATTTTTAATCTCTCATGGATTCCCTCTGAGAGTTCTTTTTTATAGTATTGAAAATTATTTTTACCTTTATCTTTAGCTTCATACATTGCCATATCTGCATTTTTGAATAAAGTAATATAATTGTCTGCATCGTTTGGAAAAATAGAGATACCAATACTTACTGTAATGCTTAGTGTATTGTGTTTTGTTTTAATAGGTTTTTTAAATTTATTAATAATATTGGTACACACTTTAGCCGAACTGTAATCGCTATTTAAAGACTCTAATATGATCACAAATTCATCCCCACCTATACGAGCAAGTAGATCTGATTCCCTAATGGAACTTTTAAGTAAAAAAGCGCACTCTTTAATAAACTCATCACCCACATCATGCCCCAATGTATCGTTAATGGTTTTAAAATTATCAATGTCAATAAATAAAATAGCCAGTGTACGGTTATTGCGTTTAGCTATAGGCAGATTTTTGTGTAAATATTCTTCAATATTGGTACGGTTTGGCAAAGAGGTTAAGTTATCGTGGTATGCCATGTGTTCCACTTTTTTTCGTTGCATAATATAGTCGGTAATATTGAGTTTAATTGCAAGATAATTCACAAGTTTATTACCCTCAAAAATAGGAATTATGGAAGCTTTTTCATAAAACTCACTGCCATCTTTACGTTTATTTACAAATTCACCTTCCCATTTTTCACCTGAATCTAAGCGTTGATGTAATTTTTTATAAAAGGCTTCGCTTTGCTTACCTGACTTTAATATTTTTGGATTTTCACCTAAGAGTTCCTCTCTTGAATACCCTGTTTCACTTACGGATCTATCATTTACATAGACTATATTACTGTGTTTATCGGTAATTACAATTGAGTTATAACTGTTCTCAACCGCTGTTTTAAATCCAATAAGTTCATCTTTAATTTTATTAGCACGTCTAAAAAGTAACAAAATTACAACTAAAATAAAAAATGCCACAATAAATAAAACCGTTACAACAATACGGCTGTTAAATAAAGCCTCACTGTATTCTTTTTTAGTAAAAGTATTGATTTTATTGATGGAATCATAAAGGTTAAAGCTGTGTGTTTTGATCTGTGAGAGTTCTTTTATTCTTTGTGTGTTTAATCTAGCATGTGCAATAAACATACTAAGCTCACCAAGATTTTTATCTTTATTAAGTTGGGTGAAATAATCTAAATTTTTAAATATTTTATCTTGATCCAAAATGGGACTGATATAAAATTTCATGATCTGCAACAAGGTATCATTAAGAGCTTCTATATCTTTTATAGCTAAAAGTCTTTTAGAAATAATACTGTTATTTAAAGCAACTAAATAATAGATTGAATTTACTAAAGAAGCATTTTGTGACTTGAAACGTTCTATTGAATTGCGTTTTAACTCAAAATCTTCTTTTAGATTATTGAACAATTTTTCATAGGCTTTACCATGTTTGGCTTTTGCACTTTGTGAGCCTATTAACAACAAAATATCTTCAAAAGATTTGATGTTGGCATTGATCTCATCGTAGTTGTTAAAGGTGCTTGACTTTAAAAAGAAACTATTGAATGTTTCATTGTACAAAGGCAGTTTAGAGAGTGCATTGTTGTAATGTTCCCCTTCATAGATAATATCGTTTACCTTTAACAAGTACGAAAACATTACCACTATTAACAAAACAAAAAACACAACCATCGCTAAAAGAGTATCTACTCTTTTAGGACTTTTCAACGTACTTAACTTCTCCATAAACTACCTAACACTTTTTGGCTTTTCACCACTTAAAGAGTATAAGAACTCAACCATTTTATTCACTTCTTCATCAGAGATGGTACGTCCGAGTTGATAACGCGCCATAAATTTTACAACATCCTCTAAGTTCTCATAACGACCATCATGAAGATAAGGTGAAGTGTGTTGTATATTTCGTAAAGAGGGAACTTTAAAAAAGTACTTATCTTGTAGATTTTTTGTTACATCGTAGCGACCTTGACGATCAGAGTTAGCCTCTTGCATTAAACCAAATTTATTGTAAAGATTTCCACCCACATTAATACCATGATGACAAGCTATACAACCTTTGTCTTTAAAAAGTTCGTAACCCTCTTTTTGAGCTTGGCTAATAGCATTTTTATCACCTTTTAAGTACTTGTCAAAAGGAGCATTTGGAGTGATAAGTGTTTTTTCATATTCAGCGATGGCATCAACAATATTGTCTTCTGTTACCCCATCTTTATAGATTTTTTTAAATTTTTGTTTATAAGGACTTTGATTAAGTGTTTTGATCACATTTTCAAAGCTGTTTGCCATCTCGATAGGGTTTTGAATAGGTCCTTTGGCTTGTTCTTTTAAGTCCTTAGATCTACCGTCCCAAAACTGTCTAAAATTGTACACAGAATTATACACCGTAGGCGCATTAATATCACCTTTTTGGGCATTGTGTCCTATAGAAAACATCAAACCATCATCACCGCCGTTTTCTAAATCATGACAAGTTGCACACGATATGGTGTTGTCAGCAGAAAGTTTGGTTTCAAAAAAAAGTTCTTTTCCTAGTTGTACTTTTTGGCTATTTACAACAACCGTTGTAGGAATTGGGGTTATGGGTTCAGACATCAAATAGGTTGAGATGATTACTAAAAGTAGATATTTCATGTTTCTCTTTTGCTCTTAATTGGTGTAATTTTACTAAATGTTTAGTTAATTTCTCTTAAAACTTATAGGCATCATAAGCAAGTCTTATAACTCCGACTGCATAATTGGATGAGTTGTTGTATCGTAAAACCTTTTTTACATAGGTATTTAAGTAGTTTAAATCTTTTTTGTTACACACATAACAATCGTACACTTTTCCATGTTTGTTTTTTCTGTAAGAGAAAGAAGCGTTGTCATTTTTAAATTCAAAATCGTACCAATCGGCTTCTATTTTTTGCATATCAGGCATTTTATCCCAATCAATCAGCTTGGTATATTTTGCTTTTTTATGTAAAAAATAACTTGCACTGACAATGGCATCTTCCATTTTTGTTAGATCAGACACCCTGTCTTTGTGAAAACTTTTAGCATACACAAAACTGTTTGGCATAAACTGAGGAATCCCTACCGCTCCTGCATACGAACTAGGAAGGTTACATTCTTCAGGAACAATATCCCCTTTGTAACAATGTTTTATAATAGCAACCATGTTACTTTTTCCCATTCTAAGTAACCATTTTTGACGGCTTGAGATAGGTTTTACGCGTCGTACAATGGTGTTAAATACAATAAACGCATCGTGTTGAGGCTTTATGGCACCTAAGTTTGTTTCTTTTAAAAGTATCGCAGCAACTATTTCTCTGTTAACACCGTATTTTTTTTCAGTATAGTCGTACACATTTTTGTACTTTTTAAGATGTTTTATTACTTTTGGAATACGATTAACTAAGACATTATTTGCTTTTTTTTCATTTTTCTTATGAGTTGTAATGTGTCTTGGTTGAAGGTATTTCCAACTAACTTCATCAAATTTTTGTGTTTTAAAATATGAAAGTAAAAAGTTATTGGCATAATCATAACTCACACCACCTTTGACTACTTTTTTACATATATCTTCATAATGTTCATTTTGAAATGAACAGTTGGTGTATTTTGCACTGAGGTTTGTTACTAAAAATAATAAGACGAAGAGTTTAAATTTCATAATTTTTTTCCATTGAGTGTAATTTTTTAAAAAGTTGATTTGCCTCGTTTAGTCTTTGAGGGGTACCAATATCCATCCAGATCCCTTTATGCACTTCAAAGTCAATCTGATTTTTAGCAATATTTTCTCTAAGAACAGGTGCTAAAGCCAACTTTTGCATACTGAGTTGTTCAAACATTTTTTTAGAATAGTAACCTATTCCACTAAAGGTCAGTTTGTTTCCTTTGTATTCAAAATCACCCTCTTTGTTGTGATCTGGATTGGGTACTAAAATAAGATGTGCCAAGCTATCTTTGAGTTTATACCTGCTATCAAAAGTATAATCACACCAAATATCCCCATTGAGTACTAAAAATTCTTCACTTAAATGCTTAAGTGCATTAACAATAGCCCCAGCACTCTCAAGTGCTCCACTTTTTCGCTCATCCAGATAGGTTATTTCAAGACCCCATCTGGATCCATCTCCCAAAGATGCAGGAATCATCTCACCCAAATGTGCCATATTTATTAGCACTTTTTTAAAACCATTTTGTGATAATTTTTCTAAATGCCACTCTATTAACGGCTTATTTGCCACCTTTAAAAGTGGTTTTGGTGTTGAATCTGTGAGTGGACGCATCCTCTCTCCGCGTCCAGCGGCTAATATCATTGCTATCATGAAAATTATTTTAACTTTATTGTCTTTAAATAACTATATAACGCTCTTGTTTGTTCATACTTCGCAGTAGATTCGAGTAGATATTGCATGGTTAGGGGTAGATCTTTTAAGTACCCATCTTTTGCATCACGTAAAGAAAGTCTGGCAAAAATACCCAAAACTTTTATATGTCTTTGCATCCCCATAAAATCAAACCAACGCAAAAACTCTTCATCGCTTACTTTTGCACCAATTTTATGTTTAAAATATAGCACCAATTTTTCTATCTCTTTTGGCTCAAACCTTACATACAAATCCCTAAGTAAAGACACAAGATCGTACATAACACTGCCACTCATAGCATCTTGATAATCAATAATCCCTAAACTTTTTTCATCTTTAAACATAATATTTCTTGAGTGAAAATCTCGGTGAACGAAATAACCTTGTGGTTGAGCTAAAACCTCTTTGGCTATATGGCTTAAGGTCTTATTTATCATCTTCAGATCATATTCTGTATCTTTGATGTATTTTTGTAAAAACCATTCATTCATTAAAGACATCTCTTGCATTAAAAATGCTTCATCATACAAAGGCAGTCCATTTGTATCTGCTTGTTGCATTTTAATAATTTCATCCATGGCAACTTTATACAAAGATTCAAAGTTTGATGACTTGAGTTTGTTGAGCAGATCTTCATGACCTAAGTCTTCTAAGATCAAAAAACCCTCATCTAAATCGGTATGATAGATTCGAGGTGCATCCACTCCCGCATCTAACAATCTTTGTGTGATGTTTACAAATGCCAAAAGGGAGTTTTTTTCCAAAGAAGAATCCATCACAATCAAAGTTTGACCATTTTTACGAATCCTAAAATAGCGTCGAAAACTCGCATCCGCAGAGGCTATTTCTATGGTATAATCTTTGTATTTGGTGGTGTCTAAAAACTTTTTAATCAGCTGCATACAAAGCCCCTAATACACCATCTCGAGAAGCACCCGTTATCCTTTTTAGTCCCAAGGCCTGTTTGTGCACTCGTTTGTACGCAAAAAAAGCAAAAGCCATGGCTTCCATAAAATCACCTTGTACTCCAAACTTATCGCTTGTACTTACTTTTACCCCTTCGAGTTTTCTTGCTAAGAGTTCCATCAAAAACCCATTTTTAGCACCGCCACCACATGTTAAAAGTATCTCTAAATTGTATTTTTTCACCTCTTTGACAATGACATTAACACTTAATTCTAACAAGGTTCTTTGAATATCTTGTGGTTTTGCTGTACAACCTTCTAGTTTAGAGTTAAGCCACGCTTCATTAAAAAGTTCTCTTCCTGTACTTTTTGGAGCGGATAAAGAGAAAAAAGGTTCTTTGAGTAACTCACTTAAGAGTCCATAATTCACTTCTCCCTCTCTTGCCCACTTAGAATCTTCATCAAAATACTTATCTTTGTGTTTTTTGATCCACAGATCTAAGAGCATGTTTGCTGGTCCCACATCGTAACCCAACATTCCACCATCAAGGATGGTTATATTAGCTATTCCGCCAAGGTTTAAAACCGCCATTTTTTCATTTAAACTTTTAAAAAATTCTCTGTGAAAAACAGGTGCAAAAGGAGCACCTTCTCCCCCTAAAGCAATATCGCCCGAACGAAAATCACTGACTACATCGATCCCCGTTAGTTTGGCAACCAAACTCCCCGATCCTGCTTGAAGTGAAAAAGGGTATTTTGACAAAGGATCGTGCCAAAGGGTTTGACCGTGTAAACCAATTGCTTTAATATTTGCAATATCCAAAGAAAAACTTTTTAAAAAATTATTGATAGCTTCTGAATACATTAACCCCAAACGGTAATCCAATTCCCCAAACTCTTTAAGAGAGATGTTGTTTTCAATAGCATAAAGAACATCATCTCTTAAGTTTTGATCATAAGGGTACTCTTTAGATCCAATCGCTTTGAAACTTGAATCATTGATGGCGCATAAAGAGATGTCGATCCCATCCAAGCTTGTACCGCTCATTACTCCAATGTATAATTCTCTTAACATTAGATAAAAGAGAGTGGATTAACCGCTTTTTTAGTGTTTTGTTCAAACACAACTTTTTCAGGTGTGATGCTCCCTGCATAGATCTCCTGAAGTGTTAAAACATGCCCTTGGATTCTGTTTAAAAGGTAGAGTTCAGATGCCGTGTACTTCTCTTTTGCTTGCGCTATGTATTCAAGTAAAAATGTTAATTTCTCTTCTTCTGTACTTAGTTCAATCTCATCAATAACATTTTTAACTTCATCGTATTCTTCATCGCTAAATGCCGATAAAAAATCGTAAGAGAGATCCATTGTTTGCAAATTTTCGAGTGCTTTAGAAAAACTAAAATGGTTGTACAACATACACCCAATAAAATACTCCAGATCTGAACCTTCGTATTCGCTGTATTGTTTTTCTTCATCTTCAAAATGTTTATGTAATTTTTCTAATAATTTTTCAAGTCTTGCGTCCATTGTTTTTCCTATTAATTAATTTTTTTTGATTTGCATAATACTAAATGCAACCAAGGTTCCAATAAGCAGTTGCCATGCAAACCCTATATTTAGTCCGAAAGTATACCCTTGCATACTTAAAACACTCAAAAAACCACCTAAAAGTGCGTATGGCACTAGCTTTGAGTTTCCTCTTTTACTAAAGAGTGCTGCACCAAAAACACCGAGTAATCCACTGTAAGCATACGCCATTACACCCAAAGCAAAACTAATAAGTGGTATCTCACTCATGCTATGAACAACATAACTCAAAACTGCCATTAACGACAAAGAAACAGCAAAGACAAGCACCATTACTTTTGCCATTTTTACAAAGTGTATGGCCGATGTTGTTGGATCTACTTTTAGTTTGTAGGGTTTGTATATATCTTCTATGGCGACCGAACTCATAGCACCCAATACCGAGTTGGTACTAGAGAGTGCCGCGGCAATAGCACCAACCGTAACAAACCCTTTTAAACCCTCAGGCATTTCATTTAAAATGTAGTACATAAAGATAGTTACACTTTGACCTTTAAACTCTTGGGTAAGAGTGTGTTCTTGATAGTACAAATACAAAAGAAGCCCTATACTTAAAAACAACATCGAAACAGGGATGCTTAAAAGTGTCGCACCGTACAAAGAAAAATTTGCCTGTTTTTCATTTTTACACGACAACACTCTTTGGGTTAGGTCTTGATCAAGCCCAAAAGCTGCGATGTTTAAAAGCATGTAACCACCAAGGAGTGCAAAAATATTAAATTTACCCTCATTTGAAAAGGAAAGCTCAAAATCAACAAACTTTAACTTATCTGCCTCACCTAGGGTTGTATATATACCTGCTAGATCCATATTAAGTGATGTGTACAAGTAAAATAATACCGCCAAACCTGCACCTAAATAAACCATTATTTGAATAATGTCACTGTATATTACCGACTTTACTCCACCAAAATATGTAAAGATTAAGGCACCTGCTATTAGGATTAAAACCGATAACACAACACTGTAAAGGGTAACTTCATAAAAAATTATCATACTCAAAGCTATTGCCGCAATGTACAACCTTGCTCCTGAGGCAAACACCCTTCCCACTAAAAACATCACCCCTGCACTTCTTGATGCAGAAGCATCGTACCTTTGTTTTAAAAGTTCATAAACACTCAGTGCATTAATCGCATAAAAACGGGGAATAAGTACTTTTGACACAATATAAATAGCAATCAGTGAGGTAATTGAAAAACCAATAAGCGTTAGATCATAGCGGTAGGAAAATTCAGGTGCTCCCAAAAAAGTAGCAGCAGATTGAGCCGTGGCTAAAAGTGAAAGAGCAACCGCATACATAGGCATTGCATTTGAGGCTACGAAAAACTCACGTGATGTTTTCATGTTTTTGTTAGCAAGAAATACCGAGGCAAAAAGTAACAAAGCAAAGTACAAAGCAAAAATCACCCAATCGTAAAAAGAAAATCCTATTTGCATCTAGATCTCACTTAAGAGTTTGTCAATACGCTGGTTTGCTTCTTCTATGCGTTGTAGCTTTATTTCACCCTCTTTTACAAGGTTAAAGACAGTGTCTATGATCTGCGCTGGATCATCTAATCCCAACTGGTTACAATACATCACTAGATCTACTCCTGAGTTAATACTAAGTTTTAGTGCTTCTTTGTTATGGTAGTGTTCTTTAATCGCTCCCATTTGAAGATCATCCCCTATAATAACCCCTTCATAACCAAGTTTTTCACGAAGAAGTTTGGTGTTAGTTTTGTACGAAAGTGTCGCGGGATATTTGTCGTCTATGTTTTTGTTAAAAACATGTGCGGTCATAATCATTTTGGTTTTTGGAAGTAGCTGTTTGTAGGGTTGGAGTTCTATTTCGTTCCACACATCACTCGAATCAACAAATCCCTCATGAGAATCTCCATGTGCTGAACCGTGTCCTGGGAAGTGTTTTAAACATGAACTTACCTTATGCTGATGAAGTTGATCCATAAAGATCTCTGAAAACTTACTAACCACATCTGCCTTGTCTGAGTAGGTACGATCAAGTTTATAAATAACCTCACTTTGCTGGTTAATTCCTAGATCTACTAGGGGTGCAAAGTCTATGTTTACCCCTAGTTCTTGAAGTTCTTTTGCTAGTTTTTTGTACTGCACTTTTGCTTCACTCTCCCCTGTGGATCCAAGGTCTTTTGCCGAAGGTGTTGCGCAAAAACCATCCCCTTGTTTCAAACGAGCAACGCGACCACCCTCTTGATCTATGGCAATAAAAAGTTTGTTTTTTGATATAGCGTGTAAGTCACTTGTCAGGGCTTTAAGTTGTTGTGGGTTTTGGATATTTTTAGCTTTGTTTTTGTCTTTGTAAAACTTGTCAAAAAGGATCACCCCAGCAATACCTAAATCTTTTACCCATGAATAAACCGCATCCTCTTTTGAAGCACTCAGGGTATCAAACCCCATTATTAGCATTTTTGCAATTTTCTTTTTAAGTTCTACTTCTGAAATATCCACCAAAATCCCTTGTAATCATTGTTATAGAATTATACATATATAAATCTAGGAGTTGCTTAAAAGTAAAAAAGCATAAAAAGAGTGCTCATTAAATTGTTCTAAATATGTCAATTTGCAATATTTGTTTTACTAATGTAAAAGTTTTGCTAAAATACACTTTATAAAACATAAGGAAACATAATGACTCTTGTAGAACTAAACGAAGAAAAGATCATTTACGGTTGTTCAACCCGAACTAAAAATGCCAATGAGATGGATCCAAAAACAGCAAAAATCGGTGGAATATGGCAAAAATTTGACAGCAGTGTAGAGGTAGATTACCAAGGTGGAGAACGTGTTTATGGTGTTTACTATAACTACGCTTCAGATGCCAATGGAGAGTTTGATGTTTTAGCAGGTTATGAAACACAAAATGCCAACTTAGAAAAAGTTACTCTTGAAAAAGGTCGTTATTTGGTGTTTTCAAAAAGTTTTGAATCCGCGGATAATGAAGCTCGTATTGGAGCTATTATTGAAACATGGGGTAAGATTTGGGAATATTTTTCAAATGAAGAGGTAGCCTATAAAAGAGCTTATACAACCGACTTTGAATACTATAAAGGTCCAAATGAAATTGAAATACATATCTCTATAGCGTAATAATATGTCAAAAAAAACACTCAGTATTTTAGGTGTTGGCTGGTTAGGACAAGCACTCGTTGATACCTTACAAAACACATATACTATAAAAAAGTCCCTCCGTTCAAAAGGGGCTTTGCAGGACAAAAAATTTTATACTTGTGATCTTTTAATAGTATCACTTACACCCAAAGTGCATTACCTTAAAAATCTCAACACCGTTTTAGAAAATACTTCTAAAAATACTTTGCTTATTCTTCTTAGTTCTACATCGGTGTATTCAAGAAAAACAGGTGCACAGATTCAACGTTTGGGTGAGGATCTTATTAAAAGACGACATCCAAACTATCTAATATTAAGACTAGGTGGGTTAATGGGTTATGACAGAGTAGCAGGAAAGTACACCCAAGGAAAAACAGTACAAAACGATACTTTTTCAAACTATATACACAGAGATGACGTAGTAGAGATCATACAAGACTTGCTTTTAAAAGGTGTTAAAAAAGAGATTTTTAATTTGGTTTGCCCTATGCACCCATCTAAAAAAAAGGTGTATGAAAAAAATGCTCAACGTTTTTCTTTAGAAAAAACAACCTTTTTATCAAATGATATTCAAGGCTTTAAAGTAAGTTCTAGCAAACTACAACAACACCTTGATTATACTTTTAAATACAAAAATCCTTTAGACTTTCATACTTAAAGACCTTTTTGCCAAGCGTCTTCAAAACTTTCTCCGTTTTTCATCTCTTGGATCAACTCTACCAAACCAACTTTTTCCATCACTTCCACAACCGTTCTGGGCCATGATTGTCTTAGACTAAAAGAGTTCTTTTTCCCACCGATATTGTGGATAAACTCAACCGATATTTCTTTTTCAAAAAGGACATTTTTTCCCTGTTCATCCACTTTTTTGTCAAGATCTTTTCTGGCTTTTCTAAACGCTTCATAACGGTGTGATTCACTGATCCACACTTTTGCAAAATCTTCCATATTTCTCATGTTAGCATCAACACGGATATTAGGGTTTTGATCAAAATAGTCTATCACTTCTTTTGTCCCTGCATAGCGCGATGGTCGGTAGTCTTTTTTTCTACTTTTTGGACGTTTTTTATAACGCAGTTCTTTGTCATCGTAGTTGGCTATCTCTTTTGGATTGTAAAGTATTTTATATGTTTTTTTTACATGGGGCAAATACAATCTTGGAAGTCTTTTTTCACCCTTGCTTGAAGCAAGGTTCATAATATTTGCACTGATGCGTGCCGTATAACTTTTACCATAACCCGACTCAACACATGCTATTGCTAACATCGCTGCGGGTGGGACATCGTTTTGCATACTCACTTCTATGCTTTTCCATGCAAGTGGTTTTATAAAAGCCTTTACATGTTCGTATTTTCGGTAAGGGTGTTGAGATCCAAATACAAAAGTTACACCTATAAGTAAAATAATTAACTTGTTCATTGACGTGCTGCTGCCTCTCTTAGTTTGTCTTTTTTGCTTTTTTTCTTTCCCTTTACAGGAGCAGGACCTTTCACTTTTACAGGTGCTTCACCCCTAAGTTCATAGCCTTCAATAGATTCTAGTTGCATGTTTGTTTTACATTTTTTTTGAATAATCCCAAAATGGTCTTTATTTTCATGTGTCACAAATGAAATAGCTGTTCCTGTTTTTCCACCTCTGGCAGTTCGACCGATACGATGGATATAGTCAGTAGGTGAACGGGGTAGATCAAAGTTTACAACACATGAGATGTTATCTATATCCAAACCTCTAGCTGCAATATCGGTGGCAAAAAGTACTTTAATCTTCTTAGATTTAAAATCATCAAGGGTGTCGTTTCTCTCTTCTTGGCTTAGTTCACCGTGAAAAGATTCCGCTTCAATATTGTATTTTCTAAACTTCACAGCGATGTTGTCCGTGGCTCTTTTATTTGCCATAAATACTAAGACTTGTTCCCATTTTTCACTTTTTAACAGCGCACGCAAAAGAGGTCCTCTGTTTTCACTGTTAACCTCTATGGCACGTTGATTCACACTCTCAACCGTAGGTTCTTTGTATTGAATACTTACCTTTAAAGGATCAGTTGTAATTTTAGAAGCTATTTCAAGTATTTTTGGTGGGTATGTTGCTGAAAAAAGTAGGTTTTGTCGTTTTTGTGGGATCTCTTTAAGTATGAGATCCAACTCCTCAGAAAACCCAAGATTTAACATTTTGTCTGCTTCATCGAGTACAAAAAATTCCAAATTATCAAGACTCATCTGCTTTTTACTCACCACATCAAGTAAACGTCCCGATGTCGCGACTAAAATATCGCATCCTTGTTGAATGGCATAGATCTGATCACCAATACCTTCTCCACCTATAACACTTGCAATTTTTGGTTTTTTTGCCAAACCAGCACCAAGTGTTTTAAATGTTTGTGCCACTTGAAGCGTTAGCTCTCTTGTTGGAGTAAGGATCAAGGCTTTGATTTTTGATTTCCCTTCTTTTGGGTTTTTTGACAAATAATCAAGTATTGGCAAAACAAAACTGGCACTTTTACCACTTCCTGTTTGTGCTTGTGCCAATATGTCATGTTTTTGCAAAGCCAAAGGGATCACTTTTTCTTGTATGGGAGTGGGTGTTAAAAAACCATTTTTATTAAGTGTGTCGAGCAACTCATTAGAGAGTGATAGTTTGGAAAATGACATCTATTTTAGATCCTAAGTAATATTTGTTCGTATTTTACTACAACATCCCCAAAGTTAACTTAGCTTCATAACTCAAGTTGTATTCATTCCACGGTGGATCAAACACTAAATCCACTTTGATCTCGTTTAATCCCTCTATAATATCTTTAGCATCACTTACCTGTTGCACTAAATACTCTCCCATGGGACAACCAAACGAGGTTAAGGTCATCTCGATCTCAGCACCGTAACCACCTGCCACTTCATTTACTTCTAACTTATAGATCATCCCTAGATCGTATATATTAACACCCAGTTCTGGATCATAAATGGTTCGTATGTATTGTATGATTTTTTCTTTCATTGCATCGTTATTTTGCATCTTGTAGATCCTTTGCAAAAGCATATATTTTGTCCACCATTGCATGTAAACCGTTTTGTCTCCCTTGTGAGAGGATCTCTACAAAGCCAAGCTTCTCAAGTTCTTTTACTTGTGTTTGCACCACCTCTTTTGGATCGGTGTTTGAATAGATCTCAACCAACATATAGATCAACCCCTTAACAATAAACGCATCACTGCTTGCCTCGACAAATAACACTCCCTCTTTTTCATAAAGATGCAACCATACTTTAGACTGACAACCTCTAAGCAAATAGGTGTCAGTTTTGTAGAGTGGATCTATCTTGGGAAGTTTTTTACCTAGGTCGATAATGTATTCGTACTTGTCCATAACATCATCAAAAAAATCCAATTGGTTTTTAAACTCATTTATTTTTTGTAGCGTTTTCATGACAATACCTCAACTGCTTTTTTAAGCGCCTTAATACACCTTAGTATGTCCTCTTTTGTGTTGTATATTGCAAAACTGATCCGCACGGTACCTTCTATATTTAACTTTTTCATAATTGGCATTGCACAATGATGTCCCGTTCTTAACATAATGTTTTGTTTACTCAAAAGGGTTCCTATATCACTGTGATGGATCCCTTGTATGTTAAAACTAAGATTTGCTAAGAGGTTTGTTGCTTGTGTGTAAAAAATAATACGAGGTATCGTGGCTAAGTGTTCTTTGGCAAACGCCATAAGTTCTTTGTCTTTGTCCTCTACCCCTTTTAAATGGCTTAAATACTTTAAGGCTTGAGCAAAGCCAATCACCTCAGAAATGGCTTGTGTCCCTGCTTCAAATCTAAGAGGTGGATCTAGATACATGCTACGCTCAAAGCTGACATCTTCTATCATGCTTCCACCACCTTGATAGGGTTTCATCTTTAAAAGTTCTTCATATTTTCCATACAAAGCACCTATACCGGTTGGACCATAAGCTTTATGCGCAGAAAATGCGTAAAAATCAGCATCTAAGTCTTTAACATCTACCTTTAAATGCGCAATAGCCTGAGCACCATCGACCAACACTTTTGCCCCAAAACTATGCGCTATGTTTATAAGTTGTTTTACAGGGTTGATTATCCCAAAGCTGTTTGATACATGGGTTATAGATACAAAGGCATTTGGGTTCTTCTTTAAGAGTTCTTTAAAAGCATCAAGATCAATGTTTAAGTCTTTATCCATCTCTATGGTTTTTATCTCTAATCCTTGAAGTTGCCAAGGTACGATATTGGAGTGATGTTCAAGTTGTGTCAAAATAACAGTATCAAATCGCTCTTTAACATAAGATTGCGCCACAAGGTTAATCGCTTCAGTGGTTCCACGGCTAAACACGATCTCTTTAGAATCTGCTCCTATATACTTTGCTATATACTGACGTGAGTCTTCATACATACGCGTTGCCTTATCACCCGTTTCATGAGAAGAACGATGTATATTTGAACAATAACTTGTATAGTATAGTTGCATAACATCCAACACAATCTTTGGCTTTTGGCTTGTAGCAGCAGAATCAAGATAGACAATATTAGTATTTTTAAAAAATTCAAAATCATCTTTATAATTATACGTTTGCATAGTTCTCTCCTAATACCTCTTTTACATACCCTAGATATGTTGGGTCTAACTCTGTCATAGTATCTTCAACAAAAGCCTTAATAAGAGTCTGTTTTGCTTTTTGCATAGAGATACCCCTAGACATTAAATAAAAGATCGCTTCTTCATCCAACTCACCTACCGTGCAACCATGAGAAGCACTTAAATCATCACTAAATATTTGCATATGTGGTTTAGCATGGATTTTGGCTTTATCACTAAGAATCAAAGCATGGTTTGCTTGTTTAACATTTGAATTTTTAGTCTGTTTGTCTATGGTACTCAATACATCAAATTTACCCCTACTTTGATCATTTAAAACCTCTTTTACGTACACATTGCTTTTAGCGTTGTTTTTGTGGTGCAAGATCTCACACATAAAGGATCGTTTTTGCTCCCCTTTACCTAACATCAAAGCTCGTAGATCCACACTAGTGTTAGTACCAAGTGTCACTTTTGTACTCTTAGATAGATCCAACCCTGTATGAAAAAGGCTAAAGGCATCTATTTTAGCCCTATCTTCAAGCACCAATCTTTTTTGTATCTTCATGCTTGCCTCTTGTGTCAATTCTTGTACCTCAACAAAATTAAGTGTACAACCCTCTTCTAGCTTAAGGGATACGTTTATGTCTATCTCTGCTTTATCGGTATTACTTACATAGATAAATACACCCACTTGTGAATTTGTTTTTACCTTTATCTCTAAGTCACTTTGTAAAGCTTGTGAATACTCATAATATATGTTTAGCTGAGTATCACCTTTTATACAAATGTTTAACGCAGAAGTGGTGTTTTTGACCTTTATATTATGATCAAAGTGTGAATCTGTAATTAACCCATCTTTTAAAGCAATCACATTTGTGTTTTTAGGTTTTGAGAACATCTTTGTACCCTTTTTGCTCTAACTCTTTTGCCAAGCTAGAATCACCGCTTTTAACGATTTTACCACCGTCTAATATATGTACAAAATCACTGTGAACGTATTCTAAAAGACGGTTATAGTGTGTGACTAAAATAAAGCTTCTATTTTCATCCCGTAATTGATTGATCCCCTTAGCCACAGACTGTAGTGCATCTATGTCTAAACCTGAATCAATTTCATCTAAGAGAATAAGATTTGGCTCCAAGATCATCATTTGCAAAATTTCACTTTTTTTCTTTTCTCCACCTGAGAAACCAACATTTATAAAGCGTTGCAATATGCTTTTATCCATATCTAAAAATCCCATCTTTTCTTGAAGGGTTTGCATAAAATGTATGGAATCAATAGGTTCTTTGTTTGCAAAAGCTCTTTGTTCATTTAAGGCTGTTTTTAAAAAATACACGCTATTTACTCCAGGGATCTCAATGGGGTTTTGAAAACTCATAAATACTCCACGGCATGCTCTTTCATCGGGACTTAGATCTACTAACTCTTCATTATTAAGTTTAATACTCCCTTTTACCTGCGTTTCATACGAACCCGATATTGCTTTTAAGAGTGTTGATTTTCCAACACCATTGGTACCCATTATGACATGGACCTCACCTTTTGCTACCTCTAAGTTGAGCTGGTCTAAGATTTTTTTATTTGAAATCTTTACTTCTAAGTTTTTTATACTAAGCATTATCCTACACTCCCTTCTAGTGTTAAATCTAACAAAGCTCTCGCTTCAACCGCGAACTCCATAGGCAAGCGATTGAGTACCTCTTTGCAAAAACCATTGACAATTAACGATATAGCCATCTCCTCACTGATTCCCCTACTTTGAGCATAAAAAAGTTGCTCATCGGAGATCTTTGAGGTTGTGGCTTCGTGTTCCACTTTGGCATTTTTGTTTTGTACATCTATATATGGATAGGTATGCGCCGCGCACTTATTACCAATGAGTAAAGAATCGCATTGTGTAAAATTTCTAGCGTTTAAAGCACTCGGTCTTACTTTAACCAATCCTCTATATGCGTTACTCCCTTTTAGTGCACTGATACCTTTTGAAATAATTGTTGAACTGGTATTTTTACCAATATGGATCATCTTAGATCCCGTATCGGCTTGTTGTGCTAAGGAGGTAATAGCTACTGAATAAAACTCCCCATGAGAGTTATCCCCTATTAAGAGGCATGAGGGATATTTCCATGTAATAGCCGAACCCGTTTCCACTTGTGTCCATGAGATCTTAGAATTATCCCCCAAACATTTACCACGTTTTGTTACAAAGTTATAAATGCCACCTTTGGCATTTTCATCCCCTGCATACCAATTTTGAATTGTGGAGTACTTGATCTGAGCATCTTTTAAAGCCACTAACTCAACCACCGCAGCATGGAGTTGGTGTTCATCACGCATGGGCGCAGAACACCCTTCATTGTAAGAAACACTTGCACCTTCTTGTGCAATGATTAAAGTTCTTTCAAATTGACCTGTGTTTAACGCGTTGATCCTAAAATAAGTTGAAAGTTCCATAGGACACTTTACCCCTTTTGGAATGTACGCAAAAGTACCATCGGTGAAAACAGCTGCGTTTAAACAAGCAAAAAAGTTATCTCCTATTGGAACCACACTTGCTAAATATTTTTTTACCAAATTTGGGTAATTTTGTATAGCGTGAGATATGGAACAAAAAATTATCCCTAACTCTTTTAACTCTTTTTCAAACGTGGTTTTTACAGACACTGAGTCAAAAACAGCATCCACTGCCACTCCTGCTAAAAGCTTTTGTTCTTCTAAGGGTATGCCTAGTCTTTCATAGGTTTGAAGTATCTTTGGATCTACCTCTTGTAAAGATTCTATATTTTGTTTAGGTGCACTGTAATAAGAGATGTTTTGATAATCAATTTTTGGATAGTTAAGATTTGCCCAATCGGGTTCTTTCATCTGTGTCCATTTTTCGTATGCTTTAAGTCGCCATTGCAACATCCATGAAGGCTCATCTTTTTTTGCCGATATAAATCTTATTATCTCTTCGTTTAAACCAAGGGGCGCAGTATCAGACTCTATATCTGTTTCAAAACCCATTTTGTATTCAGTTGAAATGATTTTTTCTATATCCTTTGACATAATAAATCCTTATAATTAAAAGTATGCTCCTTCTTTAATTACAAGGGTATAAAAATTTCATTTAATCTAATCAATTAAAACAATATTAATAATCTGTATCATTACTAGAAAACAATTTTTTTCTTTTATTTTGGTATAATTATTTAAGACTAAATCACGGAGGCAATATCTTGGAAATTCAAGAAAACAGATTACAAAAAGAGCTTGAAGAACTACGTGAGAACTTTACCGTTACTATTAATAAACTTGAAAAAGATTTACGACGCCAAAGTATCATTATTGAAAGAAGCGATAAAAGACAACGTAAAGAATATGATATTCTACAAGAAAAGCTCAAAGAAGTTGAAGCACTAAACCAAGAGATAGAAGAAACACAAAAAGAGGTTATCTTTACCCTTGGAGCCATTGGTGAAAACCGTTCACAAGAAACGGGTTTTCATGTAAAGAGAGTGGCAGAATACAGTTATATTTTAGCCAAACATTATGGTCTTAGTGAACATGAGTGTGAACAGATCAAACAAGCATCTCCTATGCACGATATTGGAAAAGTTGCTATTCCTGATTCTATTTTAAATAAACCAGCAAGACTTGATGACAAAGAAAGAATGGTTATGAATACCCACTCTGCTTTGGGATACAATATGTTAAAAACATCCAAACGCCCTTTAATGAAACTCGCCGCTACCATAGCACTTGAACATCATGAACATTATAATGGCAAGGGTTATCCTAAAGGTTTAAAAGGTGAAAATATCCATATTGCAGGTAGGGTAACAGCAATCGCCGATGTTTTTGATGCGCTTGGTTCTGATCGCGTGTATAAAAAAGCGTGGGATGATGAAAAAATTTTTAAACTATTTAAAGAAGAACGTGCGGAACAATTTGATCCAAAACTCGTAGATATATTTTTTGAACATCTTGATGAATTTTTAGAAATTCGTAATAAATTTGTTGATTAATTTATAGGTAGCAATACCTATAAACTGATCACTTCTCCATAGATCTCTTCCCCATTGTAAAGTGATTGTGTATTTGTAATTGTGGATTTACTTTCTGGATTAAAAAGAACATACGATACTTTTTTCCCAATAACCTTTAAAGGGTTTATTGAAGTAAGTTCAATAAGCTTTTTCATGTCAATTAAACCTGTTTTTACCAGTTTTGTATAATAAAGTGGAAGCGCATTGGCGATCGATTCACAACCATACGCTGCATCAAAAAATGCCACCTCTTTATTCACAGGAGAATTAGGCTGATGAAGTGTTGTTAGTATATCTATTTGTCCATTTTTTAAAGCATCTTGAAGCGATAACATATCCTTCTTAGATGCAAGGGGTGGATCCAGCTTTGCCAATGTGTTAAAACCGACACACGCTTCATCTGAATTGATCAAGTGATGCAAGGAAACTTCACAAGACACTTCTACACCCTCTTTTTTAGCTTGAGTGATCAAAGAGATAGAACGGGGAGATGCTATTGACTTAAAAAGAATTTTAATTTTAAAATGTCGAGCTATCTCAATCATACGTGATACATGCAATACTTCACTCAAATCAGGAATCCCCGCCAATCCCAAACGACTACTTGTATCGCCATCTAACATCACACCACTACTTACAAGTGAGTTATCTTCTGCTTTTACAAAAAGTGTGTTCTTATACATTTGAACGTACTCAGCTATTTTAATAGCCACATCATTTTTAGCTTTTGTACTCATGTATGGATTTACAGCACCTTTTTTAAGTAAAATGGCAATGTTACTTAAGGTACCATCTTCTTGCAAGGCATTTAACATAAGATCTACTTTAGAACCCTCTGCATCTCGAAGACCATTTTGAGCAAATTCTAAGATCCCTTCACTGTCTATGGCAGGAGAAGAGTCCCCATTGAGTACAATGTGTCCAACCCCACCTTTTTTAGCTTGAAGGGACACCGCTTGTATATTTTTCGAGTTTAAAACACCATCACTTAGTCTGACATTTAAATCAACCAAAGCAGGAATTAAAAAAGCACCATTTGCGTCTATAATATTATCGGTTCTATCTTCAATGGTGAAGTTACCTACACGTAAACCATCTTTATCACAAATTTTTGCATTTTTTATAACCATCTTGATCTGCCTTTTTATTTGGTTTTGATATAATTTCAGTATTATAATTTAATGAGGCTTAGATTGCGTTTTCTTTTACCAATATTTTTAATTTTTTTAACACTCGATGCAAATAGCATCTATGATCAAGGCAAAGCCCTTTACAAACAAAAAGGTTGTAGCGGTTGTCACGGTACGCGGTTAGAGGGTATGCACCTTTATCCTTATTTAGCCAATAGAGCTAAGGGATTTTTAATCTATAAATTAAAACGTTTTCGTTCTCGTCAAGCCGATAACCAACAACAAGAGATGATGATCCCCTTTGCTATGAACCTTAGCGACAAAGAGATCGACGCTCTAACAAGTTACATCAATCAGTATGTTGATGAAAAATCAACCCAACAATACGACGACAGTTTTTATCAAGAAGGAGATGGCGGTTCATGAAAATACTTGTATCAGCCTTAGAACACTCAGCAAATATACATCTTAAATCCCTCAAAGAAACCTTGGATCCAGAGGTGGAGTTTGTAGGAATTTTTAATAAAGAGTTGGGCAACCCTATTGTTGATCTCTCTGCTTTAGCAATTATGGGTATTGTGGATGCACTTAAAAAACTACCTTTTTTCTTTAAACTAAAAGATCAAATGGTAGAATTGGCACACGATGTTGATAAGATTTTACTTATAGACTCTTCAGGGTTTAACCTACCTCTAGCAAAAGCGCTTAAAAAACGCTATCGTGAAAAAGAGATTATTTATTATATTCTTCCTCAAGCTTGGGCTTGGAAAAAAAAGCGTATCCCTGTCCTTGCAAAAACGGTTGACACACTTGCTTCTATCCTTCCTTTTGAGTCTTCTTATTATCCAAAAGAGGCAAATATCTCTTATGTTGGTCATCCCTTACTTGACCAAATTAAGCAGTTTAAAACCTCACTCAATGAAGATGTTAAAAAAATAGTTTTTATGCCAGGGAGTCGTAAAGGTGAGATCACACGACTTATGCCAATTTTCAATCAAGTTCGAGAACAACTTGGAGTTAGAGGTATTTTGATCATTCCTACAAATTTTTCACCAGAAAAGGTTAACGCACTCTATGGTGATATTAGCGAATTTGACGTGGTTCATGAAACCTACAATACCCTCTTAAATGCAGACTTTGCTTTTATCTGTTCAGGCACGGCCACACTTGAAGCATCGATTATTGGAACACCTTTGGTTTTAAGCTACATTGCCAACAAAGTTGATTGGTTTATAGTAAGCCGTTTAGCCACAACAAAATATGCAGGACTTGCCAATATTATGTTTGACAAACACAAAGGTCATACCATTCATCCCGAATTTTTACAAGACAAAGTCACCGCACAAAACCTAATAGATGCTTATCACAATTACGATAAAAACAATTTTTTACAAAATTCTAAAGAGTTAAGAGAATACTTGAAATACGGAAGTTCAAAAAATGTGGCTAAGTTGTTGCAAGGTTAACATTGCACTAACACTCGAACTTAACTCTGCTCAAAAATATGCTTTAGCCCATGACCTTTATTTGGATCTGTATGATCTCTTTTTTGTTGAGACAGAGTGTATATTCCAATTCTAAGAAGCAAGTATTTTCATTATGAAATTCTATTTTATTGTTGTTTAGCTAAAATACATTTTTAAAAGGATTGAGATGACAATGTCAGTTAGTAAAGATACAATAATTCATAAGTTTCCAAGAACAAGATATCAAGGAAGTAAATATAAATTACTAAATTGGATAAAAGATTCATTAAATGGACTGGAATATAATACAGTTTTAGATGCATTTGGTGGGACAAGTAGTGTTGCTTATATGTTTAAAGATATAGGAAAAGAAGTTACATTTAATGATATTATGAAATTCAATCATATTATAGGAAAAGCATTAATTGAAAATCAAGAAATATTACTTGAAGATAATGATTTAGATTATGTATTAAATAAACAATCAAATATTGATTATGATAATTTTATACATAAAACTTTTCATGATATATACTATACTGATAAAGAAAATGAATGGTTAGATATTATAACACAAAATATTCATTCAATTCAATGTGAATATAAACAAGCAATGTTATTCTGGGCACTATTTCAATCATGCATAATTAAAAGACCTTATAATTTATTTCATAGAAAAAATCTTTATTTAAGAATGTCCGATGTAAAAAGAAGTTTTGGTAATAAAAAAACTTGGGATAAACCATTTGAAGATCATTTTAAAAAGTTTGTAAAAGAAATTAATGATTCAATTTTTAATAATAATAAAGAAAATATAAGTATTAATAAAGATATTTTTGATATTTCAAATAATTATGATTTAGTTTATATTGACACTCCTTATATTCCTAAAAAAGGTTCAATTACAACTTATGGGGATTTTTATCATTTTCTAAATGGTTTAGTAGAATATAAAAATTGGAATGAGAAAATTGACTATTCAACAAAAAACTTAAAGCTTAAATCTATTTATTCAATTTGGGAAGATAAAAAAAATATTTTATCAGGTTTCAGTGATCTATTAGAAAATTTTAAAGATTCAATTCTTGTTATATCATATAGATTTGATGGAATTCCTTCAATTAATGAAATTAAAGGAATTCTTCAAGAACAAGGTAAGACAGTTGAAATTAAAGAAATAGATTATAAGTATGCACTTTCAAAAACAAACTTGAAAGAAATATTGATAATAGCAAAATAATAAGGAAAGTATAAAATGACATTAAAAGAAAAATTTGATAAATCTATCCCATCTCTTGAAAACTATCTTACAATGGAAAATGGGGATTGGACTGTTAAAGGTTTTATAGATATTGAAAAAAATATTTATACTATTAGTACTGATACAAAAGTTGTTTCTAAAATTGTAGAACTTATGATTTTCCCTTTACTTTTAAAATTTGCAGTGGATAATAATTATACATTAAAGTTAACAGCACACCAAAACTATTATCCTGATTTAACTCTTATTGATAATGAAACTAATAAAAAATATGCAATTGATTTAAAAAGTACATATAGAATTGATAGTGATACTTTGAATGGTTTTACATTGGGAGCATTTACTGGTTATTTTAGAAATAGGAATAGTACGAAAAACATAACATTTCCATATAATAAATATGAAGAACATTATGTACTAGGTATAATATATACTAGAACAGATTTATATAATGCAGAAAAATTTTTAATTGCTAAAAATCAAAATAATAATATCAGTAAAAAAATAAAAAAAGAATTATCTTCTTATTTAACTGAAAATACTGATAATAATTGGGAAATATTGAAAAAAAGTGCTGCTTATATCAATGATTCAAATAGAAATATTATAGATAGTTTTATAATTAGTGAAAAGGATATTTATAATTTAGATAATTTTACGGATATTCAATCAGTAGTTAGAGATTTTAAAATATTCTTTATTGAAAAATGGAAAATAGCAACAGATAAACCGGGAAGTGGTAATACAAAAAATATTGGTTCAATAAAAAATATTAATGACATAATTAATGGAAGAGGAACATTTAGTAGTTTAGAAAATGGAAAAACAGTTTTTGATGATTATTGGCAACTATATGAAACCAAAGACATGGCGACAAGTGCAGGAAGAGCTAACCCTTTATTTAAAACATTAGCTACATACCAAACTTGGAAAAACAGATAATTAAAAATTTGATTAAGAAGAGTTAAGAGAATACTTGAAATACGGAAGTTCAAAAAATGTGGCTAAGTTGTTGCAAGGTTAACATTGCACTAACACTATAAACTTATAATTCAAATATTATTCAAGGAGTGTTCAATGTTAATTATTTTAAAGAGTGTCCTCTTAAGTATGTCGGTTCTTATTTTTTTGGCATGTTCTTCAAGTTCAAGCGAAGAAAATTCAAACACTATTGATCTTGATGAGTACAAAACATCCGAACTTAACTCTACACAAAAATATGCTTTAGCCTATATGTGGAACGAAGAAAAACTAGCCCATGACCTTTATTTGGATCTGTATGATCTCTTTTTTGTTGAGACATTCAGTAACATTGCTAATCGTTCTGAGAGTAAACATATTATGCTAGTAGAGGACTTAATTCAAAAATACGATATTAACATTACTAATCTTCAAGACTACACTATCAAGTATTCACAAGAAGAGTTACGCAGACTTGAACGTGGTGTATTTGCTGTGGATGAGATTCAAGATCTTTACAACACACTTTATACCATCGGCGATGACTCGTTGGTTGATGCACTAAAAGTTGGATGTATGGTTGAAGTCACCGATGTGGATGATTTAGACAAGTACATTATCAATGCCGCAGAAGCTAAAGACCTTGTTGATACCTTTAAAATATTGCGTTTAGGAAGCTATAATCATTATTGGGCTTTTGATAATGCTTTAAAAAAACAAGGTATTTCTCAAGGATGTTGTTCAATTGGCGTTATTGAACAAACCAACTATTGTAAAACATCCGCAGACTACCCAGTTAACTAAGAGATAATTATCTGTGTTATTTCCGACGATGCACCAAGACGCATTGGAGGACCCCAAAACCCTGTTCCTTTGTTCACGTACACCTGCAACTCTTTGTTATGCTGATAAAGCCCATTTAAATAGGGCTGTTGCAACTTCACAAGTGCTTTAAAGGGATAGAGCTGTCCACCATGAGTATGCCCGCTTAACATCAGATCTACCCCGCCAAAGACTTCATCAACATAGCGTGGTTGGTGGGCTAATAAAACAGTGGGAGAAGCCTTATCTTTATTTTCTAAGGCTTTGTATATATCAGGTTGATGGTGTTTAACTCTGTACCCAAACAGATCATACACACCGCATAAGTTAAACCCCTCACCTGCTTTACCAATGTATCTATTTTCATTTTCTAAGACTGTTATACCTAATTTTTTAACAACACGAATGATCTCGTCTATATTATGAAAATACTCATGATTTCCCACAATAAAATACACACCCAATCTATTTTTCAACCCTTTTAGCTCATTTAGAGCATCTTGAGCACGGCTAATTTTAACATCTACCAAATCACCTGTAATCACCACAATATCTGGATCTAACTGGTTGGATCTATCCACAATCCCTTTAATAAAAGAACGATCAACAATCCCACCAATGTGAACATCACTTAGTTGAACAATTTTGTAGCTTCTTTTAAGGTTTTTAAGTTTTATAGCCACCTTTTGTATTTTAATAAATTTTGCCTCATAAATAGCACGAGAACTTAAAGCGAATGCTACACCCAAAGAAGAAATATCAAGTGATTTTTTAAAAAATTTTCTTCGCTTGTCTTGCATAGGAGTTTTATCAATAACCACTCTAAAAACATCGTAAAAAATTGCACTACAAAGAAGTAAAAACAATATACCAATAGGCAAAGACACCAAAAAATAAAGCCAATTGGCAAAATCAAAATAGTACCTTCCAAGAATATAAAAAACTATCCCTACAAGGTTAAGGTACAAAAAGAGTTTAAGGTACTTTTTCGTTCGATCGCTTAGATGAAGTTTCTTAAAAAAACGTCTGTCAATATAGACACTAATAAGAATAAATACACCAATAAAAGCAATAAAGAAAAGGGGCATAAAATTTGTCATTTTTAAAACTCTATCGATTCGTAAATAAAAACTTCGGCGTCTTTATATTCATGTTTATCCAAGCCTGCTTTATTCTGTGCGCAACTTTGTACAAAGGTTTTAGCATCCCAACCCATCTGTGTTGCAACGTGTGGTAAATAAGTACCATTTTTTGATCCTTTTTGGAGATACACTCCATGTTTTGATATAACTATTTCATCCAAAGAAGTTATCTTTTTTCTAGGTGTTAACACGGAGAGCTTGATCCGTATTTGTGATAATTCCTCTTTACTCACTGGTTGAAACCTTGTGTCGTGAAAAGCAGAGGAGATACTCATTTGTTGAATCACTTTGTAAAGTGGTTCTTTTGGTTCAAAAGTGCCAATACAACCTCGTAATTTTTCATTTTTATACAGGGTCACAAAAGCACCATAAGGTGTTTTTAGTTTTGCAGGAAAATCACGTGAATCTAGGCTTAAAACCTTAGCATTCAAAACCGCTTCATAAAGGGTATTCTTTGCAATCTCTTTTAAGATTCTTTTCTCGTTTTTACTTAAATAAAAAGGTTTTTCATACACTTTTATGGCGCCATAACCCACAACCCTTTTTTTGCTCGAACCTAAAACATCTCCTGAATTTGCATACTTTAACAACTCGTATTGATACTTTGGGTTTTGAGTCATGTACATAAGCATTAACACACTGCTCCATCCACAAGCTAAAGTATCTGCTTTTTTGTCATTGTCATTTTGAATAAGTAGATCCACAAAAGCACTTGGTCTTTTACTAAGAATAGTATCTATTGTTTGCTTATCCAAATAATTGGCACGCTCATAGTTTGGATAATGAGAGAAATCACTGCTGATAATAAATAAGTTTTCATCGCTTTGAAAATAAGGTTGCAATATTTTTGCTATGGTATGGATCTCTTTTGTACTTTTTGTACCTATTAAGATAGGCACTATTTTCAAACCTTTTTGATACAGCGTTTGCAAAAATGGAAGTTGTACTTCAATACTGTGTTCTTTTTTATGCGCTTTTTCTTTATAACTAAAAAGTGCATTTTCCCTTACCAATTTCTTAGCAAGTTCAAGATTGAGTGCAACTTTGCCTAAAGGAGTTTTGTAATCACCCTTTGTGTACACAGAAGCACCCGAATAAGTATAATGATGACTCGAAGCAATAATGAAAATATTTTTATAGTTTTTTTTGAGATTTATGTATGCTTTTGATGCTACATTAGCAGAATATTTGTAACCTGCATGGGGAACAATAAACGCTTTATTATGGGTTTTTTCACTGGGAGTTGCTCCACCTAAATAGGTATGAACGTCGTTTTGAAGTTGTTGTTTATTTAAAGGATAAAACACCCCACTTACCGCTGCTTCTCTTGCAAAAAGCAAGAGAGGTAACACCAAAAAGAGTACTTTTATCATAAAAGATTAGATACTATTGAGATGTTTTAAAAATGGTTCTGGTTCAATAAAGCCAATCACTGTTTTAGCACTTAACACCGTTCCTTCTTCTGAGAAAAAGATCAATGCAGGTGGTCCAAAAACACCGTATTTAGAACTAAGTGCTTTTTCATCTTCACCGTTTTTAGTAATGTCTGCTTTAATAAGTACAAATTGGTCCATCTTTGCTCTAACCGCTGCATCTGAAAATGTTACATGTTCTAACTCTTTACACGATGTACACCAATCAGCACTAAAGTCAAGCAGTATTTTTTGACCTTTATGCTTTTGCAGCAATAGATCAAGTTGTGCAATACTGGTTACTTTTTTAAAGGCTTTCTTGTCACTTTTTTGTACACTTTGCGTAAGAGTATTAGAAGAAGCTGTTAAAAATCCTAAAGGTTTACTCATAGATCCAGATCCTGCTAGTACTCCTAAGAATAATGCTAAAGAGTAGATAAAAATGATCATAGCTACGGTTTTTTTAATATGGTGTAACTGTTTTTCTTGATCAAATAGACCTAAGAAATACGCAAAACCAATACCGGTGAACGAATATGCCAATATGGTAATTGGTCCACTAATGATACGCTCAAGCATCCAAATAGCAATCAATATCATTGTTACGCCAAAGAAAGCGTTAACAAGTGTCATCCATTCTCCTGGTTTTGGCATAAATTTACCCGCACTTGTACCAATAAGAATAAGAGGGATCCCCATACCTAAACTCATAAAAAAGAGTGCCGCTCCACCTAAAACTGCATCACCCGTTTGACCAATGTAAACTAAAGCACCCGCCAGTGGAGCTGCCACACAAGGACCCACTATCAATGCCGATAAAAATCCCATAACAGCAACACCAACCATGCCACCTTTTTTCTCACCCGTTCCACTTACTTTTGACACAATACTGTCTGGAACTTTAAGTTCATAAAACCCAAACATTGAAAATGCCAGTGCCACAAAAACACCTGAAAATGCCACAATCACATAAGGATTTTGAAGGGCAGCTTGAAGGTTGGCCCCAAATACTCCTGCTAAAACCCCTGCAATGGTATATGCCACACTCATCGCTAAAACATACACAAGTGACATTGAAAATGCTTTACATTTACCTTCATTTTTACACTGAGATACAATCACTCCTGAGATAATTGGAATCATAGGAAAAACACACGGTGTTAATGATAAAAGCAATCCAAAACCAAAAAATGTTAATAAAACCATCCATAGACTGCTGTTTTTTATAACATCTGCTATCATATCTGTTTCTGAGAGTTCCCCTTGTGGTGCTTGTACTTCTTTTACTTCTAAAGGTTTTAATCCACCTTTTTTAGGCAATTTATTGGTATCTATATTTAAGCTAAAACTATCGGTATAAGGCTCATAACACAAACCTTGTTCTGAACATCCTTGGTAAGAGAGCTTAAATTCTACCTGTGTTAGAGAATTTACATCCGATTCTTTTTCTAGATCTATCACAAATGTTGGTGTTTTTGTGTATGCCATATCTCCATGATGATCAACTGCTTTTGGTGCGTCAATATTTAAGATAGATACACCGCTACCTTGTGTGATCTCTAGCTTTATTGCATCTTCATAAAGATATATATCACTGGCTATCTCCACTTTTGCGATAATCTGAGATTTTTCATTAACCACAGCATTTGGCTTAAACGCTTCTTCGGGCATTAAAAATTTTGGAGCGCCCATTAAGACAACTGCTGTAAAAAATAGCAATAACAATTTTTTCATATACATTCCTTTAATTGATTGGTTCTAATTATATAGATATTTAATAAACTAAATAGTTTAACTTTTAAATTTAACTAAAATCATACCTGCAAACTTATCTTTTTTATAATACTCAACTCGGTATATTTCACCACTTTTATCAATAGAAAATCGTTTGAGAATTTGTTTTTTTTGTATGTTGATGTTGGTTTCTTTTTTTTGTTTATTGGAATAACCAATAACATTTACCCTGTAGTTTTCATTGTTTTTTACAAGAAACTTGTCGTTTACTTCAATAATATCGCCAAAACTTACATCGGTTGGCTTTCCATCTACTAAAAACTCAACACTTGATTGTGTTTGGTCATGTTCCATGTAGTCTGCTTTGAGTTTTGATAAACGTCTGTTTCCATAGTGAATGGTGTATTCATTTCCTTTTTTAATAATAGTTAATAAAGGGTTACTTGCACGAAACTCAACTTCTTGGTCTTTTTTAATAGGTATGTATTTTAAATAATTACGAATCTTAGCCAAAGGTAGTTTTATTTTATCATCGTACATAGAGATATAAATATCATTGTTAATCGCAGCATACACGCCGTTTGAATTCATCTTAAATTTTCGTTTATACTCTATTCCCATCACCTGCATGTATTTTTCAAGGGCTAACAAATGGTAATAAACTCTTTGGTGGGTACTTAAACTTTTACTTGCTTCATTTCCAAAGGCTGCTTTGTTGTTGTTAATAGCGAAATAAGTAAGTGTTTTTTCCATCTCTGCATCACCCTCATTAGTTTTGGTGTTATGTACATGGTAGATGTGTTCTTTTTTTATTAGGTGTTGATTGACATAATTAACCACTTCAGATGAGATCTCTTTTAAATTTCCATATTTTGTGTCTATTGTTTCTTGATCAACAATTGAACACTGACCCCATCTGTAAGGTGAATGCAATTTGTCTATGTAATTTGGGCGGTAGTAACCACTTCCATCGTGAAGATTAACAACAATTTTAACCCGTTCGTCTTTTATATATTTTTTAATTCTTTGAACCGTTTTGTATTCTGGATCTTTATCGGAGAGTTTGGCAAACTTTCTGTTCATGTCACCATAAGGTCCACGACTTCGTTTAATAATACTGTAAAAATTCAAATTTGGAACAATCCAAACAGACCCTTTTGTGATCTCATAATGTGTCGCCAATAAAGAAGCAGACACAAAACCACCCGGTTCATCCCCTTGAATACCACCAACAACCAAAAGTGTGTTGTTATCATCCACCCCTTTTTTGATCAGATCAAAATCAAAGCGTTCACTTGAGAACAACAGGCTTGGCAAAAGTAAGAAAAATAAACTATATAACTTCAACATGCCAAGGTTCAAAACGCACTCCATCCGTGTTATTTTCATCGTATCTCATACCAATATAGTTGAGTTTTGTCATTTTTGAAAACTCATCCGTTGTGGCAAAATCTGCTGTAAAATTTTTATATCCCCAACCTTTTCTTCCCACATCAAAATCACTAATAGTATGATACGAATACGCAGGTGGTGCAATACTCACGGTTGCTTTAGTAACATTTCCTTTAAGGTAATAGATCTTATTAACATAAAGACTTAACTGCTTGATCACATTACGTACACCTGAGGTTAAAACAAGGGTTGGTCCCACATCTTTTAAAAGGTTTTTATAATCCATTTCTGGTTGACCTTTAAAAAGGTAGTGCCCTGTATAAGGAATTTTCACAACATCTTTTTCTGCTATGACATTGTCAACTTCAGCGCATGTTTTTGTACCAAAAAAACCATAAGAACTTGGGTCCTCATAAAAAAGTTTATCCATAAGTTGGAGTTCCAATTCTGTAAACTCCCCAATTTTAGGGTAATTACGAGCGTAATATAAAGCACTATGGTAAGACAAAATATTAAAGTTTGCATAACCGACATACGATTTTAGTCGTTTTAATCGTTTATTTAAACTCACCAAAGTATTCCACTCTTTTGTACTCATATAGATCTCGTTAGAAGACGAGAACAGGTCTTTTTTTAAGAATGCTGATGATAGGGTTGCTGTTAATAAGAAATCTCTTCTTTTCATAAATCGTATTATAGCAAAAATATATATTACTTTATTTATAAGTGTGTTAACTATTTTGTCATAAAATACGTTTAAAGAACCATGGAGGTAGATTTTATGTGTAACAGAGATTCAGAAATTTGTGTTTGTAACGATTTAACAGCAGGGGAAATTTCAGATTTTATCAAACAAAACAATATTTCTACACTTGAACAATTATGTGATAATGACATTTTACCAATGGGTGACAAATGTCAATCTTGTCGTGAAGATGGGTATGAAGACGATGGATTAAGTTTAGCACTTGTTCTTAAGATGACAAACAACAATCAACTCTAATACTTCAAAAAAGGGACACAAACCCACTTGATGGATCTACCTATAAATGAAGTCTTAGCAGATCTAACACATTCACTTAAAACAAACCCAACCCTCATACTTCAAGCCCCACCAGGAGCAGGAAAGAGTACACGGGTTCCACTTCATTTAATGAAACAACCGTGGTTAAAAAATAAAAAAATTATTATGTTAGAACCACGACGAGTTGCTGCTCGAGTACTTGCAACACAGATGGCAAAACTCTTAGGTGAAGATCTAGGACAAAGTGTCGGTTATCAAGTTAAAATGGAGAGTTGTTATACCCAACAAACAAAAATTTTGGTTGTAACACAAGCGATACTTGTGCGTAAGCTTCAACACGATCAAAGCTTAGATGATGTGGCAATGATCATATTTGATGAGTTTCATGAAAGAAGTATTCATTCTGATCTCTCTTTAGCCTTAAGCCTTCAAGTTCAAGAACTTTTACGTGATGATTTAAAAATCTTGATTATGTCGGCAACACTTAATTCACAAAAAATTTCATCTTTACTCGGAGATGTTCCTATCATCTGTTCTCAAGGTAAGATCTACGATGTGGAACATATTTATTTAGATCTACATACAAAACAGCCCGATCCAAGGTCACTGCATCCTTTAGTTGTTCAAACCATTTTAAAAGCTTTAAAAGAGAATGAGGGAGATATTTTAGTATTTTTACCCGGAGTAAAAGAGATAAATCACGTTCAAAAACTGCTTTTAAATACCCACGTAGAAAACTCTATTGTGGTACTACCACTCTACTCTTCCTTATCAAAAAAAGAACAAGACAAAGCACTAAAAAGCTCCAATAAGACAAAGGTTATCCTAAGCACGAATATTGCTCAAACCTCTTTAACCATTGAGGGTGTTGGTATCGTGATCGATTCTGGTTATGAAAAACAATCCCGCTACAACCAGACCAATGCTATGGATCACCTAGAGTTATGTTTTATTTCCAAAGACGCTGCCACACAACGTGCAGGTCGAGCAGGAAGACTCTCAAATGGGGTATGCTACAAACTTTGGCACCAATCAAAAATACTCCAAGAATCAAGCATACCTGAGATCTTACGAGCCGATCTAAGCTCATTTATTTTAGAACTTTGTTTATGGGGTATTCAAAATATAAATGAATTAAGCCTTTTAGATATACCAAAACAAGCTATTTTAAACGACACCAAAGAGGTTTTAAAAGAACTCAATATGCTTGATGATTCATTTAAAATAACACCTTTTGGAAAAAAAGCACTTCGTTTAGGTGTTCATCCCCGATTTTCTTACATGATCTTAAAAGGCAATGAACTGGGCTACCCTTATGAGGCTTGTTTACTTGCAAGTATGCTTAGTGAAAAAGATATTTTTCTTAACAGCACCCATGAAAGTGATCTGGGTTCAAGGTTTTTGCATCTTTATGAGCGAGATCTAGACACTGCTTATATTCATTCTCATCGTTCTAAAGAGGTGCTAATGGGGGCAGATTTTTTTTACAAAAAACTAAAAACACTAACAAAGATTACACAAAACAAAGAACCCATAAACACTCAGATGTTAAGTGTTCTACTCTTGTTTGCCTACCCCGACAGACTGGCTCGCCAACGTCATAAAAATGATAACAAGTACCTACTCTCAAACGCAAAAGGTGCAAAACTTCATACACAAGATCCTTTGTTTAATCAAGAATATTTAGTCGTATCCAATCTCAATGCCCATGAAAAAGATTCCCATATCAAGTTAGCTTTAAGTATCACAACAAAAGAGTTAGAAGATTATTTTTCCCATTTTATTCAATCAAAAGAGTCCATAACCTACAACAAAGAATCTCAAAAATTTGATGTTCGAACCAACAAATACTTTTTAAAACTACTCATAGAATCAAAACCCTCCCCTTCTTTGGATCCACAAACCTTTAAAACACTTCTACTGGATCTCATACAAAAAGAGGGTTTGGATCTCTTTACGTGGAGCAAAAAAGCAAAAGAACTTCAACAAAGAGTATGCTTTTTAAACCATCACAGTAGCTATGTTGATTTTACACAAAAAGCACTTTTACAAAAACTTGAACTATGGTGTGAGCCTTTTTTATCTGGTATTACAACCATAAAATCTTTGCAAAACTTAGACCTACACACCATGCTTTTAACACTTTTAAGTTGGGAAGATCAACAACGTTTAGACACCTTGGCACCATCGCACTTAAAAGTACCCAGCGGGTCTAAAATACCTTTGGATTATTCTGATCCACACAAGCCCTCCATACGTGTCAAAATACAAGAGGTCTTTGGTCTGCTTAACACACCTAAAGTCTTAAATAACACTTTATCCTTACAAATGCACCTTCTTAGTCCTGCCATGCGACCGATCCAGATCACTTATGATCTGCAAAGTTTTTGGAACAACTCTTACAACGAGGTCAGAAAAGAACTTAGAGGAAAATACAAAAAACATTACTGGCCTGAGAACCCCCTAGAAGCTATTGCAACCAATAAAACAAAAAAGCATATTCAAAGCTAAACTAAAACCGTGCTACTAACTATTTTTTTAAGCAAATGATCATCTAAATTCCCCTACTCTACAACATATAAATTAAAACTAAAGAAATTAAAATGCCAAACAAATTAGAAAAAGAGGATTCACCCTATCTTCAACAACATAAAGACAATCCAGTAGATTGGTACCCTTGGTGTGATGAAGCATTTGAAAAAGCTAAGAATGAGAATAAAGCAATTTTTATTAGTATTGGTTATTCGTCTTGTCATTGGTGCCATGTTATGGAAGAAACAGTGTTTGAAAATGACGAATGTGCCAAAATTTTAAATGAAAACTTTGTATCAATTAAGATTGACCGTGAAGAGCGACCCGATCTAGACAAACATTACCAAGAGGTACACATGCTTCTTAACCGCCGTGCGGGTGGTTGGCCAACATCGGTATTTTGTACACCTCAAAATAAACCATTTTTTGCAGGAACATATATCCCCCCAGAATCTCGTTCTGGATCTATAGAAGGGATGGGTTTTAAAGAACTCACAAACTTGATTGCGCAAAAAGTAGAAGAAAATGACAAGCAACTTTATAAAAATGCCGATGATGTGGAAGGATTTATAAACCATTACGAGCATCCAAAAGAGGCTACGGTTTTAAAAGAAGATTTTTACAAAAACTTTTTACACCAAGTAAAGAACAACTACGATCCTAGAAATGGAGGGTTTTCTGTTGCGCCTAAATTCCCACAAGCCAATACCCTAAACACCTTACTTAGCATTGATAAACTCTATAATGACAAATCAGCACGTGCTATGCTACTTGATACTTTAAAAAATATGTCAAAGGGTGGAATATACGATCTAGTAGATGGTGGATTTTGTCGGTACAGTGTGGATGAAAAATGGCTTGTGCCCCATTTTGAGAAGATGCTTTATGACAATGCTTTATTGTGTGAAGTATTTACAAAAACTTATCTTAGCTACAAAGATGAAAATCACCTCAAAGTTGCAAAAGAGATTGCTGACTTTTGGCTTAACTTTATGAGCGAAAAGGATCTTTTTTACTCGGCAAGTGACGCTGATAGCGAAGGGGAAGAAGGAACTTACTTTATTTATAGCTACGACGAAGTAAAACAACTGCTTTTATCTAACAATATTGCAAATATAGACGCAACTCTTCAACAACTTGATATAAGCCCTCAAGGAAACTTTGAAGGGAAAAATATTATTAGAATAAACAAAGAGATGCCTGAAAATTTTGAACATATCAAAAACTTACTTCAAAATATGAGAAAAGATAGAACCTACCCTTTTATAGATAAAAAAGTTCAAACATCTTGGTCTGCTATGATGATAAAATCTTTATTTTTACTCGGTTGTATCGATGCCAAATATAATAAAGTTGCAGTGGATTCACTCAACGCACTTTTAAAAACCATGTACATAGATGACACCCTTTATCATACAACTTTAATTCATAAAACACCTAAGATAGAAGCATTTTTGGAAGATTATGCTTTCTTGTGTGATGCTATTTTAAGTGCGTATAAATACACAGGAAAAGATATATACTTGATTCAAGCTCAAAGATTTATCAACACAGCTTTAGAAAAATTTTATAAAGCAGGTGTATGGAACTTTAGTGACAGAGATTTTGAAACCAAAGCAGAAATTTCAGACAATACCTATACTTCAAGTGTGGCTGTAATTGTCGATGCTATGTTTAGTTTGGGAATTTTACTCAACGATGAAAAATACTCACACTTTGCCTTTAAAACACTTGAATACAACTCCTATGAATTAGGCAGACGTCCCGTGCTATATCCTAAAATGTTAGAACAAGTTTTACGATACACAAAGGGTGATAGAATAATTAAATCGATGCAAGATAAACTCAACGAAAACATATTACAACTCAGTGGATTGGACTACCCTTTTGTCTTGTTAAAATCAGACACCACCCAAGAGTACCTAGTGTGTGGAGAGAAAAGTTGTTTTGCTTCAACCATGGATATACAAGAATTAAATAAGTTAATAATTAACTCTTTTTAGATAAAATTACATCTAAAATTTTAATAAAAGTGAAAAAAATGAAAAAAATTATGCTGACTTCTTTAATGGCTTTAGCTTTGGCTTCTGTATTTTCAGGGTGTGAACGTAATAATTATCAACATCCCCTTCATAGAAAATAAGTTTGATGCCCAGATCTATGAACATTACACCCAGTGAGTTCGAAAAAATTATCTCTCTTGAGAGTGAAATTCTCGAACTCATAGCTTCACATGAAAAGACATCTACAATACTAGAGAAACTATGTTCATTAGCAGAGAGTATGATTGAGGGTTCTGTTGCTTCAATTATGATAAAAGACAAAGTTACAGGAAGACTCAATGTAATTTGTGCCCCTTCTGTTTCAAAAGAAGCTCAAAAATCACTTTCAAACTTACAACCTGGTCCAAAAAGTGGTTCTTGTGGCAATGCTGTTTATAAAAATGAAGCGCAATATGTATTTGATACATCGAGTGATCCAAGATGGTCTGAAATACGAAATATTGCCGATGATTTCAACCTGTGTTCGTGTTGGTCAATGCCCATAAAAAATGTGGACAAAACAGCCATTGGATCTTTTGCCTTGTCCTCTTTTGAACATCGTGAACCTTTGGCTTTTCATAAAAAACTCTTAGAAACTACTTCAAAAATAACAAGTATTGTACTAAGAAACCAAGCAAATGAGCAAAGATTACGACTTTTTTCAACAGCTATGCAACATGCCAATGAAGGTGTAATTGTTACCAATGAAGCCAATAAAATAATCGAAGTCAATAACAGATTTTATGAAATATATGGCTACACAGAAGATGAACTAATAGGCAAAAACCCCAGCTATTTATCTTATGGAAGCAACCCTAAAAAACTTTACAGTGATATGTGGGAATCGCTTAACACTGATTCACATTGGAATGGTGAAGTAACAAACCGACATAAAGATGGAAAAATTGTAAATCAATGGATCAGTATTTCTAAGCTTTATGACGAAAATGGAAAACTACAAAACTACTTTGGTGTTTTTAGTGATATTACTGAGTTAAAACAAACCCAAGCTCAAATAGAGTATTTAGCTTATCATGATTCACTTACAAAACTCTATAACAAAACATATCTTGAGAAAAGATTGGCTCAATCTAAGAAAAAAAGTACGTTACTTCTTTTAAATATTGACAATTTTTCTTACCTAAATACCACCTATGGTTTTGAATTTGGAGATAAACTTTTGATCTCTATTTCCAATCTTTTACTCGATAATTTTGGTACCAGTTGTATTTTTAGAATCAACTCTGATGAATTTGCGATTGTGTATGAAGAATCAATCGACATTAAACAAAAAATTTCCGATATTCAAACCTATTTTTACACCCATAGAATAGAGGTTGATGATATTAACCTAAAACTGTCTTTTACCTATGGAGCAGCAACAAATGACAAAGATCTACTACGAGATGCCACTTTAGCCATTAAAAGAGCTAAAAGTAATGGTAAAAATACTTTTCATATTTTTGATGATGCTAATGATAAAATAACCTATGAAGATCGTGAAAAATTCGTAAATTCAAATAACCTTTTACACTATGCTTTAGAAGAAGATAGAATTATCCCTTTTTATCAAGGGATAAGAAATAATGAAACGGGTAAAGTAGAGAAATTTGAAGCCCTAGTTAGAATCAAAAAGGATGATGGTTCCATCGCTTCAGCTTATGAGTTTTTAGAAGCGGCCAAACTGTCTGGTTTACTACCTGAGATAACCAAAATTATGATTGATAAAACATTTAAAGAGATGTCAAATAATCGCTTTACTTTTTCTATTAACATTACCGAAGATGATCTCAGTAAAAATTATCTACGTCAATATTTAAAAGAAAAAGAAGAACAATACAATATTCTTCCATCACGTGTTACTTTAGAGATCTTAGAAGGGGTAAGTTCAGATTCTAAAAGCAACAGTGTTTCACAACTTATTAACTTACGAAAAGCAGGTTATACTCTTGCTATTGATGATTTTGGCGCAGAGTATTCCAACTTTGAGCGTATACTGGATCTGGATGTGGGTCTTTTAAAAATTGATGCTAAGTATATTAAAGATATTCATACCAATAAAAAAAGTTATGAGATAACCCGAGCTATTAGTTATTTTGCCAAAAATGCCAATATTCCAACGGTTGCAGAGTTTGTTCATTCCAAAGAGGTTCAAGGTATTATTAAAGCCTTGGGGATTAACTACTCTCAAGGATTTTACTTTAGTGAACCTGCCATCTCACCAAATAAGAGTTTAGCTTAGATGATAAAAAAACTGTTTAAATACCCTTTTATGGTTAAACTAGGTTTTAAATACATTAGTATTTTTAAAAGAACCTACCATCACCCTTTTATAACCCATAGACAAGCGTATAAACAGCTTTCTTTAGACAGACAAGCCTACTCTAAATCAGTCATAGATTATTTTAATATTAAGATTAAAGTTGTGGGTACGATACCTAAAAACAACCATAAACTTTATGCTATAAATCACCGTTCACTCTTAGACATTATTGTTATGGAGAACATTTTTTCTCAACACAATAAATCTGGATTATGGATAGCTAAAGAAGAATTATTTACAGCTGTTTATGGTGATTTTTTTAAATACAGCGGAAATATTAGCGTTGATATACAAAACAAAAAAGGTTTGATCAGTTTTTTCAAAAAGATAAAACTCGCCCTTCATAAAGATAAGGACCTTAATATTTATATTTTTCCTGAAGGTGAAAGAAATAAAAACACGGCACTTCTCCCTTTTCAATCAGGAGCATCAAAAATTGCTAAATCAAACAAGCTCGATGTTGTTCCTGTCTATATTAACGATGAATTAGAAAACGTCCTTAAACACGCACCTTATAAAAAGAAAAAAATCATCGAAGTGCACTTTGGTGATCTTATACAACACAATGAACTTCAAAACAACTATATAAAATTTAAACAAAGGATTTTAAATGACTAAAATGACCCTTGGTGTCAACATTGATCACGTAGCCGTTTTACGAGAAGCAAGACGAGTAAATGATCCTGATATTCTACAAGCCTTATTTATTGCCTGTCAAAGCGGTGCTGATCAAATAACCATCCACCTAAGAGAAGACAGACGTCACATACAAGATATAGATGTTAAAAATATTATGAACAACTCAAAGCTACCCGTTAACCTAGAGTGTGCCATAGATAAAGATATTTTAAACATTGTTTCAGATATGAAACCCCATCGTGCGACTTTGGTACCTGAAAAACGAGAAGAAGTAACCACTGAGGGTGGACTTGATGTGTTTGGACATGCCAAAGAAGTTGGCTTCGCTATAGAGCAATTACATGATTCATTGATCCCTGTTTCGCTTTTTGTAGATCCGACCAAAGAAGCCATGAAACAATCAAAAGATCTAGGTGCTGAAATGGTTGAACTCCATACAGGTGCTTTTGCAAATATTTTTGCCATGTTATATGGAAATTTAAGTCATTCAAACCATACTATTAAAGAACTGGAACTTCCAAGATACAAACTTCAAACCATGCTTGAAGATGAACTCGAAAAAATCAAACAATCATCAAAATATGCCAAAGAACTTGGTTTAGAGGTTGCAGCGGGACATGGTTTAAACTATGCCAATGTACATTATATGATGGAAATAGATGAAATTAGCGAACTTAACATTGGTCAAAGTATCATTGCTAGAAGTGTTTTTAGTGGATTAAGTGAAGCAATTAAAGAGATGAAAGCGCTTACAACAAGATAATGAAAAAAATTGCAATCAGTATTGGTGATATTAATGGCGTTGGAGTAGAAATTGCACTAAAGGCTCACAATGAAGTTTCTAAACTTTGTGAACCTATCTATTGTATTAACAAGACCCTTCTATCTCAAGCAGCCACATTACTAAAAATAGACGTTGCTAAAAATTTTAACACAATCAATATGGATGAAGATTTTACAATCAAGCCATCTCTCATTTCTAAAGACAGTGGTTTATTTTCCTACAATAGCTTTATGAGAGCTATTGAACTTTGTGAAACAAAACAAGCCGATGCAGTTGTAACCATGCCCATACATAAAGAGGCTTGGTCAAAAGCTGGTCTAAACTTTAAAGGTCACACCGATCTATTGCGTCGGCATTTTAATAAAGATGCCATTATGATGCTTGGCTGTGAAGCGATGTTTGTCGCGCTATATACTGAACATATCCCTTTAAAAGATGTCGCTAAAACAATACAAAAAGAAAAATTAGAACGATTCTTTATTGATCTAGATGCTTCACTCAAAGATGGACAAATTGGTGTACTTGGTTTAAATCCACACGCAGGCGACAACGGTGTTTTAGGCGATGAAGAAAAAGAAATACAAGCAGCAATCCAAAGTGTAAATAAATACTTAGGCTATGAGCGATACTCTGGATGTTTGGTGCCAGATGTTGCTTTTACACCAGATGCAAGAAAAAACTTTAACTTTTATGTTGCAATGTATCACGATCAGGGTCTTGCACCCTTAAAAGCACTCTACTTTGATGAAAGTATCAATGTTTCTCTTAATCTACCTATTGTTAGAACATCGGTTGATCATGGAACCGCTTTTGATATTGCTTATAAAAACAAAGCAAAAACATTGAGCTATATCAATGCCATTAAAAGTGCTATAGATCTAGCCAAATAATCTCACCATTGTTTGAGCAAAGCTTAAAAAAATATTATTTTTCATCTATTGATTAAAAATATTGACTTATAAAGTAAAAAAGATGTTAAAATTCGACCATGAATAATTTTGATTTAATGCTAAGAGAGCATAACTTAAAAGCAACCAAACAAAGAATTGGTATATTGTCCATTATGCAAACAAAAGGTCATATCAATATTGAAGATCTTTATGAAAAAATAAAAAAATCATTCCCAAGCATTTCGCTTGCAACATTGTATAAAAATATGCACTTGATGTTAGAAAAAAAATTGCTTACAGAAGTGAATGTCAAAAACACCAAAGCCCTCTACGAGATTACAAAAGAGGAACATGCCCATTTGCACTGTGAAAAATGTAACGCGGTGGTTGACATTGATCTAAACTTCGCACCTATCACAGGTGACATTGAGCAAGACAATGGTTTTTTATTAAAAGACACTCAAGTTGTGTTTAGTGGAATTTGTCGTAACTGTCAGTAAGATACTTATCTTTTTTTAAAGATAAGTAAGGTTTTATCCATCTCTGCATAAAGAGAAAAAGTTTGCTTATCAACCAGTTTTAAACCCTTTAACTTTTGAAAAAAGTTTAATTTATGAAAATACTGAACAATGGTGTCTTGGTACTTTTTATAAAAGTCTTTGTCATCTGATTCAACAAATAAACTTATTTTAGTGTGAAGTTCATTGTTTTCAAACACTGCATCCACACTTAAAAACTCTTTTTCTGTATCATTACTCATCGATCCCTCAGCTACATCGGCGAAGCCTGAGAGGGTATTAATGTCGGCTATAAATACACCATCATCTTTTAACACACTTGCTACTGAATCTAAAAAGTCACTAAGTTCATTTTGATTCATAAAGTTTAAAACATCAAAAATACTAACAACAGCATCGTATTTTCCATCTTCTTTGGATATATCTATGCACTCAGCATTAAGGTTTTTCTCTTTACAAGCTTCAACCATCACTTGACTTAGATCTATCCCCTTACACTCTATGCCATCACTAATAAGACGTTGCATAAATCCACCGCGACCACAACCAACATCCAGCAATGTTTTGACCTCATAATCATCCAGTTCACTGCGGTAAAGATCATAAAGTCCTTCAGTGGCTTCTTCAATCCCTAAAAGGTGTTCAGCTTTTGCGTAAAGGTCTAAGTTTGTCATCTAAGATTTAACTACACTTTCAATTTTTTCATAAATATCTAATACTTCATCTTTTTTTGAAACATAAGAATTTTTATTGGCAATCAAGTAAGTTGAACTTCTCATAATATCCTCAACTACCTCTAAACCATTTTGCTTCATTGTGGTACCAGTTTCAACAATATCAACGATCATATCAGCAAGACCGATAAGTGGTGCCAGTTCAATTGAACCATAAAGCTTAATAATTTCAACGCTTACGGCACGTTCTTCAAAATAACGCTTGGTGATATTTACCATTTTAGAAGCCACTTTTAAATCAGGTTTGTTAAGGTCAAGTTTTTCACCTTTTTTCATCCCGATACTTACTTTACATACACCTTTTTGTAGGTCTAACAAACGAATAACATCCAAACCTTGTTCTTCAAGTGTGTCTAATCCAACCACACCAATATCGGCTGCTTGATGGTATACATATGTCGCTACATCTTGATTTCTTACTAATAAGAAGCGAAACTTCGGTGTATCTAAGATAAGTTTTCTATCGTCAAAAACAAATTCATCACCAAAAATTTTACCAAAAATCTCTAGCGTTTCTTTTGCGATGCGACCCTTTGGAAGTGCAACTGTTAACATATGTATAACCTTGTAAAAATATTTATGGAATTTTATCTAAATTTTGCTGTAGTTTATATAAGCTTCTTCATACCATCAAAGATAAGCGTGCTGTTAATCTGAGCCTGAGGAAATATATGTTTTAATAAAGAAGCATCTCCACCCGTTAAAACAATAGGCATTTTGTAAGAATTTATTTCAGAATATAAAAGTTTTAAATACCCAAAACTAATAGCATCTTGAGAGTTTTTCGGAAGTGTGCTTAGATCCAGTTCATAGTTAAACTCATAATCCAAAGCCGAAGATATATTTTTATACGCTTCTTTCATAAAACGGCTTCCAGGGTAAATAAAACCACCTTTAAAAACACCTTCACTAACGACATCTACCGTGATCGCGCTTCCCGCATCAACAACCACCCCGTTTTGGATCGCTTGACATGCTACAATCCTGTCAATACCCATGGTTGGATAATAAGTACTCTTATCAATTTTTTCCGATAGATCTATCCAATTGGCTAAGGTTTTTAAAAGTTTTTTAATACGTGGTTCCACACAGATATAATGCACCGTTTCTTTAAGCGTTCTAGGGTCAAAAGTAAGCACACTTTTTTTATAATTGGTTTCACCTTGTAAAAAATGATAAGAGGTATTGCCTATATCACATAAAAGCATCAGTTAATCTTCCAACCTTGAAGTTTTAAAGCATCTTTAGCTTTAGAACAAAGTGGAGCATCTATAAAAATAAATTTGTGTTTAAAATTGTGTTCGCATAAAAGCGTTAGTTTGGCATAGATCTCTTCAAATTTAGACACATCCTTCATAAGAATACGAGATTTTTGGCTTACTGCAAAAATTGCCCAAAAATATCCAGATGTGTCTGTAGCTTTATACATTTTAATTTTATTTCTTATTCCTAACTCTTTTGGAGTTATCTCTTGCATCTTTTTAAACAACTTACCTTTTGCACGAAAAGAATCTACTACCATTTGCATATCTATTTTTTAGCCTTCATTTAAATTAAACCGTATATTAGCATTTAACTCATAAAATCTGGGTATATTTTCTTAAGAAGATAATATATTTTACAACCAATACAGTAATTAAACAAAGCATCAAGCAATGAACACGTTATAAAAACCGCCCCTACAATGATTGATAATTCACTTAGATCTATCTGATGCAAAAGGATTAACAAAGCAACAAAAAATATCCCAAACACTCCCGCGAGTTTTTTTGCTCCACTGTCACTTAAGCACTCTTTTAAACCCAATACTTTTTTAATAAGTACCGAACTTAAATAGATTGGTGAGAATTTTCTTTGACAAAATATACGCATAAAAAAATCTAAAAATAAAAAATACAATACATATAAATTGGATGTATATAGATAATAGACAACAACACCACTCACAAAAAATGATGAAAATCTTGAAACAGTCGAATCTACTTTTTCAAAGGTAATGGGGCAAGCATAAGACATTTTAAACTCTTTTATTAAATTAATTATCAAATTTTAGTGATATATTCTTAAAGTAGTATTATTTATTTTTCTTATATAATGAAACTTATAGTATTAAATTTGATTCTTTTGTGATATTAATAAAAGCTCTTTATGGTATAATCTAGCCTTAACTTTAAAATAAACTGTAAAAATAAATGTCTAGGAGAAAGACCCATGAGAAAACTAGTTTTTACGCTTTTTAGTGTATTGCTACTTAATGCCCAAGAGCCAATATCTCTTGATGAAGCATTAAAAATATTAAATTCTCAAAATCTTGAGATCAAAGCTGCTACTTTAGAAGTTCAAGCAGCAAAAGAAAAAGCCGACACCGTTAGTGGAAATAACTGGGGAAAACTTGACTTGATTCAAGATGTAGTTAACTCAGACAGTGCTGGCAATGTTTTTGGATTTAAACTTGAGAGTCGTGAAGCTACCTTTGGTGACTTTGGATTTAATGAGTTTTTAACCCCACTCGGTACTGCTATTTACAATGCTTCACAAGATGTTCCGCCATCAGATATGAGTGCACTTTTAGCGACCGCACCTGATGATTTAAATTATCCAGATTCTCGAACTTTGTACCAAACGAAGTTAAAATACGAGCTACCTATCTTTACAGGATTTCAAATAAGTTCATACACTGATATTATGCGCTCAATGGCAAAAATGAAATCCCTTGAAAAAGATCAAGTAATCAATGAAAAGATCTATCAGCTAAGAAAAAGCTACTATGACATGGCTTTACTTGAAAACTCTATAAAAAATCTAAAAATCATTCTTGCTAATATTGAAAAATTAGAGATTATGACAAACAATATGATAGCTGAGGGTTATGCAAAAAAAACCGATCTGCTTGAAGTTCAAGCTAAAAAAGGAAATGTTGAGCGTTTGATCTCTCAAATGAATTATAATACAAAACTTTTGTACCAATTTGTAAGCTTTTTACTCAATCAAGAAGTTCTTACGATAGAAGTACCTAAACAAAATATAGAGATGCCTTTACTAAGTGACAGTGTGATTATGCAAAACAATCTTGATATTCAAAGAGCCACAACAGGATTGGGGATAAGAGAATCTATGGTGAGTGCACAACGTTCTAACTACTACCCTATGATTGGTGCTTTTGCTGAAATTTCTACTGCCGATGATACCTTTTTAGGTGAAGCAAGTGATCATAAATCTTACACCATTGGTGCACGTTTAAGTTGGAACCTTTTTAATGGTGGTGTTGATTCTTCAAAAGTACAAGAAGCTAAAATACAAAAGCTTAAAACTTTATCCCAAGTACAACTTGCAAAAGAAGGGATTAAACTTCAAGTAACCAAGTTAAGAACAGAAGTGGAAACACAAGATGCAGAGATAGCATTTTTACAAAAAGAATTAAAACTTGCCAATGAGATCTACAAAAACTATGAAGGACGTTACAAAGAAAAACTTTCTTCTATGAGTGATGTTATTATTAAGCAATCACAACAAGTTCAAAAAATCTTAGAATTGCAAATGGCTCAAAATAAAAGAAATGAGCGTATTTTTGCACTTATTAAATTAGCAAATGGAGATAAATAAATGAAAAAACTACTTATAATATTAGCAATGGGTGCTACCTTAGTAGCTGAAACATTAACACTCTCAGGCAGTGTTATTTCGGACAATCAAAAAATGATCACAAGTCGTTTTATGGGTTTTGTGACAAATGTTAATTTTGGAGAGGGAGAATACGTTAAAAAAGGTCAACTGCTTTATACAATTGATTCAAAAGAGATTGATTCTGCTATTACACAAGTCAAGTTAGGAATTTCTCAAGCGCAATTAGCCCTTCAAATGTACCAAAATCAGTACACAAATGTTAAACTTAACTTAGAACGTCATAAGCGTTTATATCAAAAAGACATGGTATCTAAACACGAAGTTGAAACGCTTGAACTTGCGGAAAAAAACTTAAATGACATGATTATTATTGCAAAAAAGCAAGTAGCCCAAGCAGAAGCTCAACTCAAAGAGGTTGAAAACCAATACAGATATTTACGTATCAAAGCACCAAACGATGGTGTTGTTGTAGCTAAAAATATTAAAGTTGGAGAGATGGCAATGCCTGGAATGCCTGCTGTTGTTTTATCTGATTTGAGCGATTTAAAAATATCTACTGAGATCTCAGAAGGTAATCTAAACAGAGTAAAACACGGTACAAAAGTGGTTGTTCATATCCCTTCACAAGGGATTAAAACCATAGGAACGGTTGCTGCAATTATTCCAAATTCTAATCCAATGACACACACTTTTAAGATTAAAATCTCATTTAAAAATTCCAACAATATAGTGTACCCTGGTATGTACGCTAAAGTTGAAGTAAAATAAGGGTCTAAAATGCTACAGCAACATAACTATGAACCCACCGATTTCGCCGGTAAACTTGCCAAAGGTTTTTTAAGAAACCCCCTCAGTGTTGTACTGGGTGTTTTTCTTTTAGCCATTGGTTATTTAGCATTAGAAGTGATGCCTCGTGAAGAAAATCCACAAATGGTTGTCAGTGGATCTACCGTAATAGTTGCCCTTCCTGGAGCCAGTGCCGCCGAAGTTGAAAGAGTGATTGTAAGACCCCTTGAGAGAAAACTAAAAGAAGTAAAAGGGGTTGAACATATCTATGGTACTGCAATGGATAACGTAGGTATTGTCAATGCCGCTTTTTTTATTGGTGAAGCCAAAGAAGATTCTAACTTAAAAGTATATGATAAGATTATGCAAAATTATGATATTTTTCCAAAAGGAGCAATGGATCCAATTATTAAACCTCTTGATATAGATGTTGATATTCCTGTTATATCGGTTGCTTTTTACTCAAACGGTCAAGTGTTATCAAAAACAGAACTTTATGAACGTGTAAAAAAGATTCAGCACCATATAAATGGTTTACAAAATGTAGCCGTTACGGAACTAAAAGGTGGAAATAAAACGCAGTTTAATGTTGAAGTAGATCTACATAAACTCTCAGGATATAACCTTTCATTGGGACAAATAGTTCAATCGGTTCAATCGCTTGCTTACTCTGTTCCTGCTGTAAAAAATCGTACTAATTCCAATGAAATAGTAATGATTGGTGTCAAAAATGCCATTGAAACTGAGTCTGATATTGCAAATATTATTGTTGCTCAATACATGGGTTCTCCCATCTATTTAAAACAAGTTGCAAAAGTAACAAAATCTTATGATATTCAAAATTTCAAATCAGCATCTATCAGTGTAAAAGACAAAGATGGAAAATTTACCCCTCTTCAAGACCAAGTAACCCTGACAGTTTCAAAACTACAAGGGACAAATGCCGTTGTCATTGCTAATGCTGTTAAAGAAGAGTTGGAACTCTATAAAGAATTTTTAGCACAAAATGGGATTAATTACGTTATTACAAGAAATGATGGTGAACGTGCAAATGAAGCCGTTAACGAACTTGTATTTCACCTCGTTTTATCAATAGTTATTATTGCTATTTTACTTATTTTTGTATTGGGTTGGCGTGAGTCTTTAATTGTTACATTTACCGTACCTGCCATTTTAGCTATCACTTTATTTGTAGCCTATCTTAGTGGTCAAACCATTAACCGTATTACCCTATTTGCATTTTTACTTTCACTAGGTCTTTTGGTTGATGCTGCAATTATTGTTATTGAAAATATCCACCGTCATTATCATTCAATAGAAAGTGATGATGAAAATATAGATGATCTTATGATCAAAGCAACCGATGAAATTGGACCACCAACAAATATTGCGACCCTTGCTATTATTATGACCATGGTGCCTATGGCTTTTGTTGGGCAGATGATGGGTCAGTTTATGAAACCGATTCCAGCAAATGTACCAATTGCACTGATAGCTTCACTCTTTGTTGCTTATATTTTCACCCCATACTTAGCACTTAGAATGCTAAAAAAACCACAGCACCATGCTAAAGAGGAACACTAATGTTTAAAAAATTTGAAGACTTAGTTTACAAAGGGATCCAAAGCTCATCCCAAAGAAAAATTGTGTTATTTGGTACTTTAATAGCGTTTATTTTATCCGTACTTATGATTGCACCATCTAAAATGGTATTGGCAAAAATGCTTCCCGGTAAAAATAATGATACGTTTAATATTTATGTCACCCTAGCCGAAGGTAGTGGAATAGGACAAACAAAACAGGTAACGGATTGTGTTGTATCCCATATTCAACAAGAAAAAGAGGTGATTGACCTTGAGGTATTTTTAGGTATGGGTGCACCACTTGATTTTGCAGGACTGATTAAAGGAAGCCATTTTAAAAGCAGTGAAAACTTAGCTGAAATAGTCTTAAACCTTACTCAAAAACATCACCGTGATGAACCTTCATACATGATGATTCAACGTATGCGACCACTGATCCAGTCCAAGTGTGAAAAAATATATCCCAATACAGATATAGCTTTTGTGGAACCTCCTGCGGGGCCTCCTGTATTGGCTGCTATAGTTGCTGAGATCTACGGTGAAAATTCTAATGGCATCAGAGTGTTATCTCAAAAAGTAGCCAATGTGTTTAAACAAACTCCAGGTTTAGTTGATATAAGCATTATGCAAGATGAGATCTATGACACCTTTGAAATTATAGTAAACAGTGATAAAGTAGCACGATCAGGCGTGAGTGTTAAACAACTCAATGAGATCATTTATTTGGCATTTGAAGGGATGCAAATAGCGGTTAAAAACTCTGAGATTTACAACGATCAAATACCTATCTATGTTTCACTTTCTAAAGAGTCAAAACATTTTACTAAAAAAGATATTAACGCTGTTAAAGCAAAACTTGCATCGTTGAAACTGATGAATAAATTGGGTATGATGACACCCATTACCGAACTCGTTAGCATCAATCCTAAAAAATCAAACCCTTTAATTATGAGTAAGAACTTACATAAAATGACAAATGTAATGGCAGAAACGGACATGGTATCTCAAGTGTATCCACTTATGGATGCCAGAGATGTTATTATCCAGAAATTTGCCGATGAATATACTATTGAGAAAACGGGACTTTTTAATCTTAAATTGATTGATAAAAAAACAGGTTTTACCTACAATCTTATCTGGGATGGTGAGATGGAAGTAACACTTGATACCTTTGTAGAATTAGGGGCTGCTTTTATAGCGGCTCTGATCTTAATATTTTTATTGATGGTGGTGTATTACAAAAGTTATAAGCTCAGTGGAATCATCTTACTGGGATCTTTTCTCTCCATCATAGGTGTAATAGTTGGTCACTGGATCATGGATTTATTTACTACCGATACCTTCTTTTTAACGGCAACATCCCTAATAGGATTTATTGCCTTAATTGGTATTAGTTCACGTAATTCTTTGCTTTTAATCGACTTTACAAAGTCTTTGATGCACGAAAAAGGTATGCATAAGGCTGAGGCAATAGCTTATGCAACTGCAACACGTGCTAAACCTATCTTTTTAACCGCAGCAGCTATTATCTTAGCTTCTACCCTTCTTGCAGGTGATGCTGTATTTGGTGGTCTTGGAGTAGCACTTATATTTGGAACCGTTGCAGCTGTTGTTGCATCGTTGATTATTGTACCGGTATTGTTGTTTCAAACCGATTTAGAAAAAGCTTTTGACTTTAAAGTTCAAAAAGCTGTACCAATATATGAGCCATAAGAACTAACTTCCTTTATTGGGAGTTATTTTCAATGTTATAAAGATAAATAAAAGAGTAAAGAGCTAAAGAGAGGTTATTCTACCCTATCATAAAGATAGAGTAAAATAGGATTAGATACACGCGTGACTTACGCTTACACAAGCATCTAAAGAAGAAAGTTCGTTTATTGTTGCATCATCAACAGCATTGTCTACTAAAACAACTGCAAGCGCTTGACTTTGCGCATTTCTCGCTAATGAAAAATCTGAAATATTTACATCATGATTTGCTAAAACAGTACCAACACTACCAATAACACCTGGTACATCTGTGTTTTTAAACATAATCATATTTCCACGAATTGCTACTTCAATATCAAAACCATCTATTGCCACTAAACGTTGAACATTATCATCAAAGATTGTACCACTAATAGTCGTTGTTCCATCTGCTGTTGTTAGTTTAATAGTTATTAAATTTTTATACACTGAAGAATCACCACAATTCTCACTAGAGATTTCTATCCCTTTTTCTTTTGCTATAAAATCAGCATTAACATAATTGATAGTATCACTTGAATTTTGACTCATTGCACCAACAGCAACAAAAGTAGAAAGAGAATCTACATAATTACCAATTTCACCGTATCCACTTACTTTAATAGAAACTATTTGGCTTTTGTTCATTTGTGATTCTAAGAAACCAATCTTTTGTCCCATTTCTAAAAATGGTTTAACAAATGATGGAATTGTACTCTCATCAATTGGTAAGTTCATAGCATGTGGATACGCGATCCCTTTTGCAGCTTCAATAGCATTGGTTGCAGCTTGAGTACCAATGTTAAACTGAGATTCAAATGTGTTTGCACCTAAATGCGGTGAAACTGTTACATTATCAAGTTCTAGTAAAGGATGGTCGGTTGCTGGTTCTTTATTAAATACGTCAATACCTGCAAAACGAATTTTTCCATTTTTAAGATTGTTGTATAAAGCTTCTTCATTGTATAGACCACCACGAGCACAGTTGATCACAACAACTCCGTCTTTCATCTTTGCAAATTCAGCTTCATCAATCATACCAACTGTTTCTTGATTTTTTGGAGTATGAATCGTAATAATATCACACGCTAAAATATCTTCAAAGTTCTTTGTGTACGTCATATCTAAATCAGTAACTTTAGAAGGATGAATATATGGATCAAATGCAACTATGTCCATTTCAAATGATTGAGCACGTTTTGCTACACGAGAACCAATGTTACCAAAACCAATAACACCTAGTTTCTTACCTTTCATCTCATGTCCATACCACTTTTCTCTTTTCCAAACTCTTTGGTTTTTAAGATGATCGTGTGAATATGGAAACATTCTCATACATGAAAGCATGTGTGTCATTGTAAGTTCAACCGCAGCAATAGTATTAGCAGTAGGAACATTCATTACAATAATACCATCTTTTGAACATCCTGGAATATCAACGTTATCAACACCAACACCAGCACGAACAACGGCTTTCAAATTTTTTGCATTTGATATAAAAAACTCATCAACATCAGTTGAACTTCTAGTAATCGCAACATCAGCAGTTGGAATAACAGTTTCTATAAGTTCTTTTTTATCCATATCAGCAGCGAAAACATAGTTTATGTTTTCATCATTTTGTAACATTTCAAGACCAGCTTCATGGATGTGGTCACACACTACAATTGTATGTTTTTGCATTTATTTATCCTCTTTATACAGTGAAATATTTGCCTGTATTTCGTAATTTTTTAAAACATTAACTAAAGAATTTAGCTTCGTTTTATTTTTAGAGTAGATATCTAATATTACCCCATTTTTATCTCTTTTAAGATAATACTTTAATTTATGTTGTTTTAGTTCTTCTTTTAAACAAAATAACTGATAAGGATCTATAAGTGCAGCAGATAACCTATATACAGTTTTACTAAGTATCTTTTTGTTTAAAGAAGTTTTTATATATACTTCATTGACTGGATAAAAATATCCTAATCTTTGAGTATTAGAAAAGTGTTCTAACCAAACTTTTTCATTTGTTTTTTTAGAAGCAATACTTTTTCGAGAAAGTGGTTTCAACTCTTCAACTGTTTCGTGAGAGTTGATGTTTATTAAAAAGATAATAATAAAAATGGCAACCCCAATCCCTATGATTGGAGTAAACCATTTTAAAAATTTATGCATCTTACTTTATTTGATCTTTAATTAAATCACCTAAAGAGTGAGATTGGTTATCGTTAATCTCTTCTAAGATCTCTTGGCTTTTAATATAATCTAATTTTTTAACAGATAAACGGATACGATCACGTCTAGTATCAATAACAGCGATAGCAGCTTCAATCTCTTGACCAGCTTCTAACTCTTCTTTATTTAATGGAGCTAAATCTTCATCACGGATAAGTGCATCTACACCGTCTTCTAATGAAACGAATACACCGAAATCTTTAATGTCACGGATAGTACCAGTGATAGCAGTGTTAACTTTATGGCTTTTTGCAAATGTATCAATTGGTGACTCTAAAAGCGTTTTACGGTTTAGAGATATTTTTTGATCATCAGCATTAATTTTAGCAATTTTAACTTCTACTTCATCTCCTGATTTTAACACATCTTTACATTTAGTGTTTTTATCCCATGAAATATCTTGATTATGTAAAAGGCCTTCAACACCATCAATACGAACAAATGCACCAAAATCAGTTAATGAAGTAACATTACCAGTAACAACATCACCTTCTCTGTGTTTTTTAACAAATTCATCAAATGGTTTTGGAAGAAGTTTTTTAAGAGAAACTCTTAATTTATGAGTATCAGAATTGATCTCAATAACTTCTACATCAATCTCTTCACCTACTGTTAAGTAGTCATTAGGATTTTTAACGTTTTTGTCCCAAGAGATCTCAGAAATATGTAAGAAACCTTCTATATCGTTTCCTAAGTCAACAAATACACCATAAGCTTCAATATTTGAAACAGTTACAGTAATTGTATCACCTTCATCTAATTCACTCTCAACTTCTGCCCAAGGATCAGGTTGAACCGCTTTAATAGAAAGTGATAAGTGACGTTTGTCTTTATCATAAGAGATAGCTTTAACAGTAACTGTATCGCCCTCTTTGTATAATTTTGAAGGGTTAACAGGACCTTTATAAGAGATCTCATTGTAATGTACAAGACCATCAGCTCCACCAACATCAACAAACATACCATAAGAAGTGATTTTCTTAATCTCACCCTCTACAATAACATCGTCTTCCATTAGTTTGTCAATAATCTCTTTTTTACGTTTACGCTCTTCATTGAAAAGTTTACGACGTGAAACAACAATTGAGTTTTCATCTTCATCAATCTTAATAACTTGTGCTTTGATCTTACGACCAACTACATCATCACTATCTTTGAAAGCTGCTAATGAACGTGGCATAAAGAATGAAACAGCATCTGCTTCAACTACATAACCACCACGGTTTTTCTTAGTAATAACACCTTCGATGATTAGATCTTCAAAGTCGTCTTTATTTTCTTCAATAAAGTTAAGAGTTTTTTCTTGTTCTAAAACTTTTTTATAAGAAATTTTTGGACGTTCATTGTAATATCCAGTAACCATAACTTTGATTTTGTCACCAATACCAAATGTTAACTCACCGTTTTCATCTCTGATTTCATCAAGGTTTAATATACCTTCTGATTTATCACCAACACCAACTAATGCTCTGTTGTCATCAGTTTGGAACTCTACTATTTCACCTTCTACTATACGGTTACTTGCACTTTGTTTTTTCTCGCTTGCAGCAAACATCTCTGCAAAATTTTCTTCTTCCTCAAATGATTCGTTATCGAACGCCATTGCCTATCCTCTGTTACATAAAAATTTCGTGATTATACCCAAATAAAGGTTAGTTTTTTATAAAAATTGAAATTTAAGTGTTTTGTTAGTTGATTTTAGTTTCAATCGTGGTAATAACATTTTGAATAATCCAATCAGGTGTAGATGCTCCAGCACTGATTCCACACAATTTTTTGTTGTCAAACCAAGAAAAATCTAAATCTTTTTCATCTTCTATATGGTAAGAGTCTTGACAATTATCTTTAGAGATACTAAAGAGTTGTTTGGTATTTGAAGAATTTTTTCCACCAATAACAAGCATAACATCAGCTTTTTTTGAAAGGTTTAAAACGGCTTCTTGATTTTCAAAAGTTGCGTTACAAATAGTGTTAAATACTCTCACTTCTTTGTATCTAGGAATAAGATAATTCGCCACTTCCATATAATCTTCTACTTTTCTGGTTGTTTGAGCAATCAGCGCAATTTTTTCACGCAGTTTAACATCAAGCAATTCTTTAGAGGAAGTCACAACCATTGCACCATGGGTAGCGTATGATTTCACCCCTTTTATCTCAGGGTGTGCTTCATCCCCAAAAATCACAACACTGTAACCCTCTTCACTCATCTGCTGTGCTATTTCTTGTGGTTTTGTAACATAGGGACATGTTGCATCAACAACGTTTACTTTATTGCTTTGAAGTTCTTCTAGTTCTTCTTTAACAATACCGTGGGTTCGAACTATCGCTTTGTCCCCTTTTTTGAATACTTTATGATCATCTGTAAGTCCCACTTGAAAATCATCTTCTAGTCTAGCTATCTCTTTAGAGTTGTGGATCAAAGGTCCATAGGTAGAAGCATTTTTATTTTCTTCAGCTATTTTAATAGCACGTTTTACACCAAAACAAAAACCATAGTTTTCTGCTAGTTGTATCTGCATTTGTATCTCCTTACTCAAAGAAATATATTCTTTGATAGCTTCCCTTAGCAAAACTATGCTTCTTGGTAAGACAAGCTATTTGTATTATTAATTAGTCTATTTTTAGAGTTGTTATTCGTTGAAGTATATCAAAAAAGTTTGGAAAAGATGTATTTATACATTCTAGATCTGTTACAACCATTCCTGATCGAAGACCTGCTATTATAAAACTCATAGCAATACGATGATCACCATCGCTATCCACAGTAGCAGATTGGAGGGTACCACCTGTTACTGTATAACCATCATCATATTCAGTTGTAGTGATTCCACACGCATTTAATCCATCAACTACCGTTGAGATTCTGTCTGATTCTTTTACTCTTAACTCTTCAGCATTTTTTACAACACTCGTGCCCTGAGCACATGCAAAAGCAATTGATAAAGCTGGAAGCTCATCAATAAGCCATGAAATATTATCATCCACAGTAATTGCTTTTAATGGCGCATATTGAACTCTAATGTTTCCAAGAGGTTCATATTTGTTATCTGTTTGAGTATAGCTTATATTTGCACCCATACGTTCAAGTGCTTTAAACGCTTCAATTCTTGTAGGATTTAGCGTTATTCCCTCAAGTGTCACATCAGCATCTGGAGTAATTGCCGCTGCTACAGCAAAGAAAAATGCAGAAGATGGATCCGCTGGTACACGGATACTTAAAGGGTTTAAAAGTTTTTTCATAGGTTTTATAGTAGTTTTAAGACCATCAACAACTACGTCTGCTCCCATACCTTTGAGCATTCTCTCTGTATGATCACGTGAGAGTTCAGGTTCTGTATATGTACATTCTCCATCAGCTCTTAGGGCAGCTAAAATCATACATGATTTTACTTGAGCCGATGCAATTTTTGAATCATAATTAAACGCTTTTAGTGAAGACCCTCTTACACTCAAAGGTGCAAGATTAGCTTCATCTCTTCCATCAAACTTAGCACCAATTTCCATAAGTGGTTTAGTAACACGTTTCATGGGACGAGAACGCAGATATTTATCACCCGTTAAAACAAAGTGTCCGTTTGCCGAACTTAAAAGACCACAAAAAAGTCTCATTCCCGTTCCCGAATTTCCACAATCAAGTATTTCAAAAGGCTCTTTAATACCTTGTGAAGATATAGTAATAGTTTCACCATCATCTTCAACACAAGCACCAAGATTTTTTACAATATTCAAAGAGTTCATTGTATCTTCAGCTCTTAAAAAATTTGTTATTCTACTTTGACCATCCGCCAACATTGAAAACATTGCACTACGATGCGATATTGACTTATCAGGTGCAATATCAGAAATATTAAGTGAAAAACTATTTACTTGACTTATGGTTACTTTACTCATCTTAGACCTATACTCAATTCTTTATTTAAAGCTTCTAATACGCTATCCATAGATGAAGTAATGTCTTCTTCTTCCAAGGTTCTATCATCTCGTTGTAAAATAAAACGAATTGTTAAACTTATGTCTTCGCCTAGATCTTTATCGCTGTATTTATCCACAGGATAAAACTCAATAATTTCATCCGCTTTAGCCTCACTAATTACTTTTTTAACATCGGTATAAGAAAGTGTTTTAGGCATAATAATACTAAGATCTTTTTGCGATGCTTGATACTTAGACTTTGTTTTTGCTGTTTTTAATGAATAAGGAAGTTTTTCAAAATCCAATTCACACACATAAGTTACATCTAGATCATAAGCTTTTTCTACATTTGGATGAACTCTAAATATTTCACCAATTTTTTCTCCATTTTGAAGAAGTGCTCCACACTGAAATTTATGCGATAAAGAGTGAGATGTTTCAAAGGTTTGGATCTCAAACTCACCAATAATATCTGCTAACTTTTGTGCAAAAAAGCCAAAATCGATCTTTTGAGGTTTACCGCTGTTTTGAATACCATCTTTAGTAATAGATCCACTAAACAATAAAGCCATGCTTACACGTTCAACTCTTTGTGCATCAAACACGGAGCCAACTTCAAATAATCTGATTGAACCATAACCATTTTTAGCATTTGATGAAGCTGCTTTTAAAAGACCTGTTAAAAGTGTTGGTCTAAGGGTATCAAAAGTCTTTGCAATAGGATTGATCAACTCTTTATCTTCTTGTGTTGTTTCAAATCCGTATTGGTTTAATATTTTTTTCTCATCAAAAACAAAGTGTATTGATTCAAAAAATCCACTTGCAGCAGCTTTATGTCTATATACTTTTCTTTTTTTGTACCAAAAATAATCATCTTCTAAACGATTCTCTTCAACAAGTTTAAAAGGTTTTGATTCTATATTATCAATACCAACCATACGAACTATCTCTTCAACAATATCTTGTTTGTTTGTAATATCGTGACGGTATCTTGGAATAGAGATAACATACGTTTCACCTTGTGACTTAGAGGTGTTTAGTCCTAAATTTTTAAGAATTTTAGTGATTTTAGTTTTATCTATTTTAGCACCAATAAACTCATCAATTTCAGTTTTTGAAACACTTACAAGAGATTCTTCGTAATTATCGCAAAGTTCTATTGTTCCACCATAAACAGTAGAGGCAGAATTTGATTCTATCAAACTTATACAATAGTCTAAACCTTTATTTAATTCAGGTTCACTACCTCTTGAAGTTCGGTAATATAAAGGACCTGCTTCAATCTTGTTATCTAACATTTTTTTAGAGATTATATCGGGTGGAATATAACTCGCTTCTAAAAGAACAATGCCCTCTTTCGTACATACTTTTGATTCATCTTCTTGTATAATACCAATAATAGAAGCTTTTTTCCCATCGTGTGTTGCTATAGAAGCGAACTCTTTTTCATCATTTAAAAGTTCAATCTTAGCAACTTTTTCACCCTCTTGTTTAAAAAAGTCATGCTCATAAGCTCTTAATATAACGCCACTACTGTGTGTCACATACAGCATCAATGACATAATATCAGATTCTCTGTCTTCTTCAATTTGGGCTAATCTAAGTTTTACAACAAAAGGTAAAGCCAGATCTTTAATGTCCATAGCTTTGTATCGTAAATTTACATTGTAATCATTGTCATGAACAAGACTTAAAATACGCCCTATTCCTAAACGTTTATCATCACTTTGTTTAATTGCGGGGTTTTTAAGTTGTTTTGAAAATGCTGCACTCAGATCACGAGAAACACCACGAATACTTAAACAATCGCCACGGTTTGCAGTGAGTTCTATCTCTATTAGATCATCATGAAACATAGGGTGTGAACTAATTTCTTGACCTAGTTTATAAGAACCGATACTCTCATCAATTTCCATAATCCCATCGCCTAGATCTGGAAGTCCCACTTCAGATGCTGAACAGATCATACCTTCTGATTCCACTCCGCGAAGCTTTACTGGTTTAATAACCATACCGCTAGGCATAGTACAACCAATGGTTGCAACCACAACATCCAATCCAGCACGTACGTTTTGGGCACCACATACAATTTGACGTATACTTGTACCAATATCAACTTTACATACACTCAACTTATCAGCATCAGGGTGTTTTTCACACTCAACCACACGACCAAATATTATTTTATTTGGAACCGTATAAGAAAGTACTCTGTCAACTTCTAAGCCAATTGCATTAAAAGTCTTACATAAATTTTCTGTAGATATATCACTTAAATCTATCCATTCGTTTAACCAAGATTTTGTAACTATCATTGAAACTGCTCCAACAACTTAATATCTCCTTCAAAAAGTGAACGTAAGTCACCTATTTGGTGTATTAGCATTGCAAAACGCTCCACACCTAAACCAAAAGCATAACCACTAACATCTTCATATTTAACAGCTTTAAATACATTTGGATCAACAATTCCACAGCCTAAAACTTCAAGCCATCCTGTATGTGAACAGACACGACAACCATCTCCTTTACAAAACACACATGAGATATCAACCTCCGCAGATGGTTCTGTAAAAGGAAAAAATGAAGGACGGAATCTTACATCTACTTCACCAAACATATATTTTAAAAAGTCTTCTAAAATAAATTTTAAATTGGCAAAAGAAACTTCACCAACAGCATCAACCAATAAACCTTCTATTTGGTGGAACATAGGTGTGTGTGTCAGATCATAGTCACGGCGAAAAACTGCACCAGGTGCTATCATTCTAATGGGTGGTTTTTGTGACATCATTGTACGGATCTGAACAGGTGATGTATGAGTACGAAGGAGCATCTCATCTTTAAAATAAAATGTATCTTGCATATCACGTGCTGGATGATATTTTGGAAGGTTTAAAGCTTCAAAATTATTAAAATCATCTTCTACCATGTTTCCCGTTTTCACTGAGAAGTTTAACGCAACAAAATACTCTACGATTCTGTCCATGGTTTCCATTACAGGATGTAACGCTCCAGATTGACTTGTTGTGCCAAATAAAGAGACATCCAAGCCTTCTGCTTTCATGTTCTCTTCTAACTCTTTTGTCTGAAGTTCTATTTTTCTGTTTGTTAACGAATCCATTAAGGTGCTTTTATGAGTGTTCAACTCTTTAGCAATCTTTGATTTTTCTTCGTTTGGTGCTGTTTTCATTTTAGCAAATTCTGCTGCTAAAATTCCCTTCTTACCAAAAACAGAAATTCTTATTTCTTCTATCTTATCTACCGTTGTAGCATCGTTTATCGCATCATACCATTCTTTCAATAGTGTCACCCGTGTATTGAATTTAAAAAATGGATTATACTTAAAAAATATTTATAATTAGCTTGTATTAATCTTCTAATAAAATAAATATCCACTCAAGAAATACTATGTTACAATTGTACTAATTCAATTAAAGAGGTAATTTATGTGTTTATTTTGTAAAATAGTTAATAAAGAAATTCCATCCAATGTTGTTGCTGAAAATGATCATTTTCTAGCGTTTCATGACATCAATCCAAAGGCACCTGTTCATATACTTGTTATACCAAAAGTACATGTTCAAAGTTTCCATGAAGTTGATGGTTCTGCTCTAGCTGGTATCAGTACTTTTATCCAAGAAGTTGCGCAAAAAGTGGGTATAGATGAGAGTGGTTACCGAGTTATTACAAATATTGGAGAAAATGGAGGGCAAGAAGTGATGCACTTACATTTTCACATTTTAGGCGGTGCGAAACTTAAATGGGAACACTTTAGCGACTCAAATCCAAGGGACAATTTTTAATGTATAAATTAAGCATATTGATACTATCTCTGTATGCTTTTATACATGCTTCAGATAGTACTGACTTTCCTCAACAGATGCAGGATTTTTCTCTGTACAAACAATCTCAACAAGATCAATTTCAAGCCTATAAACAAGCTCAAATGAAAGCCTATGATGCGTACAAAAAAGAGTTAAGTGCGTTTTGGGATGATCCTAAGTTGTCCTCTAAAGAAAACTGGCTTTCTTACTCCAAAGATCATAAAACCCGTTGTGATGTTGACTTTAAAAATGAAGAAATCATTATTCAAACCGTAGCTTCTTCTGCAAAAGATGCTCAACTAAATTTAAAAATAGCACTTGCAAAAGCGGTCAGTATTGATACAAAAACCCTTCAAGAGATAGATCCACTTGAACAAAAACTCTCAAAAATTCCAAAACCTTTTGACCTTGAAGATGCTCCTGTGAATAAAAAACCGATTTTATCTACGGTAATATTTGATAATAATCTTACCAAAGACACTTTAAAAAAATATGTAGAAAAAAAGATCTCAACTCCAAAAATGGTTGTTGTAGAGTCAAATAAAGTTAAAGAGTCTAAGGTTTATACAATTGCGGTTAAACTACCAAGTGATACCATGCTTAAACGTTCTAAAATTTACTTAAACGATGTGACTAAATACGCTAAAAAAGAGGGTTTACCAAAGTCTTTGGTTTTTGCAATTATGCACTCTGAGAGTAGTTTTAATCCACGGGCAAAAAGTCATATTCCTGCTTATGGTTTAATGCAAATTGTTCCAAGAACGGCTGGACGTGATACCTACAAATATCTTTATAAAAAAGATAAATTGGTTTCAGGAAATTACCTCTATAATTCAAAAAACAATATCCAAATGGGAAGTGCTTATTTACACATACTTTATTATAGATATTTAAGAAAAATAGACAACCCTAAAAGTAGACTTTATTGCGCAATAGCAGCCTACAATACAGGAAGTGCAAATGTAGCCTATGCTTTCATAAAGAGAAAAAATATGGGTATGGCCGCCCCTATTATTAATAAACTTACTCCCACACAAGTATATGGTATGTTAATACGAAATTTACAATACGATGAGCCAAAGCATTACCTTAAAAAGGTATCAAAAAGAATGGCTTTGTACACGGAAGTTTATGGGGATTAAAGATATGTTAACACATATCTTTACGCTGGACAACCTGAAATATCACCTAGATCTATACCTGAACCTCCACCTGAGATCATCTTTTCATTTTCACGAATCATCTTAGAATTATGAATAATGGTGTATGAGATCTGTGTCGTATCACGAATAGTATTGATCGTTGAACAATACGTTTCAAGAGATGCCATAACCCAACGAGCAGCCATTGTGTCATCTGCATCTGAGTTAAAACTATAAGTTAGATGTAAACTATCAAACTTTGCAGGATGTGGCTGGGCACGAACTACATCACCATCCACAACTAAGTCTGTAACTGTTTTACCTTGATTTTTAGGAAGCATTACCAGATCCGATGCACTACACGTAATAATTCCCGCTAAAAAATACTCTATCGGTGAAATACTCGGACAATCAATAATAAAACTTCCCTTTGAAGTTTTAGCCTCAAATTTCATATCTTGCTTATGTGAGATACTTACTTTCATCTATTTAATTCTCCTCTAAAAAGTTTTTAAATAGTTCGAGTTGCTCTTTTGTTCTTTGTGTTGCTGTACCACCCTCAGAAGTTCTAGCATTCATAGAGTTACGTAATACTAAAAACTCCATAACATCTTCACTTATACGTTGGTCAATCTCTTTTAAGTACTTAAATTCTATATCACTAAGGTCTATTTTCAATTCTTCACTCTTGGCCACTGCATGACCTGTAATAAAGTGCGCTTCACGAAATGGTATAGCGCATTTTTCAACCAAGTAATCAGCTAGATCTGTCGCAGCCAAATGTCCAACAGCACAAGCTTTTTGCATATTTTGTGGTTTTACTTCCATTGTTTTAATTGCTTCTTTTAAAATCTCTAAAGAGATTTCAGCTGTTTTAACGGCATCAAAAACACCCTCTTTATCTTCTTGCGTGTCTTTATTGTATGCTAAAGGAAGACCCTTCATAACTGTTAACAATCCCATAAGTGAGCCATAAACACGACCTGTTTTTCCACGAAGAAGTTCAGGTACATCAGGATTTTTCTTTTGAGGCATTATAGATGAGCCCGTAGAATATTCATCGCTTAGTTCCACAAATGCAAATTCATACGATGACCACATAACAAGTTCTTCAGAAAGACGAGAAATATGCATCATCATAGTAGAGATATTAAACAAGATCTCCAAAGCGAAATCTCTATCACTAACGGTATCTAAACAGTTTGTACTTACAGCATCAAAACCTAAAAGTTCAGCCGTCATTTTACGATCTATATTGTGTGGTGTTCCTGCAAGCGCTGCACATCCTAGAGGTGATATGTTATTTCTTTGGTAAGAATCTTCAAATCTTGCAATATCACGTTTAAACATTGCAAGGTACGCACCAAGATGAAAACCAAAGTTAGTTGGCTGGGCATGTTGCAAGTGTGTCATACCTGGAATTAAAGTTTCTGTATGTTGATTTGCCACAACTAACACTTCAGCCATCAGTTTTTTAATAGCTTCAACAATTGAAAGATTTTTCTTTAGTGTCCATCGGCGAAAATCAACAGCTACTTGATCATTTCTACTTCTTGCAGTATGAAGCTTTTTACCAGCATCACCGATCAATGCTGTTAAACGTTTTTCAATCCCCATGTGTAGATCTTCATCCGATATATTCCACTCAAACTCACCGTTTTCAATCTCGATTTTAACTTGATTAAGCCCATCTTTGATTAAAGTTAGTTCTTCTTTTGTTAATATCTCTTGTTTAGCAAGCATCGTTGCATGAGCGATAGAACCTTCAATATCCTCTAAGTAAAGTTCACGATCAAACATTATTGAAGCGTTAAACTCATCTAAAAGAGATGAAGCAGATTGTGAAAAGCGTCCAGACCACATTTTTTCCATGTTATAGTTTCCTGTATGTAAATAATTTTGATAGTTTATCTAAAATATATAAATATTACTGGTCTAAAGTGAAGATACATTAAAGAATGTTTTTCCTATTTTTAGTTAATTACAAGCAGGAACATTGCCACTGTCTTTTGCATATTCAACTAAAAATTGTTTTAAATGTTTAGATTTTTTTTTGAATTTTGAACCATTGAAGTATTTTTTATACTTTTTATATTTTTTTTCTTTTTTAAATTTTTCTGATTCTAGGTGTAAGTAAACCAACTTCTTACCCTTATTTTTCATAAGAGTATTCCATTTTTTTTGTTTTTTTTTCGCTATAAATGCTTCACCATCTGTGTGACATTTCATACAAACTTTTGAGTATATTTTTTGCCCCTTGTATAAAGCAGCGTGTGTTGATACACTTAAGAAAAGAAGTGAACAAATAACAAAAAAATATTTTCTCATACTCAACCTTAAATATTGTATAGATTATAGTACATTACAAAATATTACACTAACCTTAAGGAAGACATAAAAGTACAATATTGTGATTTTAATATCACAATATTGATTTTTAAAACAACTGATATTTACTTGTTAACTTATCAGAAAAATCCCATAAACCTTTTTGCTTTAATCCTTCAATCACACTTGGGGTACAATCTACATCATCAGGCCAACGTCGAGTAAACCCATCAAGAGAATTTTTGTTGGTTCCATCAATACCAACCATTAAACCTGAGATAAAAATATCTCTTTGAGCATCAATATTATTCGTTACACGCCACATACTCATGTAAGCATTGTGTACATCATTTGCTTTTTCATCAATAAAAACGACAATTCGTATATTGGTACTAATGCTCACAAGAGCATCAAAATACTCTTTTACATTTTTTGTTTTATTAACACTAATCACAGTGATAGGGTTTTTAGTTCTTCTCATATATTGATGTAATTCTACGGCATCGGGTAGCAGTTCTTTTACTTGATTAAGTAGTTCTTCATCGCTAAGTAAGTTAGGTCCCTCAACTTTATTAGCAGCTGTTGCATCTATACCCAATTTTCCACCAACGAGTGTTTCTGGAGAAGAGTGGTCTAAAGCATCTAAAATACCCTCTGAAATAAACAATGATTTTGGAGTAAAACGGTTTAATATATAGGTTGTTAAAGCTTCATAATTTTCAAGCTTAGGTGCATTTTCATCTAAGAAGATAGCATGTTTAACAAAACTCATCTGTCCAGCTCCCCAAAAAGCGTGCATAAACTGTTTTGCATGCCCTTTATAAAGCGGTTGCATTTTTGCCATAATCAAATTATGAAAACCTGCATTTTCTGGCATATGATAATCCAATAGATCCGGTGCAGTTGTTTTTAAAAGAGGAAAAAATATTTTTCCTGTAGCCCAACCCATGTACTTATCTTCCAAAGGTGGCTTACCAACTACCGTTGCTAAAAAAGTTGGTGATTTTTTTGTTGTAATAGCCGATACTTTCATAGAGGGATACATCTCTTCAAGTGTATAATATCCTGTATGATCACCAAAAGGACCTTCAAGTTTTAACTCACTTGTATCAACCCACCCCTCTATTACATAGTCAACATCTTTTGGAATATACAAAGGTGTGGTTAAAGATTTCACCAATTGCGCTTGTTTTTTAGTAATAAGACCATACATTAACAACTCATTCACTCCATAAGGAAGTGGCGCGGTTGCACACCAAGTGTAAAGAGGATCACCCCCAATAGCAACAGATACAGGCATTTTTTTACCAGCTTTTTGGTATTGATCAAAAAAGTGTGATGAATCTTTATGTATTTGCCAGTGCATTCCTAAAGTGTCTTTATCGTACACTTGCAATCTGTACATACCAAGATTTACCATCTCACCATCAAGTGACTGTGTATATACCTGCCCCATTGTGATATAAGGTCCACCATCTTGTTCCCATGTTGTTAAAACGGGAATACGAGATAGATCTATATCTTTTCCTTGATAGATCACTTCTTGACATTCACCCTTACCTTTTAAACGTTTTGGAAAGATGTTTTTTAAACTAAAAAGTTCCGATGCCATAGAGATTTTTTCTTTAAATCCCGATGGTGGTTTCATGTGAAGTAGTTTTGTTATCTCATCGGCTACTGATTCTATGGTTCGACCAAAAAGAATTTCACATCTTTTGTATGAACCAAAAAGGTTCATAAGCACTGGTTCATCAAACTTTTTTCCTGTTTTTTCTTCAACAACGTTTGTAAATAAAAGGGCTTTTCCCCCATCCTTCTTTTTTACTTCTGCGTATGCTAAGTGTGGGATCTCTAAGTAGATGTCCAAAGGTGTGTCTATCACTGTTAATTCGTTATGTTTTTTAAGTAAATCGATAGTATTTTTCATGGATGGATTATAGCATTTTATTTGTTGATAGATCAATCCCATCATAAATGATGGGAAAATAATAATCAAAACCTAGGGATTGTTATAATTTATATAGATCTCATAATTTCCTAAAAGCTCGTCGTTGTATGCACTTACCTCAACATAGTACGTTCCCGTGGTGAGATTGACAGAAAACGAAAAATCTTGATTATTTGCGTTGTCGTTCTCATTAATAAGTGTTCCCCCACTATCATAAAGTCTTCCATAAGGGTTCATGTTACTGTTTTGGGTACCTATGTTTATCTCTCCATCTTCATCTAATTGAAATTGAAAATAATCTCTGTCACCAAAATGATCAATATTTGAGTTGTATGAAACGTAATTATTCGTACTATTAACACTGCCTAAAAACCATGTATCGGCTATATTATCCCCTACATTATCTGAGGTGGATGCTTGAGAGTTGATATGCAAAGTGTAAAAATCAGAAGTTTCATGAACATTTATGTAATAATATCCAGAATTAAGCGTTATACTTGGATAAGTATTAGAATGCGTTCCATAATAGCTACCATACTCATCATACAACGCTATATAGTTTCCACCATTTCCATTATTATAATTTCCATCTGGACTTAATTCAAACGACACGTTGGTGTTATTTGATTGAACATGAATTTTTATATAGTCATGGTCTGAGGGGTGATTCATATTTGCATAAACAGAAGAGGAAGAATCTTGCCCTATGCTTATCGCTGTATTGACTGAAGTATCTAAATAATCAGGCCAGTCATCCGTATCACTTGAAAATGTATTACCGTAGGTTGTTTTAAAAATTGTTAAATAGACATAAGGACCGACAACATTTGTATTATTTAGTGCTCTTACTTTTATATCATAACGACTCAATGGCAAAGAATTGTTAAGCATAATAGATCCATTAGGACTGATACTTAATCCATTGGGTGCATCAATTAGTTGGATCTCTTTAATGTCCGATGGATTGTTACTACCACCTGCTGTTCTTATGTAGGTAAGTGTCCCTATATTTCCCGTTTGATAATCAACTTTAATGCTATAAGGTTTTATAAGAGGTTCATCCCCACAGTTAATCTGTATTAATGCTTTTGCCTTATTACTCTCACCGTATTTATTTGTTGCCGTTACTTCAAGATCATAGTTTTTATACGACACGCAGTCTAAGTTGGTATCATTTTTTGTTGAGATCTCACCCGTTGATGAAATATTAAAATTTGAGTACCCATTTCCTTGAAGCCTAAAACTACTGATCGAAGCACTACCACTTGATTGTATATTTACTTTTCCCAGTGATAACACACCCGTTTGGTTTTGGTCTATATTTGCCAAAAAATCATTTAAGATAGGTTTTTTTGTTTGCTCATTTTTACTTAAAGCATTTGTTACATCACTACATGCTATAAAAAAAAGTGTCGATAAACTCATCAACATGCTGATAAAAATTGTTTTCATACTAGCACCCCTTTTTTGTTTACTACATACCCTCTGTACCATACGCCAAAGACTAAAGCGATAAGAAGAGCTAACACACTCAAAGGGTATTTAACCATAAATACTATGGGTGTCAATACCTGTCTAATAATATTTTTTGCCCCACTGTGCATCGCTATTTTAGATGCGATTGAAGGTGAATGTTTATAATAAAAATCGACTATTTTTTGACCGTATTTATGACTAAGTAAAACTTTATCTCTAAAATTTCTAAGCACTTTTACATGTGGTTCAAAGTAACTTCCATAAGCTGCCGTTGCAATAAAACAGCCTTCAAATCCACCCTCACCCTCTTTAATATCATTTGCTTGTGCAACAGAATAGGTTCCCGTTGTTTGACCATCAACAAACGATTCACTTAAATAATACACCTGTGGAGAAAGGTTAGAGAGATAATTAAATGTGGTTCCATCCCATGTAAACGGTGAAGAAAGGTTTGCTCCAATATTTTGAGCTTCATGTGTAGCAACTGCTGGCGATGTTAAAGGATAATCGTACACTTTTACACCATGATACATTGGATCTTCAATGGTCATGTATATTTTTTCACCCTTTATAAACATCCCTGTTGCTTGAACCCCTAGATCAACACTCGATATTGAAGATAAAGAAATATCTTCCTTATTATAAGAAAGTATAAATACCTCACTAGCATTTTCACTTAAGATATATACCTTTTTATCATTAGTATCAATGTGCATATCTTTTACCTTAGTCGTCAAAGCTGGAAATGACTTTGTACTAACAATACTAGGTTTTGTTTGGTATAGAGGGTTTCCTTCAGGGTCGGTGCCTGTTTGCACTCTATAATTTGGATCGGTTTTGTAAATACTTACCTGAGAATCAATGGCAATAATATCTACCAAAGCATCATTTTTCACCCCTTTAATACTTTGAAGGTCACTAATAGGTCCAAAAATAGCTTGAGGTGTTGAATAAGTATAATCAGAAAACGCATCTTTATGAGCATCCCCAAAAGTGGTTTTTACCAATTTTTTTTCTGCCTTTGAGTATTCATATAAATACCCATTATCTGCTGCTACAACATTGATGTCATCAAATGTCAAGTTAAAGCCCTCATTGGTGTATTGTTTATTTCCTATACCCCTATCTGTATGAAACTCACCGTCTTGATTTTGTAAGTCTATAGACTTGTACGAAGAACAAACTATCTCCCCATCTTCATAATGATAAGAGTTAATAAAAATGGTGTCTTCATAAAAAAATGCTTTTGAACAACTTTGTTTTGCAAAGCCATGAGAACCATCGTCAATTATACTCTTTTGTACTCTTTGTAAAAGATGGTTATAGATCGATAAGTTGTCAAACTCATCAATGGTGTAGATATACCTTTCTCCATAAATACTCACAGAAGCACCAAAATTTTCTATCCCATCAAAACCATCAGGCATAGCCAATTCACCACTTGATTCAAAATGTGATTGAAAACTATAATCGCCTGTAAAAGTAGAATTTGACTCCATAACAATGAAGTATGTTCCAGGGTTTAAAACAGTATGGATGGTGTTTGTATTGTCACTTAAGGTTGTTAGTGTATCATCATACAACAAGGTAACTTTAATCCCTTTACTTGCATTAAAATCAAAACTACCCCTTTCATTGAGTTTTATTTTAACAACGTCTTTATCCTCTTTTACTAAGATATTTCCTTTTTGAGATTCACCCATTACAATGCTATCGGCATATAAAAAACTGTCGGAGAAATCATCTTCGTTTTTTGTAAGATTAAACGCATACGAACCACTTGTAGTGCTGGTTGAATTTACCCTTAAGTAATACTCTCCCGCTTTTAGTTTTACATGGGTATTACTCTGCGTTGTACTGGCATTAAATACTCCTGAACTAGCAAATGAACTCACCAATAGATCACTGTTGAAATGGTAGAGTTTATAAGTTGTTGAAATACTCCCCTCAGCCGATAAATTAAAATCCATTGAACGCTGTGCATTGATATAAAAAACATCGCTTTCATTGTTTCGATGTTGTGAGATCAATCCATAGTTTGTGGCATCGTATTTCACCTCCAAAGCACCACCTTTTACATCGGCATAATCATTTGACATATCATAACTTTGTACAATGTTATAAATTTCAGAATCAAGTGTTCCCTCTTGTAAAAAATATCCTATCCCGTTTCCTATGGATAAGGCATTTGCTCTTAAGTAAGGAATGTCAACTTTTTTAGGTGCTGTTTGATCACTAATATCAACCACGCTTAGAATGTTTTCATTGTTTAAAATATACGCGTTGTCTTGATGAACCACCATTGACTTCATCACTCCATTTCCCCAATTAAGAGAACCTTTAAGTTTTGGTGTTGAAGATGGTCTTTTTATGTATAAAATACTAAATCCATCCCCCACATTTGATTCCACATAGGCATAAGGATTTGAGATCTTTATTTTTGAGAAGCTATTACCTGCTTTATAGTTACTCAATTCAACCGCATTGCTTACCTCTTTGACATTAAATCTTTTTAAACCATTGTTTGTTGCAACGTATAAATATGTATCTAAAGCGTAGATACTAGCGTCACTACTACTTTGAGAAAAACTCCCCTTTAGATCAAAGTCGTTAACCGTTTCACCCACATTCAAATCAGAAATTTTTGTCAAACTGTCTTTATTGCTAATGTTAACAACCTCTATAACATTTGAAGAATTTGCACGTAAGTAGAGTTTATCTCCATTTATTTTAAAACCATTACTTTGTGAATTTGGAACATACTCACTTCTGTTATTTAAACTACTGGTGTATAAAACATGCAAACGTGTATCGGTTAAGACATAGGTGTAATCCCCTATCACTTGGTACTCAACAATTGTTCCAGAAGAAGAAACATAGCTAGCAATTGGTGTGTTTATAGATGATTTTTGTGAACGCATAAGGGTGTTTGTTGTAGTATTTACCATATATACATTTTCACCCACGATCTGAATCTGATCAAAATTTTGTATTCTGTCAACATCTGCAATTTTCTTTAAAGCAAAAGAGGCATCGTCTTCTTTATCTAATACAAGATCTTTTGAAAAGTCGACCTTAAATGAATAGTCTTGGTTCTCAACATCCAAAGAGGCAGCTTTCACTTTTAAATAGTAGATCCCATTATCCACTGCCTTATAGGTTCGCCCTGTATTTAAAGAGGCATTATCATCTAACATCAATGCACCACTTGAGGCATTGATAAGTTCAAAATCTATAATATCACTCTCTTGAGAATAAACAATCACTCCCCCTTTTGAAGCGAGATCTATTCTAAAATAGTCACTGTCATCCCCTCTTAACATATTTCCTTTAATCAATTCTGTATAATTTATCAGTTGTGCTGAGTCTTTAAAGTCTGGCCAATCATCCACACTAAAATCTGCAATTATTTTATACTCACCACTTGTTGTTGAATCGGTATTTTGTATTTTTAAGTAGTGCGTCCCTGAAGCCGTTTCTGTATTTAGATGCAAAAGTTTTGGCGTACTTGATAAACTACTCTCAACACTGGCTATGGGTTGACGCGTGGTATCATTGGAATCGTATAAAGTAACATTTATATCATCTAATCCAGAAATATACGCATCCAATCTACCCCCTTGAAGATTTATCTTAATAAAGTCCACATCGTTTTGGTCTTGTAAGTTACCAAAAATACCATTGTTTTCATTAAGTTGTTCAACTGTTTTTGCTGTTATTTGGTTTTGCGATGCACCTTGGGCAGTGTTATCATAATCTGATTGTGCATTAAAAACAACAATTCCTCCCGATGTAGCGACATAGATCTTAGCATTGGCACCCGTAATCGCATTGATAAAATAATCATTAAAAGGGGAATTGGCTATCGCTTGCATGTTTGCTTTTTTTGAAACATCATACACCCCAAATTCATTTGAGTTGGCATTGTGTTGAGCAATAAAAGCATGGGTATCTTGTACAATAAGTGAGGTTAAATCACTTGCTGTTGTATTGGTTGTACCTTTGTAAACAGGAGCTGAGGGACTGCTTATATCAAATGAGCTTAAGCCTGTTTTACCAACTGTGTACAAAGCCTTATTTTCTAAAGACAACTTGTAAAACTCTCCCGTACTTGTTGATAAAACCGATGCAAATTCAGGATTTGAAATATCAATCACCTTTAATCCACCCCAATCATCCGCGACATAAAGTAGATCATCTTTAACTTTTAGATCCTTAGAATTGGTACTCTCAATAAATGCCTTAATACTTAAATCAGATGTTTGAATCACCAATATACCCGTACTCGAACCTGCAAACAGATAGCTTCCATCTTCACTTAAAGCAATACAATTTAGTGTTTTTGTTGTATCTTTACTCATTGAAATAGCACTCAATGAGGTGTCTGCTTGATGGACTTGTGTGTTTTGAATAAAATAAACATTTGTGCTGTTGGCAATTACTTTTTTTATTCCAGAAGAAATACTTGCATTGGAATTAAGTAATGTCATATTGGTATCGTATTTGTACAATCCATTTGAGGTAGCACCGTAGATATTTACTCCATCATAAAAGACATCAACATCCCCTGTACCATTTTCTCCTGTAGGTGTAATGGTACTCAACATCCCTTGATCGGCATGTAAACCTAAGACTACAAGAAACGGTATTAATAGTTTTAGTATATTATTCATAATATTTCCATACCTTTATCGTTTTATCTTTAGCGATTGATACAATATAATCATCGGTAATAATCATATCTACAACCCCTTTTTTGTGTCTGTCCATACTGCTAATAAGACTAAAATCTTTTAAACTCCATGCTTTTAATGTTTTATCATCGCTACTAGAGAGTAATACCCAATCATCTTCATCCAAAGCGAGTGAAGTCACTCCTGCCAAATGTCCAACAAGCACTGCTATAAGTTTTCCATCTCGAATATCACGAACTTTAATCGTATGATCCATTGATGCAGAGATCAAAAAGTTTTCATACACCATTAGCTTAGTAATAATGTTTGAATGTGCTTCTTTAATATCTAAGAGTAGATCCCCACTCTCAATATCACGTACTTTAATAGAATAATCGTCCCCTGCTGATACCACTTTGTCCTCTTCATAAAGAGCGATCGTATTTACATCGTATTGATGCCCTTCTATAAGGTTTACAAAGTCTGAGGTTTCAATATCGTACACACCCACTGTCCCTTTTTTTGAAGCAGTTAAAAGGTGAAGCGAAGACAACTTTATATCTTTAACAGCTGAAGTATCCCCACGAAGGAGTGAAACAGCCTTATCTTTTTCCATGTCCCACACTTTTATGGAGGTGTCTTCAAGTGAACAAAGAAGCTTATTACCAAAATTTTCACAATCGTATATTTTTTGAAGTTTTGGTCTTAATTCTTGGATCTGTTCTTGGGTTTGTTCATAAGGTTCATCATCTTCACTTACTAAATTTCCTTCATCGTCCATCACCATCACTTGTGTTTTTCTTTTGCGTTTTAGTGGCTTTTGAATCTTTGCAAGGGTGTTATACTGTTTATGATAATCATGAGTAGTTTTGTTGTAAAAGTCGATATAGCCATTGTCACTGCTTACAATCAGATCATTTTCATTTTGTGAAAGTGAGGTTGGCATCCCTCTTTTAACCTTAAGTGATTTGATCAACGCATATTTTTCTTTTGCCGTTTCATCTTCACTATCGAGTGCTTCAACTGAGTCATCGTATCCCCAAATTTTAATTTTGTAATCTCTTGAACCCGTTACAATGTTGAAGTCATTAACCGCTAAAGCCCCCACTCTTTTTGAGTGTGTTTTTATTTTTTTAAGTACTTCACCCGTATCCATATCCCATAAAATCATTTTTCTATCTGAAGATACCGAGATTAAAAAGTCATTCGTGATCATCAACTTGTTGACCGGTTTTTTATGTTTGCTTAATCGCTTAAGTAATTTACCCGTTTTAAGTTCACGAATAACAATAGTTTTATCGTTTGAAGCTGAAATTAATTTGTCTTTGTACACAATAATATCATTGATCGTTCCTGCATGTGCCGACTTGATTGTTCGTTGTAATGTAGCTTTATTTAGGTCCCAAACTTTAATAGAGTAATCATCACTACCCGAATAGAGTGTATTGCCATCGATATAGATAGCACCAACATCCCATTGATGTTGTTTAAAGGTATGTAAGTGTGTATAATCTTTCATATTAAAAATCTTTATTAATCCAGATGCCGATGAACACAGTAGTTTTTCCCCGTATTTTTTAAGCTTTAATACAGCCAAAGAATCTACTTTAATGATTTTTAAAAGCCTTAATCCTTTGGTATAAACGTTAATATTTCCATTGCTCAATGCCGCAAAAACTTTGTCTTTTGTAACAACAAGTGAATTTACCCAAGTATCGCCATAGATCTCCACTTCACGCTTAAGTTTAGCATAGGATTTACCGTACACTTTAATCCCACCGTAGGTAGCAACATATATTTCACTTTGCGTAACTTGTAGGTCTTTTATCTCATCAGTGTTTCCCGTTATAGTATAGATGAGTTGATACTTTTGTGCATCAATTGCTATAGGTGTTATTGGGAAAATAGGACGTTTAAACTTTTCATTTTTATATTGAAAAATATTTGATCGGTTCAATGCCACATCTATTTGGTAAATCTCAACATACACTGAACGATTTTTAAAAACAGACACATCCAGATCCCCTCCAAGGATTTCCCAGTCTCCATTTTCATTTGCCATTACCGACTCTTCTACCACCACCCCATCTTGTGAAAATTTAAAAAAGACATGTGCATTCGGTTCAGATCTACCAGAAGCAACCAAGATTTTTTTGTTTAACACATTAGAGAGATTGTTGTTTTTAATCCGCTTTAAAAGTATCGGCTTTGCCACATTTGTATCTTTTAATACTTTTTGCGTTATTTGCGTTTTATTACCTGCTTCATCAATCCCCGTTGCTAAAAATAAAACATCCCCATCCACTAGATTTGAAAGGTCTATATTTTCTATAACAAATTGCCCAGTGTTGCTTATATTTATATCATCTATTGCATAACGAATACTATTGTGCTCATTATCTTTTATTTCAATATTTAATACTTTTATATTGCTTTCTGTTTGTCCTTTTATTGAATATGTTCTTACTTCATATCCATTAATCATATTGTCGCTTTTGTATTCATAAGGATTCTTTGACTCAATGGTTAAACTCAATCCTTTATCAAGATTTTGAGTAATTCTACTAAGAGGGACACTTAATTCCTCTTCATTGGTAGATATATCAAAGAGTAATTCACCATCTTGTAATCTGCTTAGATCTATATCACCTTGGGTTAATTGGTAATTACCATTTTTATCACTCATCACAAAAGCGTAGTAAACATCACTAACATTTGTTGTATTGTGTATTTTTATTTTTATAATTTGATTTGGTTCAGCCTGCCCTTGTAAAATAAGGTTGGACTTATTATCTATGGTTTTTAACGATGCGTTAACATCATTATTTGCCCATATTCCAATAGGAAGCAAAACAAACAATAAAAAGATTATGAGTCTATTTATCTGCATGAGTTTTCAATATCCTTTATTGTTTGTAAATATATTCTATTTTCATTGACCTTAACAATTTGCTTAAAAAAGTCATCACCAGCTTTGTTAGAAGCATTACAATACTCAGATAAGGTTGAATAGTAAGGTTTTTCTTGGGAGTCATTGTTCTCAATAGAATAAATATGTTTTATAAATGCCAACTGAACTTTTTCCTGAATTGAGCGTGAATTTCTTTTAAATGAAAAGATCAATTTTGGCTTGTAAATGCCTTCGTACAAATAGATAGAAGGTACATAGATCTGAAGCGTAACAATATTTTTTTCAATAGAAGGTTCATACATAAAACCATCTTGTTCATATCCAAGTTGAGCCATACTTTCAACACGTCTTAAAATTTTATCTATCTCATAACCATCTTCACTTACTAACTTCATATAGATCACATCTTCAAGATTGGACACTTTCATCTTTAATCGTATGGTAGTAGTGTCTTTTGGCAGATACACCGCAATATCTTCAATGTCTTGTTCTGTAAATACCTCATAATAAGGTTTATCATAATGGTTTTTAAAACCCTCTGCTATGGCAACTTTTTTGTCTAGTGAGTAGTTTTCTTTAGTACTACAACCCACCAATAACAAAGTAGAAATAACTAAAACTGTGTATAAAAATATTTTTTTCATCCTAATACTCCTCTTCTAGCATAAAACTCTTTGGTGCAAAACCATATTTTTCTTTAAAAGAAACCTCATAAAGCTTTGGTGCTTTTTGAATTTTTATGGTTTTTTCTTCATTTGGCAATACCTTTTCATAAAATGCTATGGATTGCTCATTTACAAAAACTTCAAATTCATCCAATGGTAGATCTCCGTAGTTTTTTAAAATAACATCAATAGTGGTACTCGTTCTGTGGATAACCAATGAGGCTATTGGTGGACTTATTAGCTTTGCTTTTACGATCAAACGTTTGAGTTTGTATTGTTTTTGTTTTACTATCTTATAGTATATTCGTTTTGGAGAATACGCACTTTCTCTAAGATAACTTGGCATAAATGCAAGGGCTATTGTTGTGGTATTCAAGTCCGTATTGTCAACAATTTCTTTAGCATTCATTGCATTCTCATACGCTTTTTTATAGTCCCCTTCATAAAGTGAGTTGATCCCATTTTTATAATAGTTGTATGCAATATGGTTCACAAACAGTTTTTCAAATTCACTGATTTTTGGACGCTCTTGATTCAGCGGTATAGAGTCATTGGCAACACTCATATTTTGATCCAGTGGTTGTGTTACGTTGTCATCTTGAGCAAATATACATGTCGCCAAAGTAAGTGCCAAAAGTATTGAAATTGTATGTAAGTTTTTCATATTATTATCCTAAAATGTAAATGCTAAATCTAAGTGAATAGCTTCATCTTCAAAACTACCCACATCATAATTTGTTACTCTTTTCGTAAATGAAGGCATAAGGTGCATACCCAAGAAGCCCCATTCTATTCCTACACTTGTGGTTTTACTGTCTTGTAACTTTGAGTTGTTATATGTTTGATTGTAAATGCCTGTACCTATGGAAAATTTGTGTCCTACCATCCATTTTACACCATAAGCCGTTCCACTCATATCTTCACGTACTTTAGAAGTTTGCCAAAATTCATTCACAATATCATATGTTAAAAGAACACTAGTATCAAATAAATTTGTTTCTAATCCAATACCCATTTTTCTTTTACTAGGGGAAGTAAACACAATATTACTATCTTTTATAGCATCGGCACGTCCAGAATTTTTATAACTGTAACCCACATAAATAGCATAAAAATCATCTTCATCAATAAATGTTTTTTGCCACATCACACCCCAAGTTAAATAATTTCCTGTAGCTGATGCAATTTTATCTATTTTGTTACCTTTTTCAATATCATTACCATTCAAGTCTGTTTGATCAAGAGTATAAGAAGCACCAATCGAAAAAAGGCCATATTGGTGTTCATATCCATAAGCCCCACCTGCGGATAGATAGTTTCCATTTTTATATTCTACTGCAAAAGAATCATATAAAACTCCAATAGCAATATGCTCTCCTGCGTCAATATCATATTTATTTTCAGTATTTTGATATATAACAGTTGCTGAACCAACTATCGTTTTTAGATATACCGTAGCATTGTAGTTGGTACTTAACCCCGCGGGGTTGGAACTCAAGGCACTGTAGCCTTTAGCCGTAGCCGTAGTTGCACCACCAAGAATTACATTTTTTGAATTATTGTAAGTTATATTTTCATATCCATTGTACTTTGGCACTTCTATAGCTAATATAAAAGTTGAAAAGAGAGATATAATCACCAAACTTTTTACTGTAAACTTTATCATTATTTTACCCCTTGGTCTTGTTCATCTTGTGTTTCTTGTACTTCAACCGCATCTACTGAATCTTGAAGAGCACCTTTTTCTTCCACCATATCTTCATTTTCTACTTCAGCATTAAGCTTTTTCAATGTTTCTTCAGCCATTTCGTTGGTCTTTTTTATTTGTACATCACTTTGTTTAGAAACTGATTTTGTGCTATCTTCTTCATTCTCATTACAACCAAACAAAGAGAAAAACCATCCACAAGATTTATCCTTCTTGGCCACCAATTTATCTGTATCATTCTGAAGTATTCTTTGTTTTAAAATCCCTGCATCCACATACACATCTTTTGCAAAAGGACGTGTTACATTGTCTTCATCTCTTTGTCGAATATATTTATCTATCTCACTTTGCGTTGCTTTGGCATGTTGAAATTTTTCTAACTCTAAAGCCAATTGTTCATCTTCAACTTGTTTATTCAGGTCAAACCAATACTTTTGTTTTACATCGGTTGAGTGTTCAAACATACCACTGTAAAGAGAAACACTAAGTATTAGTGTGGAAATTGCTATTTTTTTCATTATGTACGTCCTAGTATGGTGGATTTTTTTGTAAATTTTCTATAAGTTAAAAACATTAAACTCAACATCATAAACACAAACAATGCTGGATATTCTATCATGTAAACAAAGGGCACTAACAAAGTTCTAACCATAGACTTTGCCATTTCATTGTCACTGATTGAGTGTGCAATTGAAGGGGATACAGTGTAGTAAAAGTCCACAAACATTTGCCCCAATAGATTTGTTTTTAAGTGTTTATCTCTAAAATCTCGTAGTGTTTTAACTTCTGAGCAAAAGTAACTTCCATACGCCGCGGTTGCTATAAAACATCCCTCAACACTTGAAGAACCCTCAGAAATTGATGATTCTTTTAAAACAGTATAAGTAGCAGCTGTATCGGCATCAAGTACTTCATCACTTACAAAATAGGCTTTTAATTCATTGTTTGCAACATAGTTTAGAACTTCTCCATGGAAGGTATAGATCTGGCTTAGATTTTCACCCAAGTTTAATGCTTTTAAAGAGATGCTTAACTCATTAAACTCATTTAGATCAAACACAACCACTCCCACGCCTTCTATGGTTGTATAGAGTTTGTTTTGAAGTAAATAGATACTGCTTGGAGTACCCTCATACCAAAGATCTTTTTCACTAAATCCAATGCTAAATTCACTCAGCAACTCTATTCTGTCTTTGTTGGAAATATTGTACACACTCAATCTATTATTTGCACCTACAAACAAGCGATTTGAAGCTTGATCTAGGGCGATTGATCTTACATTTTCAACAACAATGGTAGAAACAGTTTTGGCGTTATCAATATCATTTTTATTGCTAATATCAATAATACGTATCTCTTTATCATTTGCCAAGTACATATAACTGCCTCGAACTTGTAAAATGTTCAAGTTTTCTATTGCTACTTGTTCAGGGGATTCTGTGTTGTTAAGCTTTGATATATACAAAGAATCTTCATCGTAGTAATACCCATATTCAGATTGATCAATATACATCATACGCTCATCACTGACACCACTCATATCAAAACCTGTACCTTGAAGCGTCAATCCGTCTAAACTCTTAAACAGCACTTTTTCAACACGGTTTAATGTATTATCTGCCAAATCTATTTTTGACACATAGATATGTTCCTCATTCTCCACATTGTATGCAAAAATACGGTACATAGATTCATTGTTATCAAACCCATCTATCGCAAGTGCTTGTTTTGGTTGAAGTATGTTGGAAAGCCTTGTTAAAACACCCTCTTTTAAAATGTAGGAGTGTCTGTCCACATAATCAAATGCTGAGATCCCTGTAAAAGGAGTTAAACTCGCCCCACTGTCCATAACCACTTCATTGGTGGGTATTACCGAAGTGGCAATCTCATAGTTAAACGACGAGGTTAAAGTGTCGTGTCCATTTTCAACCAACACCATATACCTTCCCTCACTTAGATCGGCTTCAAAACTGTTTTGGATCACTTTTGTATCGTTATTGTCATCTGGATCTGGATCTACATAGTTACTAGCGATGTTTGTACCGCTTTTGTAAAGGAGTGTCACTTTGAGTTTTTTATCCAAGGTATTTAAAGATGCTATATCAAACTTTAATATCCCCCGCTGTGTTACATTTAGCTCAAAATAATCTTTATCCAATCCCCCTTGGTATAAATTACCCACAATTTTTTCACCGCCTGTAATTGCCTCATAACTTAAAGAATCATCCAGATTATCATAATGACCATCAATTTGATAGCTTTGAGTAAAAGAAAAAGAATCTTTAACATTGTCTTTTGAGTGAATTTGTAAATAAATATTGTCCGCGTTAACAACCGTTTTAATGGTGTTTGTTTGTGAAGTACCTAAAGGTGTTCCATCAGAATTAAATAAACTAAGGGTTACGGGGTTTTGTGCACTTACATTAATCTCTAAGGTACCCGTATAGTTATTGTTTATGTAATAAAAAGAATCTATATCTGAAGTACTTGAAAATTGCCCACTTGTCAGACTCCTTGATTCAATATCAATGGTATTGATATTTTGTGCATCGATACTGTCTTCATAATCGGGTGTTGCTTCCACAACTTCGACACTATTGTTTTTAGCAAGAGCCAAAGAACCATTGGATAAAGTGATCCCACTTACCTTATCGTTTATCGTACTACCAAAAGCAGAAGACTTAATATTTTGTAGATCAACGTATTCAACAATTTCAAATCCGTAACTCTTTGAAATATAAAGAATTTTGTTATTAACATACAGATCATGAATCGTTGAAGTGATATTAAGATCGCTTCTTGTATCGGTGAGTGCCACTGTTTTTCCTGTGTCACTTAGACCATCTACATTAAAGATACCAATACCGCCATTGCTCTTTTGAACAAAAAGATATTCACTGTCCTGTGACAATCTAAGAGGAGTATCCATAACCACACTATTGATTTGATTTAGGTTTGTATCGATTTGTAAAAGACCATTGGCATTGGCAACAATTATATCTTCTTTGTGCACCACCAGATCCACACTTGAAGCTGAAGAGATAGTATTTGTACCACTGAAGATCACAGGTTGTGTAGGATTTGAGAGATCATATTTTTTAATTGAATCAGAAGTACCAAGGTAAACATAACGACCTTTAGCTACAAGGGTGTTTACCTCTGTCGTAATGTTTGTTTGAGAATATAAAAATGCCAAATCAACATCACTTACATCAATAACAGCAAAACCATCTATACCCAAAGCAACATAAATAATACTGCCATCAAGAAAGATCTCTGTTGGTGTCCCTTTTAGATTTACTCTTGAACGGATCTGAGGGTCTTTTGGATCACTTAGATCAATAACACTTAAACCATCAACCTCATCAACCAAGTAAACATAATTTCCCATAGAGAGTATCTTTGACTCTACTCCGTTAGTGGCTAGACTTGCTAAAAATTTATTTTCTGAACTTGCATTATCTACGTACTTGTCATCAACTACCGCCGTATATGTTGCATCAACACTGTATGAACCCGTTGTGCTCGATGTTACTTTAATAAAGTAATTACCTGCATTTTCTATTTTATATTTACCATCCACCATTGCAAGTTCCAAACCATTTTCATACACTAAGACAGCATCGCTATTGCTTAGTTGTATCAAACCTCTTGAATCCACACTCACTTTAAACATATCAATATCCCCAGCTATATCTATGGTTCCTGAAAAATTTTGAGTTGTTGCATCTTCTATCGTTTGCGCTGTTTGTTGGTAAAAACGTGTTGTGTCTTGCTGATCACCTATTACTGGAGTGATGCTAGCACCAATAGTGTAACTTGTTGCACTTGCATTTGTAAGTTTAATATAATACACACCAGAAGCAACATCCGCGCTAACACATCCAAGATCATTTAAGAGATCATTTTGTGAATATAAACGACATGTTCCAGCAGAAGCCGTTACAGTTATGGAACCTGTATAATCAAGGTTTATTTTAAAATAATCCGCATCGTTTGCATCTACTATTCGTCCCGTTGTTGTACTTCCATCAACAATACGATACGCATTCGCAAAATCGTCACTAAAATCTCGCTCTATTTCCAAGCTATATAAGGTCGATGAACTTAATTCTAAGGTAGTGTTATAAGTATTATCTAAGGCATATAAAGTGTTTCCCCTACTTTGCAAAGAACTAATATTTTGAACATTGTTAATCTCTTTAAGAAGCTCAAACGTATCTAATTCAAGTGCTTTTATTCCTTGATTTGATGTTCCAACATACACCACTCCATCCGTCACCTCTATGGATAAAATATCTTCAAATGTATTGGATAAACTACTCCCTAGCTTTTGAACACTCGTGCTTGTTACTGCATAAGTTGAACCATCAAATATTTCAAAATCCACATAATCAACACTGTAACTTGCCGTAGAAGCGAGGGTGTTATTAGTAGAGTTATACACAAACCAACCATCCTCTTTTTTCAAATAAAGCTGTTTATCGGCATACTTTAACTTGTATGAAAAGGTATCATCATTTAAATCACTCAACAACGTAGAAGAGTGTAATAATGTTTTAGTATCGTTGATGTATTGAAATTTATCTATCCCAACTTCAACTATATTGTTGGTAGCATCAAGGGAATATCTGTGTTTATATAAGGCATAAATAAATGATCCATCTGATACTTGAGTGAGATAATTTTTATTGCTAAGCGATACATAATTATCATTTAAAAGCCTTGCCACACCACTCTCTCTAGCAGAATGGATCAAGCTGTCTTGGAGATCCACACTGTTGGTTGGGGTTGAGTATTCTTGTGTTACATTTGATACACTGAGTAACTTTGAGTATTCATCGCTTGTATTGTATGCACTAAAAGCAGTTGTAAAACTTCCCGATCCACCCGAAGCTTTTACATAATAAGTTCCTGCTTTAATAGGGTCTAAAGATCCAACCGATGTTAATTGCAAGTAAGCCAAACCACCTGGATCTATACTAGCCTGCATTAGATCTACTGTGGTCGTACTCGAAGTTAGACTTAAAACACCATCAGATGGGATCAATATTTGATACAGATCTATGTCTGAAGCATGTTCTAGTGTTACCGTGGTTGTTCCTTGCAAAGGAACAGGTGACATTTTTGCTTCAGATATATTTAACAAGGCATCCACGACGCTATCTGTTTTTGTTAAGTTCACTTCAAGCTCATACTCATCGAAAGTGACTGCATCACTAGAAGATATTTTTACATAGTACGTTTGCGCACTTAGGTTATCTAAAGCACCTCCACTTAAAACCGTATTTTTTATACTTGCATTATTTATGATTGGTGAAGAAAAATCTGAATTATCATCAAGTGTTAATCTAAGATCCGTTGCGCCGACATTGGTCGTTGTAAAGGAAAGATCACCAAAATACTCACTCTGTATTTTAAAAACATCCTCATCAACCACACCCATAGCATCGGCAAATTTATTGATTGTTAGGCTTGTATCTAGGTCTATTGTTGAGAGTTCATTTGGATCTGCTGGCATGGTATCATCAAAATCAAAATCCAAAAAATAACGTCTGATTGTACCACTTTCACTTACATAAACCTTACCACCATGAGCATCTATAGCATCGGGGGTACCTGTGGTGTTAAAACGTAGGATCTGTTTTGGTTTTGAAGCATCACTATGGATGTCATACACAAAAACACCCCCAGCATTGGTTGCAACATACAAAAGTCCATTATCAATGCTAAAGTCATTGATACTATAACGATCAAAGAGTTTTAGTGTGCTCACATTGGCAGGGTCACTTATATCAAAAAGATACCCTCTTTTGCTGATGTCTTTTGCATAAAGATAGGTTTTACTCCCATCTGAATAAGCCAAAATCTCATCATAACTTGTAACAATACTAGGTAAAGAAATATCGGTTGCATTTTTCACAATTGCGTTGTAATTTGTAATATCGTGACGTTCAACGGCTGTTCCAACTAAAACATAAGCTGTGTTATCTGCCACAGATACGGATAAAGCACTTTGTGAAAGAGTTGAACTTACAAAAAGGCTGTTAAGCATATTTTGTATCTTTAAACTCGTCCCTTGTGTGTAAATAACGTTTGCATCTTTAATAACAAACTTATCTGATAAGAAACTACCGTACGACAAAGCAGTTATACTCCCATCTAAGAGTTTGTAACTATTAGCATTGTTGGTGTAGAGTATATCCCCATCAACATATATATAATTGGCACTTGTATTAATGCTAAATGTAGCATCAACAATGGCAGTTGGTCTTGCTTGTAGATCTATCTCTTTGTCATATTCAATCAATGAAGTGTTTAATGTATAATCACCAAAACTTCCTGTATTGCTTAATACTTGGACAAGGTAGCTTCCCTCTTCTAACACTGCATCGGGTTGAAGCGTTAGATCCACATCATCCAAGCTCTTAAGAACTGCCTTGTGTGAACCCGCGGATAAGCTTAGTTTACCTTTTTTTGGTACTTGCAATAAAAAGTAGTCCACGTCTGTGTCATTATATAAATTGCCACTGCTTGTTCCAATAGTTATTGGTTTGGCATAGTGTGTTTGGTTTGAAACCGTATCATAATAAAAAGAAAGAGAGGACACTCCTGCTGTATTTCCCGCTTCATCAACCAAACCAACCTTTGAGCTAATTGTATAGTTTGAGCCATCACTCAAAGCCGATAAGTCACTGTTTTTAATAAAGACAGAATTACTTAAATTATCCAAAGTGTATTCTACGCCATTGAGTAAAAAGGTTCTTTCTTTACTCCCTTCTATATCACCCGAGGTTACAACAAATATTCCATCTAATAAATATTCACCCGTTGTTTCATCATTTTGTAGTCTAGGTTCCACTAAAGATATATTTAAAGCCGCACCTGTATCAATAATAAGATCCAATGAAGCATACTTTGTATTTCCTGCAACATCGGTTGCCGAAACAGAAATACTGTGCGAATCACCATTGAAACTTCCCCCAAGCGCAGAGTGTGTATGCGACCACGTTGAGTTTGCACTAAAACTTGATGAATCAATATTTAGAGTAGCCTGTTCACTAAGCGTTCCTGAGAGGGTTGGGGTCACATCATTTGTTCTATTATCCCCTTTTGTACCCGAATCTGAAAATGTATCAAGTGTTATACTTAGATCCGGTGCGCTTGTATCGTAGGTGATACTCTGTGTTGGATCTGAATGGGAGGATTGTCCTGTTTCATCGTTTGCATCGGCTGTTACTGTGTAGGTTGAAGCACCTTGTTCTGGAAAAACAGAGATAGAATACACCGTGCCAACTGAAGATGAAGAACGACCCGTATCTACTCCATTTCTGTACAAACGGATTATTTCACCTTCTAACTTGGTTCCACTAAAGGTGAGTGTGTTTGTAATGTTGTCTGTGCTTGAGCTACCACTGTCTGTTTGTAACGAAGGTTTGAGAGGTTTTAGAGGAGCTGCCCATACACAAGCACTTAAAAGTGCCAAGGTACTGAGGTGTTTTATTATTGTTTTCATTTTTTAATCACCACCCATACATAATAATTTTCGCCATCACTGTATTTGGCTTTTTCAACCACTTCATAGTTGTTAAAATGGGAGGAACTTTGCTTGATTTTTGAGATAAATTCTTTGTCATTTTTTTCAACACTCGACTCCATGATAACACGCTTTCTCTCTTGCAATGAAGCGATGGCTAACTTTTTGGCAATATAGTGTTGTTTTCTTTTATTTTTCATCTCTTTAACAATCCCAACTGAGCCAATATTACCTTCAAGGTCTGGATTGTTAACCCATGCAGGCATTTGTGAAGCAAAAACATTTACTAAAAAACCCATCATTAACAACAAAAAATTCACTCTACCCATCACTTCTCCTTTGTATAAAATACTCTCATACCTATCATTGTGTTTAGATCAGGACTGTACTCTTGTGCAGGTGCATTAGAGTTTTCAATAAAACTTATGTAGGAATTTCCCTTGATCATTAAAACACCCTCATCTTCTACAAATTCATGTACATTTCCACACATATCGTACATACCCAAAAGTGATTTTTCGTATTGTTTAATAGGTTGTAAATAGGTATCTTCATCATTTTCATAGTAGATATTTTCAGGTTGTGACTCATCTAAGTTCAACTCTTCTAAGTTATCGTTACCCCAACAAAAATCAGAAGAATTAGCATTTGAAGCGACATAAGACCATTGTTGAGAACTTGGAAGTTTTAATTTTTTATCTACTTTTAATGACAACCAATCTAAAAAATCATCTATTTTATTGACCTTAAAACACACAGCAGGATAATCGTAATACTCTTTGGTGATATTTTTAAAATCTCTTGCTTGTTCTGGTAGAGTAGAATCTTCAATACAAAATTCATCAAAATATTTTCGTTGTTTATGCGTTTGTAAAAACTCTTTAACCACTCCTAAGGTGATCTCTGTTGTTGAGGCAAACAAGGTTTCAAAACCTTTATTTATAGGTACAAAATTCATGGATGCGTAAGCCAGATCTTTACTAATGTAATCACTACTTGACACCTTGTCTTCTAACTCAATTACACCAAATATAAGCGTTGCCAACTTTTTAGCTTTTACAAAAGCAAACAGGTGAATAGACTCATATTCAATAAGTTTTGTTTTGTTAAGATTTTTTGTATTGAGATCATACGATGCGTTTAGGGTTTCAGATTGTTGTACTTGTGAAACACTTATTTTACTCAAATACGATTTTGCTTTACGCAAAACAAACTCTTTTTCTTCACCTAAAGAAACCGTTTCAACAAATACTTTAGGTGTAAGAATAACTAACTTTTCAAGTTCATCATAATTCAATTTTATTGAGTAATAATCTGCCAATTTTTTACTCTTTGCCACAGCACGGTTTAATACCTTAGTTTGTTCTTCAAGTTTAGAACTCATAGAAGCAATTTTTGAAGCAAGTGCATTCACATTTTTAATGTACCTGTCATGTTCTTTTGTAATTTTAGCAAGGGTTGTACGAATTTTTTTACTTGAAGCCTTAAAGCGTTTATTTGATTTTTCAAAAGGTATATTTTGCTTGATTGCTTCTAAAATTTCTACTTGTGTGTACTTTGAGTCTAACTCTTCTTTGTTGCTTATTTGATACACATCCAAGTTAAGCTCATCCGAAAACTTATCTATCTCTTTTTGAAATGACTTAGAAAAATCACTTTTTGATGTTTGAACAAAGGGAGATTGTATAACTTTTATGATTTTAAAGTTAGTGTTTTGATCACGGTAAGTTATGTCTTGAATCGTCTCAACTTGCATTTGACCAAAGTATTTATTGGTACTTACCACATTTTTATAACTGACAATCCCTTGTGAAGACTCTTCGATCTCCGTTTTTTGATCATATTTTTCAATGGCGTATTTATCAATCAAATGGTTTTTTACACTTGGCATATAGGCTTGGTCTAAAGCATGTTTCACCACATAATAACTCTCTCTTTTTATACCACTACTCTTAGCGTAGATCTCTTGCATCTTTTTGTTATATTTGTTTTGAGATTCATTATAGTTTTGAACAGCTTGTTTGTGTTCTTTTTGAGTTTTTCTCAACTCACCTTGATGAAGAATCAGTGTCTTTATTTCATTTTTTAAAGTTTCAATATTGTTAATATGTTTTTTATAATCTGCATTAACACCTAAATTTTTAAGATCACTCGATGACAACCTATTGGATACGCTTGTGATCACTTCATCGGGGTCCATGGTATTAAGAGAAATATTTTTAACACCATCAATGGCAAAAAGAAAAATTGTACTGCTTAAAAATATAAAAAGTATTTTCATTGGATCTTCATTCCTAGAGTTGGTGTATGTTTATAAAATTTTTGTCTTTATAAACCAAATAAGTTAAAACAACATTGGTAATGGTGTCGATGTAGTGAAGTTCTTTTTCATCAATATTTGGCATAACAAAAGTACCATCAAAATAGTTTAAATTATCAACTTTTAAAACAATCTCAAGCTCTTTTCTATTATCTCGATTCACTTTTTCACGCACTATTAAAATATATTTTGTAGAAAAAATAGTTTGCAGATCTTCTTGGGAGTCTTCGTACTTTTGGATCAACTGTTCTTGTTCGTCAATATCTCCACTGTAATCGTATTCATCAAGAATTTCGAGGACACTCTCTTTGTCATCAAGTGGTTTAAAAACCAATTCACTCTCTTGGCTGTAGTAATAGTTTTGGATCTGAGTCTCAATCCTATCAATAATATCTTGGTCATCTATCTCTGTAGAATTGACTAAAACAAACTCATAAGCCTTTAAATTAAAAACCAATAAAAAAATCAGTACCAAATATTTCATCTTCTCTCCCTTAGCGTTTTGTCTATAAAATCATAAGCCGTTATCTCTGCACGACCTTTTGAATACTCTTTCATATACTCTAACATCTTGTCATCATGCGTTATAAGTAAAACCGAATTTGAAGTTCCAAAATGGAATTTTTCAAATAATATTTCTAACATCTGTTTTTTAACATTGGTATTAAAAGAACGTAGCATTTCATCTGCCAATAGATACTTTGAGTCATTCATAAGCATACGTGCAAGCATCACAATTTCACGCTGACCATTAGACATTGTACCTATTTTTTTCTTACGGAAACTTTTTAAATCAAACACTTCAGTATCACTGAGTCTTATGTCTGAAAATGTTTCATACATCATATCTAAGCGGTCTTGAATGTAGCTTTTTTTCTTTTTTGAAAAAACCGCAGGAAACATAATATTGTTTTCAACATCCATATCTTTTAAATAAAAAAAGTTTGAAAAATTGATACTCATGTATTTGCTTCTAATTTTGTCAAGTTTTGAGGATACTTTTTTAAAATGGTAATCATCCCATACAATCTCCCCCTCAAACTCATCCAACAAACCCGCTAAAAGATAGATCAAGGTTGATTTACCTGCACCAATATGACCATACACAAGTTTGATCTGGTTTTGATCAAGCGAGAATGACAAATCTTTTAAAATTTGTTTTTCAACACCCTGTTTATCTTTAAATGAAAAGGAAACATTTTTACATTCTAAAGCCATCTACTCTCCTTTTATAATGTTTAATTTTTTTATACTTACTCTTTCAAGCATATAGATTATGAGTATGTATATGGACAAAATCACTAACGACATTGCATAATTTGACATCTCAAAATCATACTTTGTAAAAAAATACTTCATCATGATCTCGTTTATAAGTGATTCTTCATAGTGGAGTACAAAATATATCAATACAGAAGCGATCATAAAACTTATAAGATTGATATAGCTTTGGTAAGCTTGGTTTAGCCCAAAGAGTTTTAACAAAGCAAGTTCATTCTCAAAGTTGGAATAAAACTGACGTAAAACCACGTACATTGATATAAATAAAATAAGAAAGATCAATAAACTAAAAAAGATAACCACAATGTTAAAAACTTTCTTTTTAGGTGCTATTGAAGGGATGATTTGTTCTTGTAAAATAAATTTTGCTTGTGGATCAAATGAGTTCACCACCTCTTTAATATTCTGTATATTTCTTAAAGAATGCGCTTGTAAATAGAGGTCTAAAAAGTTGTTTTTATCATACACGTTAAATGCTTGTTCAAACATTGCTTTGTTATAGTACAAAATATTTTTGTTATAAATTTTTTCTGGATTATAATTAAAGGTACTTCTAATACTCGATACAAATTCAACATCATTAGAAGCTATAATAAAGTTATCCAATACACCTAAGTTGTTCAAATCCTTAGCAAGATAAGTTGATCCAATCGCAGCAGTTGGATTTTTGTTGATAAGCATATCTAAAAAGTCAGTTAACTCGTTTAAATATACCAACTCTTTTTTATCACTTTGTTGGCTTTGAATTTCATCAACAAAGGCATAATGTTTGACATTGAGAACAAAACGATTATAATTGATGTAGTTTAATACTATTTGAGCAATATAGCGTTTGTAAGAAAGTTCAACATTTTCTTCTCTTTTAAAAGTAATAATAAGCTCACCATCATAAGATTCTACACTTTGTATTGATCCATTTAAAACAGAGATCTCTTCTAGATCTATACCTATGTTTTGAAGGGTTGTTTTCGTTTCATCTTTGAGTACAATGGTTCTATAAGCTGGATCCAGCTCAATGATTTTCAATTTTTTAGTCGTATTGTTGAGCTTAATATTTATAAAATCGCTATTTTTATCTTGAAGCCTTTGAAACAAATGATCCACATTATCTTTGCAGTAGGTTGATTCAAGTGTCAGTATATTGTTTTGTATATAACTTAAGGTACAAAAATCTGGTTTAATAGCCTTAGACTTTGACACAAATTTTAAAGAGTCTTTGTCTTTAACCTCTAAACCATTAAGATCAAACTCTACTTTAAACAGATCATCGTACTCAAAACTAAGCACCTTTAAAAACCTTTTTTGATTATCAAGTTCAACTTCAAATCTATTGTCAAACTTAAGTCCCTTTATTAAGGTAGGCATCTCTTTTGTTAAAACAGCATCTTCATTGTCTGTTATGCTAAGTTCGTAAACCTTCTCATACCCATAGAGTAGATCTATCTCATTATCAATTTCTTTTATTTTTTTAACCAATGCTTCTATTTTTGAATCACTTAAACTCTTCGTTTTTACTTGGAGATCGGCTATGTTTCCATAACCCGAACGTAAGTAATCATAAAAAATATCTTTTAAAGAAAATCCCACCATAAAGATAAGCAACAAGGCTGAAAACATAATAGACAACAACAAGATATTAATGATTCTTCTTTTTAATATACTAAAAATAAAACTTAGTTTTTTCACAGTGGCAACCTGTGGTATTTTTTACTTACAAAAATAGACATCAATGCCCCAATGAAAACTAAAGCAATAAAAATAAGACTAAGCTTTTCAAGGTTTAACATAAGTTCAACCTCCAATACCTTATATATAACAAGTGAGATCATTTGGTATTGTACGTACACACTAAGGATGAGCAAAGAAACATACAAAAAGAAAAAGATACTTAAAAGAAGTATTGTGTTGTAAATATCCATTCCAAACATTTTTTTTAAAAATATACTGGCTTCAAACTCTTTTGCCAACGAAGAAAAAGTGATGATCATAAAAATAACTAAAAAGATAAAAAAAGCCACTAAAAAAGCTTTTGACACCTGTTTTGCAAGTAAGAACACCCCAAGGTCTTCATAGTCAATGTATTTTTTCCAGTTGTTTATCTTTTTCATTGAATAAAGTTCTGACTTTAAATGAGGGTTGTTTGTATAAATGGTATTAGTAGGTAATGGCATGTACGCCATCTCTTTTGCATTTTTTGTTGAAGACACCAACCATTTTTCATCATTGGCCAGTTTAAACACACACACCTTGAATGCTTTGTATTCATCGTTTAAGTCTAAGAAGTAAAGATGTTTTTTATCAAAAGCACTGTCTTGGGACATGTTGTCAAAAAGCCTTTGACTTAACCATACGGTATCTGGATCTGCTTGAGAGTTTGTGTCAATATTTATACTTGAAAAAAGCACTTCTTTGTAGGCTTCATTAAAGGTACGAACATTCATAAACTTTGAAATCTCTTCATCGTCTGAGTAGCTAAACATAATCTCTTCACTGTAAACAAATATCTCTTTTACAATATCAGCATCTTCTTTTTCTAGTAATTTCAATGTGGACTTTGAATTGGTTACAAACTCTGGATACAAACCCTTAAGTGAATTAATAAACTTTTCTTCATACGTTATCAAACCTTGTTCTATCAAAAGAAAAACGCTTAAAAACAAAGTTATCGCTATAAAACTAATATATTGTGTTGATTTATTAAGAATCGCAAATATTATTTTTAAAGCAAATAGATACATCCCTTAAGTGCTTATCTTTGACGCAAGAATTTTACAAGTTTTTTAGTATTTGACTTGATAAACGCTACTTTCATCTCTATAAACTCATTGTTATTGATCAATACATCAATTTTTAAACTAATGTTTTTTTTCTTTTTTCCATCAAAAACTTTAATAATATACTTTGCTTTGCACTTGTTGCTTTTGCACTTTTTCTTCTCTTTGATGTCTAAACTTACATAATATCTGGCATCTTTTGTTTTGACATAATTGATGATCTTTTTTTTGTCACTTAGTTTATCATCTACGTATTCAAAATCAAGAAATTTTTTATATTTCTTTTGCAGTTTCAAGCGAGCTTCTGTAAATAAAATCGTTACTTTTCTGTAAACTTTTTCATTGTATTTTTTATCTATATTTTTACTAAAAATTACTTTTTCTTGTGTTGCTGCGGATGCGACTGAAGATACAAAGGCCATAATCAGAATTAATTTTAAAAGTTTTTTCATTGCCCTACTCCTCTTGTGACGCTATATCGCCAAGTGCATTGTCAATCAGCTCAATAATAGCTTTTTTAATCATTTCATATTCAGATTTTCTATCATGTATTCTTCTGATTTTTCCATTTTTATCTATCTTTAATCCCAAAGACACAACCGACTCACTCATACCTTTTTCAATACCAAAAAAACCATCAATAGCTATTTGTAACTCTGCTTCTTTTGTATCATATAGTGAATTTTTAAGTTCTGAGTATTGAACAATTTCAGGTAAAACAATAAAAGTCGATCCATTCATCGTTAAAAGATCGGTTAAAAACTCATCATCGTGTTTTGTATAAGACTTGTAAAAATCTGTTATTTGGGCTTTTAATTTTCCCCTTGCCATGGTTGCTTTTTTTCTGTACTTTAACTTTGTTGCAGAACCAAACTTAACAGGAAGAACCACCATTCCTAAGGCTTTGTATTTTTCTTTTCGAACTTCATTGGTTGCAATTTTAATTGTTTTAGAAATATCTGACATCACTAAAAAAATCTTGTCTGCTAGATCACGACTTAGTCTGTTTCTTGTGTCAGATAGATAATCCAAAGAATCTGTCATATATAAGATACTGTCCATATCATCTTTTTTTTCATAAAAATAAGACTTTAATTTATCACAATATTCATACGTTTGAAGGTCTTCATTACAGATCAGTTCAGCTTTAAGTTCTTGAGTTGTACTGGCACTGACACCTGAGCTTAACAATGCTACTGCGAACAGACTTTTAAAGAGGTTTTTCATCATTTTACAATACCTTATAAACTATGTTGTTGTTTTTAAATTTTATTTTTTTTGTGATTTTGAGCTGTGGGTGTTTTTGTGTTAACTCCGATAAGATCTCTTTTTTAAGATCACTTATCTTCGCTTTAACTTTTAGTGTTGCTACACACTGATTGTTTTGTATTTTTATTTTTTTATGCTTTATATGTGCTTGTTTGAGCTGTTTTTTACAATACGCATTTTGTTTGTAGCCTTTTTCGCTAAAGAGTTCTTTTGCTAAATCAAAAGAGATTTTCCCATCCAAATTGTAAAACTTACCCGCTTTTTTTACTTTTGAAAACTCCACCCTTGAGCCACTAATTTTAGACGTGTAACTCTTAGCTAGCATCTTGTCTAGATCCACAGAGTACTCTTTAAAAACACCTTTTGCAACTGCTGTCAATCGCCAATTTGAAACCAGCGATTCTATACTTATAGGGACACCGTTTTCAAGTGTTATTTTCATATAAGGTTTTTTCTTTGAATGGTTTTGAATAACAACTTCATTTGTTTTCTTCACCACTTTAGCTACCATTTTCATAACACCAAGCTTGTCAAAAAGTATAAATGTATCGTATTTTAAATTGTTGTAATAAATATCACTGAGTAACTCTTCTAATGTTTTAACAACCGTAGCACGTTTGTTAAAAAGGTCGATGGTATTTTTACCCTCTTTGGTTATAAAAAGCATATTATTGCCTTTAACCTTTTTAAACTTTCTATCGTATTTTTCTTTGGTTTGTTTGTCTAAGGCAGATAACTCTGTCACTACATTAAAGGTATGCACTTTTTTATTTTTTACAAAATGTACTTTTTTAAAGCCCTCTTGAACAAAGTCGATTTTTTTGGTTGAAAACATTTCTAAACGCTGAGAAGCACCATAAGACTTAGAACTGAGTTGTGTCTTTGCCAAGTTTACTTCATAGTGTCCCAGCTTTTTAGAACCTTTTTCAACCTTATAAAGTAAAGAATACTCACTGTTTGCATATGAACTAACACATAGAATAAGTGTAAAAAATACTATTTTCAACATATAACATTCCCCTAATAATTTTTTTGTTAAAAACATTTTATAACGTCCAAACAAAATCTATCATTAATTTTTTTTATTTTTTACCTTTAAAATTGGATTGTAGACTTTTTGTAACAATGAGAAATATTTATATACATTTAACTTGTCTTGTTATAAAATGGTTTGATGTTTTAGATGAAAAAGGAAAATTATGTCTGCGAAAAATGTATTATATTTATTTATTATCTCATTAATGATAGTGGGTTGTTCAAAGTCTGTTGATAGCATTCAAAAGCAAAAGGTCATCAATGAATTAGACAATGCCCCAACATGGGTAAAATCACCGCATCTACCTTTATATATTAGCGAAGTGGGAAAATCAAATAATATTGATTCTGAGTTTATTACACAAAGAGATGAAGCCATAGAAGATGCTAAAGCAAACCTTTCTCATAAAATTCAAACAAAACTTATAACTATATTTTCTCTTATTGGAAAAAAAGATCTTCAAGAGGATGGTTTTGCTCAAAAAATCGAAGATGCTCATAACCTACTCGTATCAAATGCAATTAATGAATCAAGGGTTATGAAACTTTGGAAAAGCTCTAAAAGTAATCTTTACATAATGGTTTCTTCTGACACACAAAAAATAAAAAATGATCTACATAATATAATAAATACTTCTTTTAAAGACCATCCTTCAATAGCATCACAATACAGACTCTACCTTGAACAAGGTAAGATCGATTTAGCCTTAAATAATTAAACTTTAAGCCCATTTCAACATTGCCAAAGTTTACTAAATGTATAATTTGGTAACACTTAGTTTTAATGAGGTTTTATTTGAGAGACTTAACACTGGTCTTGCTCGCAGCAGGCAGTTCTAGCCGTTTTGAGCTAGATATTAAAAAACAATGGTTAAGAATTGACCACGAACCACTGTGGTATTTTGTAGCAAAAAGACTACAAAACACCCAATTGTTTAAAGAGGTGATCATAACCTCTTCTTTAGAAGATATAGAGTTTATGAAGACCTATGGAAATTTTACATATATTGCAGGTGGAAATACCCGCCAACAATCCCTAAAAAATTCTTTAGAAAAAGTAACAACAAAACACGTTCTTGTGAGTGATATTGCCAGAGCATGTATTGCAGATGACTTTTTAGAAGAAATACTCTCTTTTAAATCAGACAGCGATTGTCTTGTTCCTTACCTTCATGTTAATGATACAATAGTTTATGATGATAAAACCATAGATAGAACAAAAGTAAAACGGATACAAACACCCCAACTCTCAAAAACTTCTGCCCTACGTTTAGCACTCAATACCGACGAAGAATTTACCGATGAAAGCAGTGCCATTGTGGCCAATGGCGGATCTAGGGAATTTATTTTAGGTGATGAGGATGCGCATAAGATCACCTATATAGATGATCTTAACAAAATTCCTTGCTTAAGTGCTCCTTCAAGTGATGTACTAAGTGGTAATGGTTTTGATGTACACGCATTTGATACCAAAGGAGAGATGTTTTTAGGTGGTGTTAAAATAGAATCTGATTTTGGCTTCAAAGCACACAGTGATGGAGATGTTGCAATACATTCACTCATCGATGCACTTCTGGGTGCTTCTGGAATGGGTGACATTGGGATGATGTTTCCAGACAATGACGACAAATACAAGGGGATAGATTCTAAAAAACTGTTACGTTTAGTGGTTCAAAAGTTACACCACTACGGTTTTACAATTATTAATATAGACATAACCATAGCCGCTCAACAACCACGTATAGGAAAATATAAATCTCAGATGAGAGAAGTACTTTCAAAAATTTTAAACTGTGATCAACAAAGAGTAAACATAAAAGCAACAACAACTGAAAAACTTGGATTTATTGGTAGATCTGAGGGAGTTGGTGTAATAGCAAATGCTAATTTAAAATATTATGATTGGCAAACTAAAAAAAAGGATAGAAGAACTTGAAGATTTTAATTATAGAAAACGAAGTATATTTAGCACAAAGTATCGCTACAAAATTAGGCGATTTAGGTCATGTTTGTGAGATGTGTACCTCTACAAGAGATGCTATAAAAAGTAATAACTATGATGTAGTCCTACTCTCAACCAATATTAACGGTCAAGACTTTAACCCAGTAATAGACACGTTTAAAAATTCAATCATCATACTTATGGTATCTTACATATCCAATGATACTGTTTCAAAACCACTTGCAGCAGGTGCAAAAGATTATATTTTAAAACCTTTTATGATAGAAGAGTTAGTAAGAAAAATAAACCATTATCAAGATTATGAAAAAGTTAAAAAAAGAAATATTGCCTATGAGAAATATTTAAACCATTCTTTTACAAATATTTCAAATGATCATAACCACAAAGAGGTAGATTTACCTGTGTTTATCTCTTCTGGCTTTATTAAAAATGCCGATGCTTTTGCCTTTGAGCATGCCCGTGTTCAAAACAAAGCTTTAAACTTTGTTTCACTTAACGATCCAAAAGCTCTCTCAGAAATAGAAGCAACGGGACCCAATACCATTGTATATATCATCGATTATCAATCATTGAAAAAAAGTGAGAAAAAAGCATTTTTTGAAGCCATTGAAAATAAACAAGCCATTGTAGCCAGTAGCGATAAAATAGACGATGTTGAATACAATGTAATCGAGATTAAAAGTGAAAACAACATTTTTGATCAAGGGGAAATTTTACCGATAGAGGACTATGTTAAATTTATAGTTTTAAATTATCAAAATAAATTTCCAGATACTGAACTGTCAAAAAAACTTGGTATTTCACGTAAAAGCCTATGGGAGAAACGTAAAAAATATGACATCGTCAAGAAAAAATAAAACACTCTTTATAGATGCCGAAGCGGCATCTGCATTAGAGATGTTAGACAACGGTTTTTTAAGACCTGCTACTAAACTTATGAACTCCAAAGAGAGTCAAAGTATTCTTGAAACAGGTCTTATAAATGGTCAAACATTTCCCTTTCCTTTTATTCTTGCACCCTCAGGAAAAAAAAATGCCGAGGTTCTTGCTTCTCTTGAAAAAGGGGAAGAAGTAACCTTAATGAACAACAACGTCGCTTTTGCAAACCTGATTGTTGAAGAGGTATTTGAGATAGATCCAAAAGAGCGTATCAAACAGATCTACGGTACAGACGATCCCAGTCATCCTGGTATTCAAGCAACTTTAAATCGTCTTGGTTCTTTAGCTATTTGTGGAAATTTCACCATTAATGAATCTAAATTTTTCAAATGCAAAGAGATGGTTGAAGAGGCAAAAGAACGCATTAACGCAAAACATGTTACTTCAATTATGATGGCAGCAAATCCTTTGCATCGTGGACATGAAAGACTTATTCGTCAAACCATGGAAAACACTGATCTATTGGTTATTTTCTTACTAAAACCTTATGTAGAATCCAATCTTAACTTTGACATTCGTAGAGAGATTTTAGAACACTTTATAAATAATTTTTTAACAAAAAATGAAGTGGTTGTTATACCTTTAGAAAACAGTTATATATTTGCAGGATACAATGAGATTATACTCGATGCCATTGTTTCTAAAAACTATGGCTGTGACAGACTTATTGTAGGGCAAAACCATGCAGGACTTGGGATGTTTTATGATGCCAACTCAAACAAGTCAATTATTGATAAAGTTATCGGTATTGATATTGAGATAACCGTTGCAAGTGAATATGTTTATTGTGATAAATGTACTACTTTAGTAAGTAAAAATACATGTCCACACGGTCAACATCATCAAATTTCTTTTCATTCTGATTCCATATTAGAACTGCTTCAGCTAGGGATACTACCACCAACTATGCTTATTAGAAAAGAACTCTCCGCACATATATTGTCTAAGTTGCATCCAAACAGATTTAAAAACTTGGAAAAACTCTATTATGATCTTTTACCTTTAGAGGGATTATTAGAAGAGCATACAGAAACAGACTTTTATTTAGAGCTTATGAAGCTTTATCAAACAACATCATTAACTTAAACTAGGTAGATCTATGAATTGGTTTTTTATTACATTATTTTACTCGGGGCTTTCTCCAAAAGCACCCGGAACAGTTGGTACATTAGTATCTTTACCCCTAGGTATGTTAGTATTAATTTACTTTAATGCTGAAACACTTTTTATGGCTACGGTTTTAATCACCGCTATTGCTATCAAAGAGATCAACCGCTATGAAGAAAAAAGTGCCATACATGATGACAAAAGAATAGTTATCGATGAATTAGCAGGAATGTGGTTTGCACTAAGTGTAGCTCCTGCTATTAGTGTTAATCTTCATGAAGTGAGTACCTTTGAAAATGGTTTTTTAATTCAATCGATTCTCTCTTTTGCACTCTTTAGATATTTTGATATAGCTAAACCTTCTATAATAGGACGCTTGGATCGTGAAGCTAAAGGTGGTGTTGGTGTTATGGCGGATGATATAGTAGCAGGATTTGCCGCAGGTATCACCAGTGCTGTCATCTGGCAATTTATACAATATCTTAATATCTTGTAGTACCCTTTTTGGTACTACTCTCCCTTATTTTCTTTCATTTAAAAATAATCTAAACTTATTCTATTAAACTAGATGTTCTAATTCTTGTTCTGCTATTTAAAAAGGAAAAAACATGTTAGTAAGCATTTTAACCTACTATATTTTTATAACGATGGTATTAATTTTCAGTATTCATATCTATTGGCTTAGAGGTGGATTGTGGCCAGGGAAAGACAAACAAGACTTACTTGATAAAGTGATAGGAAAAGGTTTTATGCCAGGTAAACTTGCTTATTTTGTGGTGTTATTTGGATTTGCACTAATGACAATTATTCCCATGTTGATGTACCATAAAAGTAATCTAGGGTTTAATCAAATACAAAATTATGCTTTAGCTTTTTTTGCATTTATATTTTTTATTCGTGCCTCTTCAGTCTTTTATATTAACTATGTAAAAGACCTTGCACAAGAGTTTGTCAGACTCAATAAAAAAATCTATGCACCCTTATGCTTATCTTTAAGTATCTCTTATTTTTATCTTTATTCAATCTATTAAATAGATTGAACATTTTAAACAAACATAGGATCGTCTGTTGGTTCTATCTCTTCATAGTCATTGATTATCTGCTCAAACATTTTCATCGTTTTATTTGCTTTAGTAATCTGTTCATCAAAAATTGGTTTTGAAGAAGGAAAAGATGCACTGAGTTCTTGATAGATCAAAATACGTCCATTGATATGTTTGTTTACCTCTTCAAACGCATCTTCAAGATATTTTTTTTTGGTTGTGTGTCTAAACAAAGAACGCACCATTTTTGTACGCTCTTTAATAGGTATAGACTCATCAATAGCTTCAGCTACCCTTTTAATATCTAAACGTGAAAGATAGATACCACTTAGTGAAGGTGCCAGTAGTTTAGATGTTAAAGCATCAACAAACTGTGGTACAGGTTCTTCATCTTCTTTATCACCTGCATCTGGATTTTGGTTTTCATAGATATTGTCTTCTTGATTTAGTGAACACTTATCTTTTACAAACTTGTCAAACTCTTTTTTTAAATCATCTATATCATGGTGGTTCATTGTTTCATTTCCTCTATTGTTTTATTTTTTTATACACTGTATCAGCGAGTTGTTCTAACATATCATCGTATGAGATGTACTTTGCATTTATCTCATTGGAGCGTTGTTTTAAAGCAGAAAATTGTTTTGTATTTTTCATATCAAAGTTAAATGATGCCAAAGTATCAACCATACTAAAACTTTCAAAATCAGAGAAATCCAACACCGCATCAAAAGATGAAAAATCAATATTCATCCCATCTGCTATACGGTTAATATCTGCTTCGCGTAGATCTACTTCTTGTGTAAAACGCATCAACTCTTCTAGGTTTTCATTAAAATAACTGACTTCAAAACCACATGCTAAAAATGAAAATGCTTTTGCATAATGATTGGTTCCAACAACAGCTATACGTCGTATATTTAGGTCTTTTAAATACTCACTGAGCACTCTTATGGAAAAAATATCGCCCCTTAAAGATTCCCCTTCGCGAAAAACAATATCACACATTCCACTGCGTTTTGCAATGCCAGAGAGTTCGTCCATAATCTCCACAACATCACTGACATATTCACTCGAAATAACCGCACCATTAACGTGCGATTTTTTCATATTTGACACGGTAAAATACAGATCATCTTCACGAATGTTCATTGGGATCATCATGGCATCATAACCATCAGCTTTATAAAGTTTGTTACTTATTGCACAAAACCTACTTACACCTGCATGTTCACCAATGTATCCAAAAAGTTTTGTTTCTTTGGATATTTGGTTTTCATTATTCATCATAAATCAATACTCCTCATCTATACCCCAAAGTTCTCTTGCTTCTTCCTCTTCAGCCTTACATCTATAACACAGTTTTGCGCTTGGATCATTGGTGGAGAAAACAACATTACATTCGTTGCATCTTTTGACATTAAAATTTATTAAATTAACAACATTTGGATCAAAAAACTCTTTTATGTTATACGATGGACTTAGACTCAAGGCCTTAGGTTCACACACATCATGACAAGCGTTACATTTAATACATACAAAAGGGTCAAAGTCTATTTTAGCGTTTTTAATATCACTTGTTAATGCCCCAGTAGGACAAATTCGATAACACATTTGACACGCAGTACAAAGATCTGGATCCAGTAGCTTTGAAGAAGTGAATGAAACTTCTGTGGCATCTACAATATGGTACTGACTTGGCTTTTCAACCCTTTTGATAGCTGTATAAAACAACTTTCTTTTTACAGGAATTGTCTTTTTTCTAAGAAGCGCAATATCGGTTTTACCCAAGGTGTGTTCTGTTAATTCGTCGGTTGCTTTTTTTATTTCGTTTTCAAAGTTTTTTTGAACTTTTCCCACTGTTTTCAAGTTTGCCAAACGGAAAAAGTCACGTCTTGTACTTTCTTCTATTTGCTCGTTTGGTTCATATTTAATATTTTTAAGTGTTATAAGTGCTTCATTTTCCATTGCCTCTAACAAATAAGATGCTTCTTCTGCATTGGAAATTATTTTGTCTTTACACGTATGGGCTATTTCACACTCTTGACAATGTCCCATATCAAATACTATCTCTTTTTTTATCACCGCTATGGAGATTAGGTTTTCTACGTTAAGTGCAGCAATACAAGGTACATTTTTTCGACATGAGATCATGTTTTCTTTATCTTCTAAAAAATCAAAGAAAAATTCATGCGATTTAAAATCATCAAGTGTTAATGCTTCATTGGGACAAACAGCGTCACACGCTCCACAACCGACACACAAAGAGTGATTAATTGCAGGAATTGGATTTGACTCAACAAAAGCGATAGCGTCTGTTGGACAGATCAATTCACAGTTGTTACATTTTGACTCAACACTCAAAGATCGAACACAGGCTCCCGCACTTAAATTAATCATTCAACTACTTTTTTAATTCTTCAATCAAATATTCGTTATCACTTAAAATAAACTCTAATGCTAGATCTGCTGCATCGTAATAAAGTGGTGTACGCGCTTCATATTTAAGGTTGATCAAATACATTGGTGCCCACTGTAAAAGATGTTTATTTAAAAATTCTTTTTGAACCCCTTTGAGTTCACTTACCGCTTTTTGATCATCGGCTTGCAAAGCTTTTAATTCTGCTGTTGCTAGATGGTGCATAAACTCTAACTCTATACCAATATGATCCGAAGACACCGTACGTGCCACTTCAAAGTCAACCATAAAGTCATACGCGCTGTACATGTCTGTAACAGGGTTTGCACCACCCGTTTCTACCATTTGGTCATCTCTTGTGTAAAATGTTTCATAAGGGATCAAATGGAGTACTGACAAGTTTACAAAATCAGGATTTATGATCTCATCAATAAGCTTTTGTTCATCAAAATCCTTAAGTGCTTGCCACTCTTTAAAAGTAGGAAAAAACTCTAAAATATTTTCATCATTTTTAATTGTTTTTAAAAGTTCTAGATCCAGTTCTTGAAGTAAAACTCTCGATAAAAGAGCGTATATATTCACTCTTGCTTGTGTCTGTTGCATAAAAATTCTTTATAGTAAATTTTAAAAGTGACAATTTTATCAAAATTTTCTGAAACTATTGTTAGTCATGAAAAATAATGTTTAATTTGATATAATGCGTTTTATGAAAAACAATATCTACAACTCCCTCATCAAAAAAATTCAACTTTTGCATATCTATTTTTTTATCTTATTTATAAGTTTATCATTTGCCTTATATTATTTGACAAAAATTAATTTAGACAACAAGATAGAATATTCAAAATTTACACACTTAAAACATCTTAAAACAAACTACAAAATCTGGGAAAAAAATCAAGAAACCCAAGCAGATATTATTTACAATATGACCATAAAAAATAAGACTGTTTTAACAACTATTGCACAAGCCTACCAAACAAAAGACACAAAACAACGAGATAAACTTAGAACAAAACTCCAAACCCTACTCTCTTCTGAATACGCAATTTACAGAGATAAAGGGCTTTTGCAATACCATTTTGTATTTCCAAATAATGAAGTGTTTTTAAGAATGCACAAACCAGATAAATACGGGGACATGCTTAACAAAGTAAGAGAAGATTTTGAATACGTTAATCGTTCCAAAGAGATTATAAGAGGTTTTTGCGGTGGAAAAACAGCCCATGCAATTAGAAATGTTTATCCCATTTTTGACACCAACTCTAAGCATATTGGAGCGGTTGAGATCTCTTACCCCACTGAACTTTTTCAAAAAAAGATGAATGAACTTAGTGAGATTCATACTCATTATTTGGTTAAAAAATCTATTTTTGATTCAAAAGCTTGGGACAGAGAGGACAGGGTTTTAAACTACAAACCCAGTATTGAAAATAAATACTATTTAATGACCATATCCGCATCACACAACCCGCATAATGAAAATACATATAAACAACATTTAAATAACAATACCAAACTACTTGAACAAAAAATGAATCAAAACAAAATGTTTTCAATTTTTTCAGACATTAAAGATGATGTAGAGATAATCTCATTTTTTCCTATCACTTTAAACACAACCAATGAACTTTCCGCATGGCTGGTGTCTTATGAGAGTGATCCCTATCTTCTTGCCGATATTATAGATACTCAAAATGTAAGGGTTATGGGAAATATTGTTATTATTTTACTGCTAATTTTTATTTGGAAAATTATCAAACAAAACGAAAAATTTGTTCAGATTTTGGGTTCTTATGACAACAACGTTATATTTTCAGAAACTGATCTCTATGGAAAAATAACCAATATCAGTTCTGCTTTTTGTATTATTAGTGGATATAAAGCGGATGAGCTTATAGGTAAAAACCACAATATCATTCGTCATCCAGATATGCCTAAAAGTGCTTTTAAAGATATGTGGACAACTATAAAGTCAGGTAAACACTGGAGTGGCGAGGTTAAAAACCTGCATAAAAACGGTTCGTTTTATTGGGTAAAAGCAGAAGTTGAACCCATCTGTGATTCTTCTAAAAATATCATTGGTTACAGAGCAATACGTCATGATATTACCGATTCTAAAGAGATAGAAAAAATTCAAAAAGAGATCATTTTCACTATGGGATCTATTGGAGAGAGTCGTTCTAAAGAAACAGCAAACCATGTTAAACGTGTTGCAGAATACTCAAAACTTTTAGCTTCACTTTACAAACTCTCAAAAGAGGAAATTGAACTCTTGTATATGGCAAGTCCGATGCACGATATTGGTAAAGTTGCTATACCTGATAGTATTTTATTAAAACCAACAAAACTTACCGATGAAGAATATAAGATTATGAAAACCCATGCCAATCATGGGTACGATATGTTAAAACACTCCAACAGACCACTCATTAATACCGCAGCTATCATTGCACATGAGCACCATGAAAAGTATGATGGAACAGGTTATCCACGTGCACTCAAGGGTAAAGATATTCATATATATGGCAGAATAACGGCATTGGTTGATGTTTATGATGCTTTAATTACTGATCGTGTTTATAAAAAAGCGTGGGAACAAGAGAGAGTTTTAAACTTTATTCAACAACAAAGTAATAAACACTTTGATCCTGAATTGGTAACACTCTTTTTAGACAATTATGCCAAATTTAAAGATCTGGGTATAAAATTTAAAGACTAAGTGTAATTGAACATACTTTATTTATTTTAATTTCATCGATAGATCTATCCAGTTTGCTTGATGGATCAACGAACCACTACTAATAGCATCTACCCCACTTTTAGCATAAGACTCAATAGTATCAAGTGAAATATTTCCACTTGCTTCTAGGGTGATATGTTTATGGTGATTATTTTTGTAACTAACCACTTCACTAATCTGCTCAGGTGTCATGTTATCGCACATAACAATATCAGCTCCTGCTTCAAAAGCTTTTAGAGCTATTTCTAAATTTTCAGCTTCTACCTCGATTTTTGCAGTAAAAGGGATCTTAGTTCTTGCTTTTTCAATATAACTTTTAAGATTATCAATCGTTTTAAGGTGGGTATCTTTAATCATTAATGAATCATCAAGACCCATTCTGTGATTAACCGCGCCTCCACAACGTGTAGCATATTTTTCAAAAATACGAAGTTGTGGACGTGTCTTTCTTGTGTCTAAAAGCTTAACTCCATAAGGTTCAATTAGACAAACGTATTGACTTGTAAGTGTTGCTATAGAGCTGGCATGCAAAAGCATATTTAAAAGGGTACGTTCTGTGGATAAAATTCGGTGTGAATCTGCTTTAACATTCACAAGCGTATCTCCTAATTTAAATGCTTCTCCATCGTTTTTAAACCATGTAATCTCTAAACCCTCAAGCTTAGCCAATACATCCACGTAACTTTGTCCTGCCATAACACCATCACACTTTGCAATAACATTGGCCTCAGCATCCACCGCTTCTTCCACAAGGGCATATAGATCTCCACGCCCTACATCTTCAGCAAGTGTTGACTTTACAAACTCTTCCATATTCATTTTGAATCCTTACAGTTCTAACATTCTCTCTAAGGCTATCTTCGCCCATTTTTGAGTTGAGTCATCAACCTGAATCTCGTTAAGTGGTTCACCCTCATCTATAGATTTTAAAATATCATATAGATCTTTTAGCGTCGTTTCATTCATTGTTGGGCATTCTGGTTTTGTTGAACTAAGTACATAAGTGTTCTTTGGACGTAAACGATTAACCATATTAAACTCTGTTCCAACGGCTACTTTTTGATCTTCGTCTAACTCTGTTATGTATTTAATAAGCTGTGAAGTTGAACCAACAAAGTCAGAAGCATCACAAATAGCTGGATCACATTCAGGATGAACGGCGATCAAAATACCTGGGTATTTTTCTCTGTAAAAATTTATATCATCTACGCTAAAAAGTTGATGTACCGAACAAAAACCATCAAAACAGATAATATCCGATTCACTAAGATCACTACCATCACCAACCACACAAGACTTTAAACCCATTTGGTTTGCTATGTTTTGACCCAAACAACGATCAGGAACAAAAAGGATTTTCTTACCTTCTTCAAGGGCAGTTGTTATGATTTTTTTAGCGTTAGAACTGGTACAAACCATACCACCCATTTCGCCCACTTTTGCTTTAACTACTGCATCAGAATTAATGTAGGTAATTGGCAAAATATTTTCATTTGAAATGCCCGCTTCATTTAAAGCTTTTACTGTTTTGTCATATTCTAAACCATCTATCATGCTCGCCATAGCACAACAAGCTACTTTTGGCATTACAACACGTTTGTTAGGGCTAAGAACCTTTACACTTTGTCCCATAAAACCAACACCACAAAAGACAACAAATTCAGCATCATCAGCTCTTGTACGCATTGCTAATTCAAGTGAATCACCCGTGATGTCACCCATTTCAAACACTTCATCTCTTTGGTAAAAGTGAGCTACAACCGTTACACTTAACTTACTCTTGTATTCATTTATTTTTTCAATTAATTCTTTATTCGATAAACTCAAAAAACTATCCTAGATCTATTTTTTTTGTCATTATATCAAAACTTAATATTAAAACTTGAATGACTTTAGTAAATCCCCCACTTTTTCTTTCACTTTTTCCTTTGCTCTACTTTTTGCTTGTGATTTTAATTCATCTTCATATTTATCTAAGTATTGTTCCGTATTTGAAAAGTCGTCTAAAGAACCATTTAGTAAAGATTCAAGTGCTTTTACTTCCTCTTCTTTAAGCCCTAGTTTTGCTAACTCATCATTCATCTGAGTGTCAATCATTGTTTTGAGTTTTTGTTTGTATTTCGCCAACTTCTCTTTGATTGCTTTTTCAAAAATCACTTTAAGTTTTTTATCTAGGTCTGATTGCGCGTTAATCTTTGGTGCGCTTATCTGCTCAGTAAGTTTTACATCAACATTAAATTCCTTAAGTTCATCCAGTTTCTTAGAAGAAAATTTTGTTTGAGTATAGTGCATTTTCACATCGGCTAAAAGTGTTATATAATCCCATGTATTGGCATTTGCATTAAGTGTGTATTTGGCATTGTTTAGTTTAACTAAACCTAGATCTACCTCTTTTGAGAGTTTCCCTTGGCTGTTAATTTTCACCTTAGCAACTTTGTTTAAAAGTTTTTGATTTGAGCTGATATTTTTTATATTTGCAACAAATGCTTCTGAATGGTAAACACCATTTATATCAATGTTTTTAGCATAAAAATCAACCAATGGGTTACGTTCATTGTATTTGATCCATTGTCCCTTCCCTCTTTGTGGTGCAGGAAGTTCTTCTTCGCTGTTTAAGTATGGTTTAGCCATCTCATAATAGTTTAAAAAAGAATTCATATATTCTTTTACATCGTTACCAAACAACACACCTACCACATTCACTCCACCTTGGGCATTAAACTGATAATTTTTAGAAAGATTATTGTAATCCCCTTTTGCACCACTGAGTATTTTGTCCGACAATCCAACAAGATTTTCTTTGTCTTTTTTAAACTCATTTTTTAAGTTTTTCAGCATTTTACGCTTTTGCTTAAGTTTTTTTCTCAATGCTTTAATATCATCTAAACTCTGAGTAATTAGTTCATAATGTTGGGGTTTTAGTGTTTTGATATTTTTGATTTTTTTCAGATTACTTTTTATCAATTGAGCATCTGCTTTAATTTGTTTAAGTTCACCTTTTGAGAGGTCACCCTCCATCGCACCTTTGTACTTTTTTTCAATCGCAGAAATATCACTAAGTGCTTTGTTATAGTTTTTAGTAGAACTTAAACCCATTCTGCCTATTAAAGTTTCTGGTTCAGGTAAAGAAGCGGTATCAAATTTGAAGTTTTTTGATTTTTCTTTTTGAGTCTGTGTATGTTCTTTGACCTCTATCGACTTTTGAGCATCGGTTTCTTGTTTAAACTTCAACCCATCTAAAACAAGGCTTTCTATATGATAACGTTTAAAAAGCAGTTGATTAAAATCTATATTTACAGCTATGGTGTCTGCTTGAACAGAACTTATCCCATTTTCAAATATATTAAGATTTTTTAACTCTAAACTACCCTCTTTAAGTTGTACATTTACACTTTGGATCTGTACTTCTTTGTTTGTTAACTTGCTTAAACCCTTTTGTAATGCCATTTTTGCAAGTGGATCTAAAAACACTAAACTTAAACCCACCACAAGCCCACCTAAAACAGCAAAAAGACCAAATCCCCATATTCTTATAATTTTGTCTTTTTTATCACTTACTTCGATACCCAATGTTTTAAAAATAGTGTATTTTTGAAGTACAGAAGCGATTTTTAATCTGTAAATATACACAACAGCATCTAAAATAAAATACATCGGTGCCAACAAAGCAAAAGCAACTATTGATGAGCCTATTACCAAAGTATTGTTAAAGTACGTCATTCTCATTATAGAAGAGTTATACGCCGTTGTAAAGTAATCTTGTAAATTTGGATTTGTCAATATAGAATAACCCAAAGATTCAAAACTTGGATCGAGTAAGTAAGCCAACCCTGCAAAAAATCCGCTCGATACAATAAACAATCCAATATGAACGTTTATGATCAATACAAATAACACAATAATAATACTCTGCCATCCAATAAGAGGAGTCAATCCCATTACCATACCCAATGATATTGCCAATGACATTTGCCACGGAGTTTGAGAAGAGTTGAAGGCTTTGAAAAGTTTTATAAAAAAATCGATCATGGTTTTTCCCTTGTTTATTTTACATGATTTTATCTAGTTATTATTAAGATTTAAGTAAAATTTCCTAATTTTAATCACTTAGGATCTACATGGAATTTTTAAACAATATAAATATACAGTTTTTTATACTGGCGTATTTCGCAGGTGGCATACCTTTTGGTTTACTTTTAGCAAAATGGTTTGCTGGTGTGGATGTCAAAGAAAGTGGAAGTGGAAGCATTGGTGCAACCAACGTTCTTCGTGTTGTAAAAGAAACCAATCCATCGCTTGCTAAAAAGCTTGGCGCTGCTACCTTGGCACTTGATGCTTTAAAAGGGATTGTTGTGTTAGTCATTGCAATGATGATTGGCTTAAGTGAATCAACTTTATGGGGAATTGCTGTTTTAGCTGTCATTGGGCACTGTTTCTCACCTTATTTAAGTTTTGAAGGTGGTAAAGGTGTGGCAACAGGTATGGGCGTAATGATGGTTATGCTACCCATAGAAACAATTATTGCTTTAGTAGTATGGGCAATAGGTGCAAAAGTTATACGTATCTCTTCTTTGTCTTCCATGACGGCACTCTTAGCCTTGGTAATTGCAAGTTTCATTTTAAAACCAGAAATGGCTCATGCACCTGTACTAATCATTGCATTTATCCTTTTTTACAAACACATTCCGAATTTTATCCGATTGTTTAAAGGTCAAGAAAGAAGAGTTATATAACAATGACAATCCATATACAAGATCTAAAATTTCAATGTATTATTGGTATTTTAGATTTCGAAAGAGAAACCCAACAAGATGTTGTGGTTAATTTTGAATGCGATTATACCTTTGAAGATACCTACATAAATTATGCAGAAATTGTTGAATTAATTAAAAAAACAATGATATTTTCTAAATTTAAACTTATAGAAGATGCAATTTTAAGTTTAAAATCAGAAATATTAAAAGATTTTCCACGCATTAATTCTTATACCTTAAAAATCTCCAAACCCTCTATTTTAGCTGATTGCATAGTTAGTGTCAGTGATAAATATTTACGCTAAATTTAAAGAAAACTTTGGTGAATTATTAAATATACTTTAAACTGTAATGATTTTATGATACAATTCCACAAAATTTTCATTGACAGGAAAAATATAACATGCGTATATTAATTATAGAAGACGAAGTTACTCTAAATAAAATGTTAGCAGAGGGACTAAAAGAATTTGGTTACCAAAGTGATGTTACAGAAACTTTAAAAGATGGTGAATATTATTTAGATATTCGTAATTACGATTTAGTTTTAATGGACTGGATGCTTCCAGATGGAAACTCTGTTGATATTATTGGTGACATTAAAACAAATACTCCTAAAACTGCGGTTGTTGTATTATCAGCTCGTGATGATAACGAGAGTGAAATTGAAGCATTAAGAGCGGGTGCGGATGATTATATTCGTAAACCTTTTGATTTTGATGTACTTGTTGCACGTATTGAAGCACGTTTACGTTTTGGTGGAAGTAACATTATTGAGATTGAAGACTTAACAATTAATCCTGAAGAGGAAAAAATCAACTACAAAGAGCAAGAGATTGAACTTAAAGGTAAACCTTTTGAAGTACTAACTCACTTAGCTCGTCACCGTGATCAAATTGTTTCAAAAGAACAACTTTTAGATGCAATTTGGGAAGAGCCAGAATTGGTTACTCCAAATGTAATTGAAGTAGCAATTAATCAAATTCGTCAAAAAATGGATAAACCATTAGGTATTACAACGATTGAAACTGTTCGTCGTCGTGGTTACCGTTTTTGTTTCCCTAAAGAGATAAACTAACACATTTCCCCTTTTTGGGGAAAACATCTACCCTTTCACTTTTAAAAATCATTTAACTTTAGCTATAATCCTTATAATAAATACAAGGATGCTTATGTTCTCAAACAGTATTAGAAGAAATTTTTTAGTTCAACTTATAGTCGCATCAATATTACTTATTTTTGTGTTTTCATCCTTTTTGTATTTTTATATTGAAAAATCGATCTACGATGACAAACGTAATGAGTTATTGCTTTATGCTAAAAATATCTCTTCAAATCGTTCAATTAATGAACTTTCAGTTGAATCCTCTGAACCTTATTCCCATTTAACAGTTGAAGTTCTCTACTTGAAAAAACACTCAGCCAGCGATCTAGATCTATATGAGGACACTAGATTAGGGCGTACCTTTTTAACACTTGTGTACCCTTTTAAAATAGATGATTTAAGCTATTTAAAAATAACAAAAGAGATCACCTCTACAAAAATTTTACTCGATAAAATCATTAAATACATTCTTATCATTAACATTGTTGGATTTGGGCTTGTTATTATCTATGCAATAGCACTCTCAAAAATGTTAACCAAACCTATTAAGTCACTCTCAAATAAACTCTCTAACATGAATGAGCATCTTATGAGACCCGTTAAAGTTGAAGAACTTCCAGAAGAGTTTGAACCTTTAGGTGAAACCATTAATCATCTTATTTTAAGAATACAAAATTTTGTTAAATACCAAAAAGAACTTTTTATTGGTACTGCCCATGAGATGAAAACACCTTTAGCAGTTATAAAACTAAAAAATCAAGTCACACTAATTAAAAAAAGATCGGTTGAAGAATACATAGAAGCAATTCAAACTACCAATAAATCTGTAGATGATATGAATATAATAGTTTCAAATATTTTAAACATAGGAAGACAAGAGGGAGCACAACTTGAAAAACCAGTAGAGGTTGATGTGATTGAGTTTTTAAAGAACAAAGCCAATGACTTTAAGCTTATTGCAGAAAATGAAGGCAAGGAACTCCATATAGACTTTAGACCCGATGGCTTTATGGCAATGCTACAAGTAGGACTACTCAACCAGATCGTTCAAAACTTTTTGCAAAACGCACTAAAATTTACCCCCATTGACAAAAAAGTATCTATCCGAAGTTCCCAAGATAACTTTGGTCTTTTAATTGAAGTGATTGATGAGGGTTGTGGTATTGATGAGAGTGTGGATCTGTTTGCACCTTTTAAGCGTCAAGGAAATAAAAGTGGGGTAGGACTGGGACTGTTTTTAGCAAAAAGTGGTGCCGATGCACTTGGAGCGAAAATGAGCATAAAAAACAGACTTGATGGTGTCAGTGGAACCATTGCTTCTTTGCAAATTAATTCTAAATTATCTTGTATAATTCCTAGCAAAAGATAACTTAAAGCTTTAATTTGCTATAAATCTGATTAATAAAAAATAATGATTAGAAAACAAGGTTTTTAAATGGCTTTATTGATAAATGATGAATGTATAGCATGTGATGCTTGTAGAGAAGAATGCCCAACTGAAGCAATTGAAGAAGGCGATCCTATATACTTCATTGATTCAGATAGATGTACTGAGTGTGTAGAAGTGTATGATGAACCAGCATGTATCTCGGTATGTCCTGTTGATTGTATAGTTTTAGATAAAGATAATGTTGAAACAATTACTGAACTTCAATTTAAATACAAAACAATTTTAAAAGAAGAAGAATAAAATTTGGCAAAGCGTGTTGCTGTAATAGATATTGGTTCTAACTCTGTTAGAATGGTTATTTATGAAAAAACCAGTCGCTTTGCATTTCACCTTCTATATGAATCTAAAAGTAAGGTTCGTATTTCAGAAAATGCCTATCAAAACGAAGGAAACTTACAAAAAGATGCTATGGACAGAGCTTTTAATGCTCTGAGTGATTTTGTAAATATTATCTCTTCATACAAAGCTAGAAAAACTTTATGTGTAGCTACATCGGCACTTCGTGATGCTCCCAACAAACAAGACTTCATTAAACGCGTAAGCGATACTTTAAAACTCAATATAAAAATAATTGAAGGTCAAAGAGAAGCTTATTTAGGCGGTATAGCCTGTGCAAATTTACTTCCTACTCAAAAAGAATCATTAACCATCGATATTGGTGGAGGTTCAACGGAGTTTGCTTATATTAACCACAAAAATGTCAGTGATACCTTTTCACTGGATCTAGGTACCGTTCGCTTAAAAGAACTTTTTTTTGACAAAGGCGATATTAAAGGTGCTAAAAAATACATTGATGAGAAACTAAAGGTTTTAGACAATATACAAACATCAAAGCTGATTGGTATAGGTGGAACATTTCGAGCTATCACTACTGCTATAATGAAAAAGAACAGCTTCCCTCTAAGAAAACTTCATGCCTACCAATGTGAAGCAAATGAGTTTGAAAACTTTTTAAAAGATGTTTTAAACGCCCAACAAAGTGAACTTAAAGATCTCTATATCAAAGAAAATAGATTTGATATTATTAAACCTGGTTCATTAATCCTTCAAAGAGTGATTAAAAAACTTATGATAAAAGATCTAATTACCAGTGGGGTTGGTGTAAGAGAAGGTGTTTATCTAAGTGACTTATTAAGAAACTCCAAAGACAAACTTCCTGTAAATTATAACACCTCTGTTAGACATATACTTGATGCCCATGTAAATGACAAAGAATACTCAAACAACTTAAATACATTGTCTAAGCACCTCTTTGATCTACTTCAAGAAAAACTCAATCTTGACGCAAAATACCGTTTAGATCTAGGTGTTGCTGCAAAACTTTATCCTTCAGGTGGAAGCATACATCAGTTCTCACAAAACAGACACAGCTACTACCTCTTACAAAGCTCATTAGAGTATGGCTTTACCCAAGAACAGATTGTACTTATTTCAACCCTTGTACGCTATGCTAAGAGGAAACTGCCATCGGCTTGTCATGTACAAAAGTACAAAGTACTCTTACCAAAAAGCGATACACTTAATGCTTTAAGTTATCTATTGACACTTAGCATCTATCTGTTAAATCATCGTCCAAGAAATATTGATTTTGAGTGTACTTTAGAAGATAACAAGTTAATTATAGATTCAAAAAAAGAGATGTATTTAAGCAAAGAAGATATTAAATATCTAGATCCATTAGAAGATTTAGAAATAGTTTTTAACTAGATCTAAAATCTTTGACCCATGGTAAATTCAAAGGCTGACGTATCATCACCCTCTTTTTCATTAAGTGCATTGGCATACATAAGCTGAATAGGACCAACTGGTGAAAACCACTCTATACCTGCTCCATAACCTCCACGTGAAAATTCATCAAGTGAACCATCCCCAATAAATCCCCAATCAACAAAAGTAACCAAACGCATTTTTGCTTTTTCTACTAAAGGAAAACTAAGTTCAATTGAGTTTGAGAAAGTTTGTTTAGCACCTGTTCTTATCTTACTCACCTCTCCTGTTGAACTGATCTGAGTTTTTCTAGGAGAGATAGAATAAGAGTCATACCCTCTCACTGATCCTAAACCACCCATATAAAATCTTTCTGCAATAGGTAAATAACCCGTATCCACAGCAACGTTAAATCGTGACTTGTATCTAAAGATAGTATCAAACCCAATATAATCTTCTAAACCTTTGTACACATTAAACTTTGTACGTGATTTAAAGTAATTTGCCTCAGATCCAAGCCCTGCTTTTTCAAACACTTGATTAATAGTAAAACCTTGACGAGGCAAATAATAATCATCCGTGTTATCAAAACTAATACTCATTGAAAGCGCACTTTTTGCATAATCTTCAAAATAATAAGGATTAGTAACAATACTTTCATTAAGATTTTCATAGTCATGGCTTGAGTACCCATAACCTAAATAACCACTTACGTGTCTTGTAAACCTATGCCCAACACCAATGCTCACACCTTCACTGTTAGTGGTAAAATCATTGTACTCGTACGATGTTTTATTAATGGAGAAATTACCATTAAAGTCACTGTCATTTAATCGTGAGTTAGAAATGTTAAAAGAGTAGTTTCTTGTTGTTTCAGACTTTTCAGCTTGAACACCCACATTGATACCTGAACCCCAAATATTTCTATCATTAACCGCGACATTAAGTAAAAAACCACCGTATGATCCATAACCACCACCGAGTTGAATATTCCCCGTTGGCGCTTCTTTTACTTTTACTACCAGATCCATTGTTTGGTTATCTATTCTTTTTTCTTCTATGGTTTGACCTTCAAAAAAACCTAAACGACCCAAAGCATTTCTTGAGTCGGTTAGATCTGTCATAGAGTACATATTACCAGGTCCTAAGTACAATTCTCGGCGTATAATTCTATCAAGTGTTCTATTGTTACCCGAAATAAGGACATTACGAATTTTAACTTTATCCCCTGGAGAAACTCTAAAAACAACTTCTACCGTTTTATCTTTCTCATTTTTTCTAAGGTCTGGAACCACTTGTACAAAAGCATACGAAAGATCAGCTATCAAGTTTTTGATCTTTTGTGAATCATCGCGAAATGTTTTAATATTAAATGCTTCACCCACTTTTAATGAGATCAACTCTTTTATTTTTTCATCTTCAATCACATTTTTAGTTTGATTAACAGTTACTCCACTAATAGAATAAACTTCACCTTCTTCAATAACATAACTCATAAAAGCCGTATAGTTGTTAAAATCTGCCTTTACAAAAGGTTGTTGGATCTTAGCATCGAGGTAACCGTGTTGCATATAATAATCACGAATACGAAGATGATCATAAGCAAGGTCTTGGAGTTGCATTTTACCGTCATTACGTCCATAAAACCAACCCATCCACTGATGTTCTTTGTTGGCTATAACGTCATCAAATTCTTCTGGATCTAAGCCCTTCACACCTGAGTATTTTAAGGTTTCAATAATGATCTCTTCACCTTCGTTGGCAATAAAAGTCACTTTGATACTTCCGTTGTCTAAATACTCTTTTTCAATCTCAACAACTGAGTCAATTTTTCCCTCTTGACTCATCGCTTGCATCAATCTTTTTTTAGCTGCTTCTAATTTTTTTTCATCGTACAATGTTCCACGTTTAATCTGAATAACGCTTCCCATAATCTCTTCATCTGTTTCTTTGTATCCCTTTAACTCTATCTTTGAGATCAAAGGTTTTTCTACAAAATAAAAAGTTAAATCACCCTCTTGTATTTCAGCGCGTATGTCAGTAAAGTAACCTTGTTTAAAATATTTTTTGATCGCTTTATTCACCTTTTTTTCATCCAACTCATCACCAACGTTAAAGTCAAGCATACTAAGTGCAACGGGTTTTGATATGTGAACAACACCTTCATAACTAATAGATTTAATGGTTTGTGCAAAAATATTTTCTGTAATAGAGAGGGTTAGCAAAATTGCCAAAATTAGTTTCATAAATAATCCAAAATGTAAAAATAAGAAAAGATTTTACCTTTTATGAGGTTAATATTGGGTAAACTCTCAAACAAGTTTAAAAATTGGTAATACAGATGGAACATATGAACGTAGCTATTGTAGGTTTGGGCCTTATGGGTGGCTCTTTGGCACTTAGTTTAAAGAGATTGGATTTTATAAAAAAAATTGTGGGAAGTGACCACAATGAAACGCATCAAAAAGAAGCACTTAAACTTGGTTTGGTCGATGAGATCGTCAGTTTTGAAGAGGTTAAAAAATACGATGTTATTTTTCTTGCTATTCCTGTTGATGGTGTTATCGCATCTCTTGAAAAACTTAAAGATGTCACTCCCGATACAACGATCATAGATCTAGGAAGTACCAAAGAAAAAATCATTCGTTGTGTCCCTTCTAACATTCGTAAAAATTTTGTGGCATCTCACCCTATGACAGGAACAGAAAACTATGGACCAAGTGCAGCTATTGAAGGTCTGTATGAGGGTAAGGTCGTTGTTATTTGTGACCTTCAAGAGAGTGGTGATCTTCAAAAAGATATTGCCAAAAAAATATTTAGGTCCTTGGGAATGAAAAAATACTTTATGGGTTCATCTGAACATGACAGACATGCTGCTTTTATTTCACACATGCCTCATGCTATCTCCTACTCTATTGCCAATACTGTAATGAATCAAGAAAACAAACACAATATTTTAGCCCTTGCAGCGGGTGGGTTTCGCTCTATGAGCCGTTTGGCTAAAAGTTCACCTTATATGTGGGAAGATATATTTCGCCAAAACAAATCTAACCTTTTAGAAGCAATAGAACTTTTTGAAGATGAACTTAAACAACTCAAACAAAACATAGAAAATGACAACTGGGAAAATGTTCACTCTGAGATGAGAAACGGTAACAAACTCCACGATATATTTGACTAGGAAATACCTAGTCTTTTTAATAAACTCTTTAAATCTTTTTTATGAATCACTTGTTTCTCTGAGGAGTATAAATTAGCTTCTAACTTCGCTATCATCTCTTTAACCTCTTCATCCTCTTGAAATTCAAGTAACCTTATTAAAAGCTTTTTTTCATCTTTAGGATCAAATAGATTTTTCTTTGAGATTGAAAATCTTGGCTTAAACAACATTACAACTACACCAATAATCAAACCTAAAATAAAAAGTAAAATTCCCCCTACCAAAGACACAGCAAAAGAAGCTTTAGTATCATTCATAGCGTCTAAATGGTTTGTATCTTCGCGTTTAATCCTTAGGGGTTGCTCCTGTACTTTTTTGCCCTTTACCTCGATTTTAAATGCTTTTGTTTGGATGGTATGAATTGTTTTTGTGCTTGGATCAAAATAGCGTAAACTCATAGAGGGGATTACAAAATCTTTTTCTGAAACAAAAGCTATTTTTTGGGTTAACACCTCTTTGTTGATCTCTATTTTTTCATCAAAAACACTTACATCTTCAATCGTTGGTTTAAAAGTTTTTATATCTTCTAAGTTACCTGTTCCTCTTACCACTATTTCTAAGTTAATTGCTTCATTTGAGATAATTGAAGTTTTATCAACCTTGGCATCAATACTAAATTTACCTACTAGATCTACACCTGAGGGGAGTTTTTTAGCAGTGAGTATTAACTCGTTTGAAAAAAATGTTTGCCATTTGATCTGAGGGATCCAAGAACCCCATGAATCACGAGAGTGTGAACGTGTAGCAATTTTCATTTGTGCTGGAGAAATTTTTAAATCCCCTTGTCTTTGTGGTGCCATGGTATAGACCATTTTTGTTGTAGTGTAGTTGTCATCTTTAAAACGTATGGGTTTTGCCTCACTTTTTATCCAAAATCCTTGCAGATTGGGTGCAACAAATTCACTATCAACAGCAGTTGCATTGTTTCTTTGTTTAAAAAGTAAGGTAAGCTCAAACGTTTCTCCTACGAAAAGTTCCTCTTTGGATGCTTCTATACTCAAAATAAAAGGTGAATCTTTGGTAATCACCTGCGCTTCTACATCTATTTTTATTCGCTGTGTGTATTCTTTTTTTGTGCCTATTTCTATCTCTATTGGCTCTATTTCACATGTTTTTTGAGGTAAAAATTTATACGATAAAACATACTTTTTTCTAAAGTCACCATTGATCATCTCAATACTGGTTTGTGAACTCGTAGAGATAACATCTTCACCACAAATACTTTGGATATTGGGTGGTTTTATATCTTCTCCATCTAGCTTTAAGGACAACGTTACCATTTCACCTTGAACAACTGTCTTAGAATCTACACTTGCTACAACTGAAGCAAAAAGTGTGTTTATAAATAGGCCTAAAAGTATGAGTACTCTACCAAGGTTTTTCATTATCATTGTGTCCTTCTTTTGGTTTATTTAACTGGTATAAATAAGTTTTTTGTTTTGTTTGTAGTTGATTGATCCATTTTTGCAACTCAGCATCACTCATCTGTTTTGTTTGGGTACTTGATGGTGAATCTTTTTGTTCTTCTTTATCTTCATCTTTTGTAGCGTTGTCTTCTTCACTTAGATTTTGCAGTTCTTGTTTTTGCTCTTTAGTTTCATTATTTTCTTGAGATTTATCAGGTTTTGAGTTTTCTTGCTTGTCTTTTTCTTCTTTTTTCTTAGAAGAATTATCCGAGTTACTTTCATCTGTGTCTTGTTTATTTTGGTCTTTGTTTTTCTCATCTTCGTTTTTTTGATCTTCATTTTTTTGGTCTTTGTTTTTGTCTTGTTTATTATCTTTGTTTTTCTCTTTTTGTTGATCTTGTTTTTTATTTTGTTTTTCTTGTTTTTGTTTTTCTAACTCTTTTTTTACCGCTTCAAGGTTTTCTCTTACCAATTCATCTTCAACAATAGCAAGTGATTTTTCATACAACTCTTTTGCCCTAACAAGTGAACTTTGCTCTTTTAATTCCACCTGTGCATTGCCCATATTGGCAAAATTTTTAGCCTCAAAATGACTGCTTTTTTCCTTAGATAAATCCACAGATTTTGCATAAAGTTCTAAGGCTTTTTTATACTCTTTTTGTTTGTAATAAGCATTTGCTGCATTAAAATAACTTCTGTTATTTTGTGTCTTTTTCCCATGTTCTTCGTATATTTTAGCCGATTGTTCATACTCCCCACGCTCGTAGGCTGTTTTAGCTTTATCAAGCTCAAGAAAGTCAAGTACACCTGCTTCTAGATCCACCAATAAAAAACTCAAAAGAAAAAGTGTCACTATGTTAGGAACATCGACCTTCACCCGTTTACTCATTGAACTCATAGCAATTAAAAGTATAAACAAAGCAATTCCTAGCGGATAGTAAAACAAAGGGATATATTTTTGTATCTCTTGACTTTTCAATTCTTTTTTTTCGCTCACTCTTTGCATCTCATTAAACATGGCTTTAATATCTTTGCTTGACACTGTATTCTCAATATAAACACCACCTGTTTGCGTAGCAAATGTCGCTATATTTTCGTTAAGTTTTGAGATTAAGATCTCATCATTAAACTTTATAAACGATCCATCTTTTTTTCGAATAGGTGCACCTTTTTTTGTACCCATACCCAAAATAAACACAATAATATTATGCTTTTTTGCATAGCTTATCTCTTTTGAAAAATCACTTTTGTCACCACCATCACTTAACAAAAGCAAGTATTTCTTTTCTGTTTTTGTTTGTGTATTTGCTAATACTTCAAGCATAGACAAAAAGTCAGTTCCTTTTTGAGTAATCGATTGAGTATCAAGTTTTGAGAGTAAAAAAGCAACTGCGGATGCGTCGAAACTAAGGGGTGACACAAGGTAAGAATTTTTAGCAAATGCCAATACTCCCAAGCGTTCATTGGGTGCATCTTTTAACAAAATTAAGGCTTTTTGCTTGGCTGATTCTAAACGTGATGGGTACACATCTTTAGCCAACATAGAATCACTAATATCCAAAGCTATCATAATATCTGCACTTTTTGCTTTGATCTGTATTTTTGCGTCTTTTACAACAGGTTGAGCCAGTGCAACTACCACTAAGGTTCCCACCAATAAAAAAAGTGCATTTCTTGCTTTTAGTGTTAATGTGTTTGCCGACACACGTAATTTATCCATCACCTGCGTGCTAAAAAATTGGGCTTGAGATTCCTTTTGCGTCAGTAAAAATCCAAACAAAATAAACATGGGTGGAAGAAGATAATATAAAAACTCTGGATGTAAAAAACTCACTGAGCAGCTCCTATTTTATTTCGCATGTAAACATATAACATTAAAGAGATAAACCCTATAAAAAGAGGGTATATGTAGTAATATTGCAAATAAGAAAATGTTTCATTTTTGATCTGTGATTTTTCCAACTGATCAATTCGTTTGTAAACATCTTCAAGTTCACGTGCATTGGCTGCACCAAAAGCAACTCCACCACTCTCTTTGGCTATTTTAACCAGTATTTTTCTATTGTATTCATTGGGTCCACCAATCCCTATTGGATAGACTTTGATCTTTTCTTTTTTCACCATATCCAATGCTACGTCTAATGCAAATCGATTATCAGGAGTGTTAAATCCATCCGTTAGTAAAATAATCATTTTTGTTTTTGAATCACTCATTTTTAAAAGATTGACCCCTTGAGCAAGTGACTCATACAAGGCGGTGTATTTTCCAGCCATCCCAATATAAAGCTCACTCACTATCCCTTTTAAAATATTTGCATCATAGGTCAAAGGTGAAGCTATAAACGAATACTCCCCAAAAACAACCAAGCCAATATTATCATTTTCACGTTTTTGTATAAAGTCACTCACTATCTCTTTTACCACATCAAAACGTGTGGATCGAGGAGAGGTTCTGTCAAAACCTTTAGCCTGCATAGATTGTGAAGCATCTAAAACCAAAGTCATCTCATAACCATCTTTGGGTTCTAACTCGTAGGGTTGATCTTTTACAGGACTCATTAAAGCAATAATCATCATAACAATGGCTGTCCACTTTAAGAAAAAAAGTGCTTTAGATGTACTTGCGGTGTTTTTCATAAAAGAAGCCGTATGTGGAAAATAAAGTGAAGAAAGTTTCATCTTACATAAATTTGCACAAGCGATAAAGAAAAATACGACAAAAAGTAATCTTGGAAATTCAAAGTAGATCCCATCAAACATCGATCATTCCCTTGTAAAGTTCAACATAACTAAGCGTTTCTTTGTCAAACTTTTGTACATCTTTTTTGTATTTATACACTTCAAGACGCTCAAGCAGATTATTATACATCCCTTTTTGTCTTTCGCCATCATCTTTAAAAGTCGCTCCATACAAACTGATTGCATAAGCTGTTTTTTTCGTATCTTCTAGATCCACAGAGTTGAGTATTTTAAAATGTTCTTTTCGTTCATTGTATTGATTTTTATTGTTTAAAAAGCGATAAATAAAATAGACTATGGCTATTAAAACAACCATACCCACGACCCCTATCACCAAAAGATAATACAAAGAGTACTCAGGCACTTCTACAATGGTTTTTATGTCATGTAAAGGAATATCATAACTTTGCTGTTGAGTATTTTGCATACTTATCTCCCCTCAAACAAACGACGCAACTTAACACTTGCATTGTCGTCGGTGTAGATCTTTGTAAAGCGAATCTGATGTTTTTTAAAAGTATCAAAAAGCGTGTGATCGTGCGCCTGTACTTTTTTAGCGTAAGCCTCAATACTTGAACGGTTAAAATCCCCTTCCAAGGTTGCTCCACTTTGTGGATCTACCAAAGAAGCAAAACCCATAGGTGGTGGATTTTCTTCGAGCTTATCACGTACAATTATAGAGATAACCTCATGCTTTTTTGCTAAGAGTTTAAAATCTGGTATTTCAAAAAAATCTCCCACAAAAAGGATTACTGATTTTCTTTTTAGACGTTTATACAAGGTATCTGTAATATGTTTAAAATCCACATTTTTGTTTAAAGCATCAAACTCTAAAATATCTTTAGTGATCGAGTGTATTTGATGTATTTTTTTACTTGGTTTGTAGTGCATATCCATCTTGTCAGTAAAGCTATAATAACTTAGTAGATCTCCGTTTTTAATGGTAGAAAAGCCAAGAAGTGCCGAGATCTCAGCGATACTTTCTTGTTTGAACTTTTTACTTCCAAAATGGACACTACCATTTAAAATGCTAACCAATACAACATTAAGTTCACGCTCTTCACGAAAGATCTTTATATAAGGTTTTTGGAGCTTTGCGGTTATATTCCAGTCTATATGACGAATATCATCCCCTGGCATATATTCGCGAAGTTCTATAAAGTCATAGCCCTCACCTTGAAAAATGGAAGGGTTATTTCCCACCATTTCAGAAAAAACTTGACGACGAGCGCGAACGAGTATTTTTTGTAGTTTAGACATAATGGTGTTAAGGTATCTTTACAGTTTCTAAAACTTTCTGAATTATCTCATCGGTGCTAATACCCTCTGCTTCTGCTTCATACGTTAAAACAATACGGTGACGCATAAGTTCTTTAGCTATGTAAGCCACATCGACAGGAGTTACAAAGTCCTTATCACGCATAAATGCCATTGCCTTAACTGCTTTAAACATATCAATACTCACACGTGGAGATGCTCCAAACTGAATAAAGTCTTGTAGCTCTTCGAGTCCGTATTCTTTGGGGTTTCTTGTTGCATTTACAAGTTCTATCATGTATTCTTCTACTTGTGGATCTACATGAACATCTTTAATCTGTTTTTTCAATAGATCGATGTCTTGTTGATGAACCACCGCTTGGATCTGTTCAAATTCACCACTGGAGATACGTCTTGCAATTTCCAGCTCTTCATCTTTTGTGTTGTAATCCACCACAAGTTTTAACATAAAACGATCAAGCTGAGCTTCTGGAAGTTGGTACACACCCTCTTGCTCAACTGGATTTTGCGTGGCCATAACAAAAAATGGAGGGGTAAGCTTAAAAGTTTCATCCCCTAAAGTAACTTGTTTTTCCTGCATCACTTCAAGTAAAGCCGATTGTACCTTAGCAGGTGCACGGTTGATCTCATCTGCAAGTAAAAGATTGGTAAAGATAGGACCTTTTTTGATTTTAAAAGCATTATTTTGTGGGTCATAGATCTCTGCTCCTAAAATATCTGAAGGAAGTAGATCCGGGGTAAACTGAGCACGTTTAAAGTCAAGACCCAAAGATTTTGCCAGTGCATTAACCGTGGTTGTTTTTGCAAGTCCAGGAACACCTTCAATAAGTATGTGCCCCTCACATAAAAGTGCAATAAGAAGTGAGTCTATCATTTTTTCTTGACCTACAACAACTTTAGCGACTTCTTTTTTAATCTCTACTAATTTATTCATTAAAAATACCTATATTTTTGAAATTACAAAAGTATAGCTAAGGGTGGTAAATGTTTAGTTAAATAAGTAGAAAAAATATTTTATATTCTTTTAAAGTGTTTCTTATGGAACTTGTACCACTTGCATCTTTTTTTATTTTTTATGGCGTAGATATTGTAAGTAAACCTTCGAGTACATTCTTGACACTCAAAAGTTGCACGGTTTTTTGCTTTGTTGTATTTAACAAAAATAAAATTCCCAAGTTGATCCCCTGCCTTGTAAAGTCTTTTTTCATTTTTAGCATAAGCATCTTCAGTAAACTTGGCATCTTCTCTTTGTTTAATCAACCATGTTGGTTCTTCATCTTCTTCAAAAGGATCACTCTCAATTGTGTACTTGTCTTGTGTTTTATCTGTTGTCATTCAAGCGTTTTAAAAACCCTTCCCTAGTATAAACTTTAGCTCCAAGCTTTTTCTTGTATGGCATGTGAGGATGCCCAAGGTTCCAAAATCTGTAATTTTGTTTTTCTAAATACTGAGAGAGTAAAACTAACTGAAGGGTACCAAAGTTATTGTACTCTTTTTCACGTGAGCTAAACCCACTTAAGCTTGTGTACACACCTTTTGTTTTGTAACCCACCTCACCTGCTATAAGTTTATTTGTTTGTGAACACACAAGCTCAAAACTCATCATCTCAAAATCTTCAAACATCCCTTTAGATCGATACAAAGACTTTAATACCTCTACATAAGAGCCTTTTAACCAGTTAGATGAGTGAGCCTTGTCTATGTTTTGTAGTACAGATTCAAACTGTGTATTGCATGAAAAAATATAATTCTTAGCATCAAGAAGTTTTTGAACTTTTTTTGACAAATGTAGATCTTTAAAATCTAAAAGAGCGTATTGAAATTGAAGTTCACAAAGAAGAACTAGACCCTCTTTTGTATCGTAAGTAGTAGAGATAAAGCCTGCTTTTGCCAACGCCACGTAAAACGTATCGCTCCAGTCATCACTCCAGTAGTAGTTAAGCGTAGCATTTTGAGAAATCACTTCCTCAAAATACCTTTGATCATCCAATAGATCCAACGTTAGGTAGTAGATCTTATCTTGCAAACTATTAAGTGTTGTAATCGTTTAACATATTATCAAGATTAACAGTCATTCTTGATAATTCAGAAGAAGCATTTGCAATGTCTTCTATGCTTCTTTTGTTTTGAGATGAAATATTTTCAATTTCACTTACTTTGTTTACCATTGACTCAACCGTTGCAGAGTTGTTTATGTAACCCGTTACAGTTTCATCGACTTGGGTGATTGAGTGGTCAATGGTTTGAACACTTGAGTTGATCTCACCTTCGGCTTTAGAAGCATAATGAGATAACTCTTCCATAGCTTTGGCATTTGTAGAGATACTGTCACTTGCATCAATAACCGACTGTACAATAACACTGATCGTTGCATTTATTTCTGAGAGAGATTTTTGTGTTCTCTCTGCAAGTTTTCGAACTTCATCAGCAACAACCGCAAACCCACGACCATGTTCACCAGCACGCGCTGCTTCTATGGCTGCGTTTAATGCTAAAAGATTTGTTTGATCGGCTATGTCGGAGATCACTTCAAGTACCACTTTAACCTGTGCGGCATCGCTGCTTAGTTGTTCTAGCTTGTGAGAAAGTTGCAATTCATCGTCTGCGCGTTGTTGTACTTCATTTGCTAAATAAACAATCTGATCATTCACACCACGTAAAATTATTCCAGCAGAATTAATATTTTCTTTGGTTTCTTTGGCTTGTTCTACTGAAGTTGATAAAACATTTCTTAGATTGTTTCCTTCACTTGAAACAGACTCTACAATATGACTTTCTTGACTTGCTTTTTCTTGCATACTAACCGATGTAGAAGACAAAGTTGAAGCAATAGATGTGTTTTGAGAAGATGAACTTTTTGCTTGAGAAACCGTTCCTTGTACTTTTTGTATAAAGTCATTTATGTTGTTTGCCACTTCTGATATCTCATCACCTTTGGCTACTGATATACGACATGTCAAATCACCATCACCTTTAGCAATATTATAAGTTGCATCTTGTAGTACTTGAAGTTTATCAACCACAATTTTTTGAATTGAAAACACACTTAGTAAAAAGAATACCACAAACAAGCCCGCAGCAATACTTAATATAACATTACGTGTTTCATTCACATTTTTTAGTACTTCAGACTCATCAATCTCAACAATAATACCCCATTTCTTACCAAACACTTCTAATGGGGTGTAGGAGCTTAGAACACTTACTCCACGATGATCATCTATGATCCAACTTCCAGTTTTACCCTCTTTTATGGCCTTAACAGAATCAGAATTTATCACAACCGTACCAATTGTAGTGCCTGCTTCAACAACAGCTTTATCTTTAATATCTTTTAAAAATCGACTGTCATTTTTCATATCTCCATCAACAGAAACGAGGTTTGCTTTACCACTTTTTCCAAGCCCTGCTTTTTCAAAATTTCCATGAAAGTTCATTACTTCATTTATTTTACTTGCAGGTAATTGAAAGATAATAGCACCTTCAAAATCTTTTCCAAAATACAGCGGTGATGCTAAAAATAAAGCTTGGGCATTATAACTTGGCTCAAAAGGTTCATAATCTGAAAAAACAACTTCTCCAAATTTTGCATTTTTAACTTCATTAAAAACTTTTCCCAGTCCGCTTTTAGCGTACACACCCTCAGATAAGTTTGTAGCGAAATCTTTTTCTTTAAAAACAGAATAAACAATGTTTCCATCCGCATCCACCATAAAAATATCATACAAACCATAGTTGTTTAAAATGTTTTTATAGGTTGGATGCAACTGTACATGATTAAATGAATAAGGATCATTGTATTTTCTATTCATTAAAAATTTATCTTTTTCTCCAACACCATTTTCATTTTCTATAATGTACAAGTATTGAGCGACAATCCCACTTTTAGATTTTGGAAGGTATTGTTCAACAGAACGTAAACTTGCAACACCTTTAACATTTGTATTTATTTTATCAACATAGTGTGATAGATAATGCTGCTTTAATTTTTGCTTCATCGTTTGAAGATCAACTTTATCAAAATCTTCTAACTCTTCAAAACCTTCTGTCATTGTCCACAATAACTGAACCGTAGCATTATCAGTTGTTTTGGCTAATAGCATATTTTTAGCAGACAGAAAAAAGTCTGTTATATGCTCTTTTTTTGCTTCTTTTACCGCATCAAGTAGATCGATATTACTCTTTACTAACGAATCAGTAGCACGCGACACTGATATATATAATATACTCGAAATCACAACAAATAAAGCGACTGCAATCAACGAGATTATTTTAAACTTGATACTTTTCGTATTCATCTTTCTTATCCTATAACAATTTTTTATTTCTGCAAATCAATAACATTGTACACAATTTTTAGAAATTTTGTAAGGCTTTTGCTACTATTTTAATAATTTTTTCGCTTGAGATAACGATAATTCCTTACTTTCAATTTTCTTAATTATATCACTATAATGTGATGCATCAGTTATAATTAATAGTAATAGTAATTCCTCCATATTTTTACACATTTGCACTTTTTTCTTAAAATTATTATTATTTTTAATTATAACTTTCTTTCTTAGATCTATTTTTGCTACTAAGAATCCAAAAACAAAGCTCAATATATAATAAAGGTATTCCTTTTTAAAAATAAAAGGCACTTCTTCTATCGTATCTAAAAGATCTTCTTGCTTATATAAAGGTACTGTTTCGATTTCAAATGCTTTATGCACAAATATTTTTCTTTTTGCATCTTTTGGATCAAAGTATTCATAGGTAATTTGTGGAAACACAAAATTCTTTTGACTCACCACCGCAAATTTCTGACTCCAACTTCCTTGATACCCCTCTTTTGTCAAAGAATAGTTTTTCTTTGCTTTTGAAGAAAAAACTTTGGCTCCACTGATATTTAGATCCAATACTTTTAAGTGGTCTAAATTTCCATTGCCTTGAATCAAAATTTCAAAATGGTATGGTTCATACGCTTTTACTTTAAAGTCATCTTTTTTAATGCTAAAAGAGTAGTTACCCACAAGGTCTAGCTTATTTTCAAAAACATTAATACTTAAGGGCGTTTGCTTTATAAGTGTTTTACTAAACTGTTCATAATCGGCATTGTCTCTTCCAAGTACCGTATTTTCTATGGAGTCTTTGTTTGTTTTTTTCATCATCACATCAAAATTAAACTCTATCAGACCGCTTCGTTTTAAAAATGCAATATACTCAAATTCATTCACCCTTTTATCGTTTACAATCTTTTCTTTTTCACTTAAAAGATGGATCACATAATCTTTATAAACACCTACTGGATTAAATTCTATTACATGCAACTCATTGGTAGAGTCAAATTCACAAACATACTTTAAATAAACGGCTTCATTAACATAGGCCTTATCTTTACTTATAAACGCACTCCATGTGTATTCTTTGGCACTTAGATCCAGCCATACTAAGATTAATATTGTGAGTACTTTACCAAGGTTGTTTTTCATTGATTCCCCTTTTGTTTATAAGTTCATATTGACGTGAACTGAGTTTAGCCTTACCTTGACTTAGATCTACCGAGCTTTGGTTTGACTTTACTTTTTCACCATCATTTTGTGTTGCACTGCTTGAGGCTGCACTTACATTCATGTTAGAACTTCCACCCTCTTTTTTCTTTTGAGTCGATTCTTTTTGCTTGGCATTAGCCGATTGTTTTTTACTTTTTTGCTTTGGCATATTCATCTGTTTTTCTTCTGCTACGTCTTGTATATAGCGCATGTTTTCATCGGCTTCTAAAGTATAGTGTAAGGTTAAAGATTTCATATAGTGTTCTCGTGCTTTTTTAAACTCTTTTAAACGTACATAGCTGTTAGCAATATTGTAAAACACAATCGACTTCTCTACAAGCTTATTGGATTGTAACTGTTTGTACTTATCTATTGCCTCTTCATACTTTGCTAAGGTATAGAGTGTGTTTGCTTCTTCAAATGTTTTATACTCAAACCCATTAAGATGAACACCCATAAATACCAACAACATAATGACATACTTTTTAAGTGTTGTCACACTCACTAAAAAACTTATAATTGCTAAAAATATAAAATAATAAAACAACTCTTTGTTTTGAACCACACGTAACTCTTGTTCTATCACACTTTTACCTTGGGAATCTAGTGCAAAAATAATATCAGAAAAATCATCACTGTACACACCACCACTTTGATCCGCTAGAATTTTTATGGCTGTATTTTGGCGACTTATTACTATATCGCCATTTTCATCTTCAAGTAACGATCCATTTTTTAATCTTAGGGTTGAACCCGTTGGCGTTGCCATCATCATAATGTTAATGGTCATATTGTTTTGCTTTGCAAAGCGGGCTTCTGTTTCATAGTTGTGTTCATCTGCTCCATCGCTAAAAAGAACAACGCAAAGTTCTTTGCTTTTGGATAATTTTCTTGCCAATTTTAATGCGGGTAAAATACTTGAACCTTTGGTTAGAATCAATGATTCATCTAAGGAATTAAACAGATGCAATAAAAGCTCACTGTCTTGGGTTAATGGACTTAATACAATGGCGTTTGTACTAAAGCCTAGGACGCCAAAACGAGTTTTTGCATTGTTTTTTACTAAACGCTTCAATAATACTTTTGAATGAGCAAGTCTTGTGGGTGTAATATCTTCACCTTGCATCGAATAAGACAGATCAATACCTACAACCACATCGTTAAAAGTTTGTTTTGTTTTAATGGGTTCTTGCTCTATCACCAAACGGGTTAAAGCAAGTACTATAAAAACAAATGTCACCACATAACCATAGGTACTTACTTTAAACCTACGGTAATCTTTTTTGACATAAACGGCTACTAAAAATAACAATAACCAAAAATATTCTGGATTTAAAAAGCTCACCTTTTAATCTCCCTGTAGCTTAAGTAGATCAACAAAGCCAAAGCAAGCAATAAAAAAATTTCATACCAATACTCTTTTACAAGGTATTGTCTGCTTTTTATTTTTGAATCTTCTAGGGTATCAATATTGTCATAAACTTTTTTTAGCTCCTTAGCATTGGAAGCATAATAAAAATGTCCACCACTCTCTAATGCAACTTTCATAAGTAAAGCTTCATCCGCTTCACCTTTTTTTCCTATGGCAATGGTATAGATCTTAATACCCTTCTTAATCGCTTTAGCCACTGCTTCTTTTACAGAGATAGATCCACTGTTGTGTTCACCATCGCTCAATAGAATCAGCACCTTACTTTTACTCTTAGAATATTCAAAGGCACGTGTACCAATAGATATGGCTTCACCAATAGCGGTATTTTGTCCAGCCATTCCTTGGGTTAACAACTCTAACATCTCACTGACAATCTCTTTTTCATAGGTAATAGGAGAAGCTATAAAAGCAAAATCACCAAACAAAACCACTCCAACATTGTCACTGCTTCGTTTTTGTATAAACTCTTTTGCTATAAATTTGGTTACCTCAAAACGACTTTTACCTTTTAGCTGTTCATCATCGTCTTCTTTTACAAAACCTGAGGAGTTCATCGATCCACTAGCATCGATAGCTAAGAGTATATCTTTACCGTATCGATTGAGTGGATTTGTTTTATCTATAAGTATAGGTGAGGCCAAAGCAATCACTAACAATATAAAGATAAGTATCTTTATAATCCATTCTATGTTTTTAAACGATCGTTTAGTACGCATCAAGTGCAAATGAACAAAGTACTTCGTTTTAGAATACTCTTTACAGCGGTACAGACAATAGATGATGCCAAACAATAATAAAACAAACCAAGGATACTCAAAACTAATGTAATTCATGTTCATATTCTACCCAAAAGCTATAAATTTGTATAAATTTTGAAATTTATGCAAAAAAGGCTTGACATACCATTTTATTTTGCCTATAATTTCGGCCTCTTAACAAAGAGAACTAAGTCTTGTTAGCTCAGTTGGTAGAGCACGTCACTTTTAATGATGTGGCCTCAGGTTCGAATCCTGAACAGGACACCACTTATTTGGCCCCGTCGTCTAGCGGTTAGGATCCATGGTTTTCATCCATGTTACAGGAGTTCGATTCTCCTCGGGGTCACCACAAATAATATATTTATAAAAAATCAAACAATTATTAAGACTGTTTCATTCTCCCCTTTTATGAAGATAAGCACCATCTTATCTTCATTTTTTCTATAACCTTTGAGGCATTTCCTCTTTAAAAGCATTCTCTTCAGCTCGTTTTAGTAGATCCATAGCACCATTGGCTATCATTTTATCTGCAAGGTCAGATCCAAGCGTTGTACTCTCACTCACGTCACACACCACTTTTTCGTGGATAACATTGCTACCATCTTCAAAACCGATCATCACTCTAAAGCAAATCTCATCCCCATTTTTAACGGCATTACAAGCAACAGGTGCCGAACATCCTGCCCCAATTTTTGATATAAATTCTCTTTCAATCTGCGTACATATAAAAGTGTCATCATCTTTTAAAAATTCTGCAATCTCACGTATTTTTTCATCCCCTTGAACAATCTCTATCCCAAGAGCTGCTTGTCCCATAGGTGGAATCATTGTATCAAGAGAAAGTTTTTGTGTAAAAGGAATATCTTTTAATAGATCCAGACGATGAAGACCTATGTAAGCAAGGATAATTGCATCGTACTGCCCTTCTTCTAACTTTCTAAGTCGAGTGTTTACATTTCCACGTAAATCTTTAACCTTCAAGTCTGGACGTTGTTTAAGCAACTGCATACGACGACGTAAACTCGTTGTACCAACCACTGCGCCTTGTGGAAGTTCTTCTAAAGAGTTGTATTTATGCGACAAAAAGACATCACTTTGATCTTGTCTTTTTGTAACAGCAACGAGTTCGAGTCCTTTTGGAATATAAGTTGGAACATCTTTTAGTGAGTGAACAGCAATATTTGCATTTCCTGCAAGCATTTCATCTTCTAATTCTTTTGTAAAATGTCCTTTACCACCAATAAGAGCTAAAGGCTTGTCTAAAACCTTATCCCCGTTACTCACTATTTTATTTAACTCAACTTCCACCTCAGGGTAGGAAGCTTCAATTCTGTCTTTAATATGGTAAGCCTGCCATAATGCCAGATCCGATACTCTTGTTGCTATTACAATTTTATCCATCTATTTTACACCTAAATATTTTTTCTTTGATTTATCTTTTATCCCATCAAAAAACACGGTTGGTGTCCCTTGAACCATTACATCGTCAGCTATGCTTTGATCTTGATTGTAGTGTTTTACAACACGTGGATCGTCTAAATCTTGTTTTGTAATTTTTGTACCCATTACCTTGTTGAAAGCTTTAAGAATTTTTGATACATTACGCTCACGCCCATCAACTTCTACTTTGTAAAGATTAAGCACTACATTTTTTTTACCTTGAAGTTCTGCTGCAATGGCAGCTTTTGTTAATTCTACCGCAGCAGGATGAAGTGATGGCAATGGAAAATGGTAATAATAAATAGCAAACTTATTGGGTTGCTTTTTCATTGTTTGTATTGCTTTTGGTACATAGTTTCTACAAAAAGGACACAAAGGATCCGAAAAAATAACCACCTTATGTTTGGCACTTGCCGATCCATAAATTAAGTTTTCTTTTTTATAGTGTCTTGCTTGAAACTTTGGAGATACATTGTCTTTGTATGAACGTTGTGTTTTTAAATCAATCAGATCAGGGGTAATAACTAAACCGTTAGAAAACCAAATCATCTTTTGCTTAACTACTTTTTTACCTTTTAGCGTTGCATCCACATCCACTATATACGCATACCACTTTGGCATATCTTGTATTTTTGTGCTTGAGCTAACGTGCACCTTTATCGATTTTATATTTGGATTACTTTTAAAATTTGAATATAAAAAATCTTCAATTTTCTTATTGCTTGAAGCAAGAGTAAGTGTACTACTTAGCAGTGTTATCGCTAATAATTTCAACATCAATGACATCTGATTCCTTTGTTATATGTGATTTATTCTGATTAAAGTGCATATCATCTGTTTTACATGTACGTGATGAATATACTTGGTAACGATTAACAAACATCGTTGTAAATACGCTAAATTGCATTAAAAGTCCAATGATGTCTGTTAAAAAACCAGGAACTATTAAAAGAATAGCTCCCACTAAAGTAAAAAGGTTGAGTTTTTGAAACTCTTGTAGATCAATACAATTGTAAGATACCGCTGTTAAGTTCTCACGAAGAGATTCTTTAAAGTTCAGCAAAATATAGATACCTATAAAAGCACTGATCATTATTTCAAAAAAAGTTGCCAGTCCACCCAAATAGGATGAAATATTGACCGATATAAGAACTTCTAAAAAGAGGTACACTAAAAAGTATATCATTTAGACAAGTTCCATAATCTTTGCGTAAATATCTCCAACGGCTACGGGTGTTTTTTCTTTGGTAGAACGGTTATAGATCTGAACCAAACCATTTGCCAACTCTTTACCAATAATAACCGTGTATGGAAAACCAATTAGTTCAGCATCTTTCATTTTAAAACCAAATCTATCTTTTCTATCATCAAGCATCACTTCTACATTTTCACATAAAAGTTTTAAGTAAAGCTCTTCACCCAAGGTATTTTGAGATTCGTCTTTAATGTTTGAGATCATAATATTAACCGTATATGGAGCCGTTTCTTTCGTCCAAATACAACCATTTTCATCATGATGTTGTTCAATTACAGCCGCCACCAAACGTGACACACCCATACCGTATGTACCCATAATAAATGGCTGACTTTTACCATTTTCATCAAGGTATTCTGCTTTTAAAGCTTCAGAATAAGTGGTTCCTAGTTTAAAGATATGCCCAACTTCAATCCCTTTAGTCAAAGATAACTCTCCATCACAATGTGGACAACAGTTATCCCCTTTGATCTGTTTAATATCTGTAATTGTGCTGGCATCAAAATCTTCATCCAAATTTTGTGTGTCTAAAAAGACTTCAACATTCGCACCGTATTCACACTTGCTACAAACCGCAATAGTATCTTCACCACTATCTGCTAAAACCATCAGTTCTTTAGAACCTGTTCCACCAATAGCTCCACTGTCTGCTTCAACTACGCGGAAGTCTAATCCAAGACGCTTAATAATTTTTTTGTATGCCACTTCTAAAGCATCAAACTCTCTATCAAGGTCTTCAACTGAGGAATGAAAACTGTACCCATCTTTCATAATAAACTCACGTCCACGCATCAATCCAAAACGTGGTCTAACTTCATCACGGAACTTTGTTTTGATCTGGTAAAGATTAAGTGGTAAGTTTTTGTATGATGTAACTCTGTTGCGTACTAGATCTACCATCATCTCTTCATGGGTTGGACCAAGAACAAAAAGTTTTTCTTTTCTGTCATAAAATCTTAAAAGCTCTTTACCAAATTTGTCAATTCTTCCACTTTCTATCCATAGATCTGAGGGTGCTACAAATGAAAGTTCCACTTCTTGAGCACCAACATTACCCATCTCTTCATGGATAACATTTTCAATTTTTCGAATCACTTTTTTTGCTAATGGCATGTACGAATATAAGCCTGAAGCAACTTGCGATATAAAACCCGCACGTGACAAAAATATATGACTTGCTAAAACTGCATCACTTGGGGCTTCTTTACTTGTTGGAATAAACGCTTTACTTCTTCTCACTATTTTTTCTCCATATTTTTATATTTATCAGGGATCTCATCATTTTCTTGATTTTTTAACATCTGCATCATACCACCCATACTGTCTGATTTTGGTTCATGCGATGCTTCTCTCATTTTACTTGTCATATCGTGTAAAAATCTTTTTAAGGTTTGTTCTGCCATCTTTTTTGCTTGGTCTTGATACTCTTTTGGTAAATACCCGTTGTCAATAGCACGTTGAGCTTCAATTTCGGCTGTTTTATAAGCTTTAATATAAATATCTTTAATCAAAGGCTCAATATTTAGAGTATCCAACCATTCAAAAAATTCTACCACACTACGACCAACAACAGTGTGTGCTTTTCTAGCCTCACTCTCTTTAATACCTCTGTTTTCTTCTACAATAGACTTTAAATCATCCACCGTAAAAAGTTGTATCATACCCGAGTATGAACAGCTAATATCTCTAGGAACTGCCATATCAAACCAAAACCTTTGATGGTTACACAGGTCTATCATATCATCGGTAATAATAGGGCTATTAGAACTTGTGGCTGTATAAAGAATTTCAAACTCATTTATCGCTTTGTTAAGTTTGGTGTAGTCATACACCTTCGCACCTACCTCTTTAGCAAGGGCCTGAGCTTTTTCTTTGGTACGGTTCATTATGTACACATCTGCACCATGAGAGATCATATGTTTGGCGGTGATCTCACTCATCTCTCCAATACCTATAACCAAGGTTTTTTTACCTTCTAAATTTCCAATCACTGATTTGAGTTTCGATACTGCTACAGAAGCAACTGAAACAGGTTTTGAACTAATATCTGTTTTGTTTCTTACTTTTGCAGCGCATTTAAAAGCAGCTTTTACAGCATGAGCAATTTTTTTGTTACATTGCCCCTGATCGTACGAAAATCTAAACGCATCTTTTAACTGTCCTGCTATTTGTGTTTCACCAATAACAATGGAGTCCAAAGCCGAAGCAACTGAAAAAAGATGGTGTATAGCGGTTGAATCATCAAAAATATCAGCTCTTTGTTCCAACTCTTCAACTGTTATGTCCGATCTTTCACTTAACATTTCAAAAATATGTTTTTTTGCCCCTTCTATGTCACTGCACGAACAAAAAATCTCCATACGGTTACAAGTAGAGATTAAAATTGTTTCATTGATGGCATCAGAAGTGTTTAGTTTTGCAAGACAACCGTTGACACTTTTATCACTTGGATAAGTCAATTTTTCTCTGATTTCAATGGTTGAATTTTTATGGGAAAAACTTATCGTTAAATAGTGCATTAAAAACTTCTTTTTATCATAGAATCTAAAATGCCTACCAACTCTACATCGTCTGACATTACACTTTTTGCTTCATCTGAAAGTAAGGCAGCCAATTCAAAAGATTGTTCAACCGTTTTATGTTCTTGCATTATTTTTTTGATCCAAGCACTGTCACTTTCATTTAGTTTTTTTGCATGAAGTGATTCTAAACGCTCTTTGTCACCCTTGTTTAGTTTTTTATGTAAATATATATATGGCAAAGTACATTTACCTTCAACAAAGTCATTTAAAGCTGGTTTTCCAAGTGTTTGTGCATCTTGCGTGATATCTAAAATATCATCAATAATTTGAAAAGAAAGACCTAAGTTTTTACCATAAATAGCATGGGCTTGTGCATCTTTTCCAACAAGCATTGCAGCAGCCGCCGCTGCTGCTTCTATCAATGTTGCTGTTTTTAAATAAAGCATGTCAAGGTATTTGTCTTCATCTGCATTAAAAGCATCTGCCATTTTCACATCCATCATCTCACCTTTAGACAAAGCTGTAACAGAAGAAGCGATTGTTCTGGCAACATCTTTATCAAAATCTACCAATTCAGTAAAAGCTTTTGAATATAAAATATCTCCTAGCATCACCGCTACTTTACTTCCATCGGTTGCATTTACAGAAGCAACACCTCTGCGAGTGTCAGCATCATCAATAACATCATCATGTAATAAACTGGCTGCATGTATTAACTCAACGATAGCTGCTAAAAGTGGAGCTTGCTTATGCTCTGGTGCAATTTTTAAAATAAGTTTAGCACGAAGCCTTTTTCCACCGCTTAGGTTATTAAACAAACGTGTAACCTCATTGTAGTCACACTCATCAATCAACCTTGCTATTTCTTCTTCTACTCTACGCATCTATCCTCTTTACTTGTGTTTGATCTCTTTTAAACTAACATCGCCTTCATTGTCATACAAAAACAACTTTAACACCGCTTCATCTGTTTTAAAATCAAACTCTTCAAATTTCACAAGTAAATACGCCTCATTGCGGTTACTTGATTTGGATGATTTTAATTTTAAACGAAATGAATTATTTTTATATCTTTTGTACAAAATGTTTTGTGAAATTATTTTATCGTATGATCGATGAATGATTAAACCACCATTTTTATACAAGGTCCATCTTAGTTCAAAAAGTTTAATAAATTCTTGATATTTTACAAGAAATTTCTTTTGTTCATCTTTTTTTAGCCTAATTATCTCTGTTTGTTTAAAATCAAGCGTGTATGCTACACTAGAAATGATACTTAAGGTTAAAAAAAAACGTGTAATAAAGTTCAAACTGTTTAATCCATAAATTTTTATTAAGTATTATATCCAATAAATATTTACACTTAAATTGTATAATAATAAAAAATTATAAAAGAGAAATAATGATAATTAAAAGAACCTATATAACTTCAACGGGGCTTGTTTTAGCTTTGCTAATGGGGGCTTGTTCAAAAACACCAAACACCCAAAAACATCTAAATAAATACGATGTACGAAAAGAGTGTTCCCACTTAGATATTAATGAGTGTTCACAAGAAAACAAACTTTATTCATTGAAAAAAAATCCTAAACTATTTTTGTCCATAAAGAATCCAAATAAAGAGCTTCAGATCCAAGCCGTTAAAGAAAATCCATACATTATAAGCTATATAAAAAGACCTTCTAAAGAGGTACAAATTGAGGCATTAAAACAAGATCCAAGTTTAATAGACCTTATTAAAAATCCCCATAAAGACGCTTTGAGGTATTAGTGTAAAGAGTCTTTTATCTTTTCAAAAAAACCTTTATTTTTTTTCTCTTTAAACATCTCTTTAACTCGGTTTTGACGTTCTATACGTACTTCAAGTTGTTTACGTAAAGCTATAAGTCTTCTGGGTGGTATAAATTCTCTATTAACCATATTTTATCTTTTAATATTTAGATAGTTCATTAACTCTTTTACCGCATCTTCACTTTTAATACGAAATTTAATTTCTATACGTCTTGAAGCATCTTTATTTTCTTTGTTATTTTTGTCGTATATCAACTCAGAGTATGAACGTCCTGATGCACTTAAGTGCTGGCGAAATAAGTTTCTGTTATTTGGGTATTTGTTGTACAAAAACTTCATAACAGCCAAGGCACGTTGTTGCGATAAGTTTAAGTTGTACAAATATCCCCCATCCGAATTTGTATGTCCTTCTATCGTAATATGTTCTATGTGTTTAGCTATTTTTTTATCGTTTAGCATAAGGTCCATGTAGGGACCTAGAACCCTTTTTAACTCTTTTTCTGCAATAGGTTTTAACACCGCTTTGCCTTGAGTAAAAAGTATGTTTGAAGAGAAACGAATTGCACCTGTTTTTGAATCAATTTCTATTCCAGAACCAAGTTTTTTCTTTAATCTTTGAACCACTGAAACCTTAATTCCTGTTAGATGTTTAATCTTAAGTTTTGTAATATTTAGATCTTCTATCACTTGTTGATATTGTCGTTTTTTCAACAATAAAGCTTTTTCCAATTGTGCTATTTCATCATCTTTGATCTGTATATACGAACTATCAAGTTCATGACGAGCAGATGCTTTATTTAACATATTTTCGAGGGAGGACACCTCTTCACTTGCTGTGTTTAGATCTGAACGCAAATTTTTATTTGTAAAAACCAACATATCTACGTCTTCTTCACTTTGCAATAATAATTCTTTTAATGTTTGCATCTCTTTTTGTGTTAAACTGAGTTTACTAGCTTTATCTGCAATACTTATGTTGAGTAAATTAATTGTATTTTTAAGATCATCACTCTCAGATTTCAAACGACTGATAAGTAAGCTTAATTGCATATTTTCTTCACGAGAAATTTTAAGTTTTTTTACCAGTTCTCGCAATTTTTTCTTCTTTTTTCCCAGTTCTTCTTCACTCATTTCAAGGGCAGCTTTTTCTTTTTTTAAATCGGTTTTTAAAGTTTGAAGATCACTTTGGATCAAAACACTTTTTACCACTATGGCACCAACTACCAAAATAAAAATGAAAAGGAGTCCTGCCATTAGATCAGCATAAGAGATCCAAAAATTTTGATTATCGTCTTTTTCTTGTTTGAGCATATTATCTTGTTTCTAATTTTGATAAATGCGACACAATTTGTGCCGTTTCAGAATCTATCATATTTAAGGCATTTTGCAACTTATCTACAAATCTACTATCAAACTTATCCATACGTTCATCAAATGTTGTACCAAGTGCTTCTATATTTTTCAACATGTCACTAAATAATTTTTCAACATTTTTAGCATTAACAGCAGAGAGTGAATCGCCTATTTTAACACTGTTCTCACTTAATACTTCTGCCATCATAACAGCACGTGAAAACTCATTTGAAAGTGCATTATGTGCTTCACTAAATGTTTCGTTTTGCTTTTGTATATTTTGAGCAAAGTTTCTAAACTGTCCTGTTATATTCTGAAGAGTATTTGCCAAAGTCGCTTGTTCTTCATACAACCTTTCTAAATGTTCGGTTGAATTAGAAATAATAGTAGCTATTTTTCGTGCTCCATCTTGTTCATGAGAGATAATTTTTTCAAATACATTAACTCTTTGCATCAGCGTTTCATTAAGGTCTTTTAAGAAATTTTCTGATGAGAAAGTGTCAAACACTGAGTTAAGTTTTTCAAAGTTTTCCATACTTTTTCTAAAATAAGTTTGTTCAATCTCTTCTTTTTGCCAAAAATAGTCTTTGGTTGAACTCTTAATCACTTTCGCATCTTTATCAAAACCACTCATCCCACTTTTTTCAAAAAGAATCCACCAAATAGATAAGAATATACCGTAAATAGAAACATAAAATGCGGTCCCTACTCCACCTAAAAGTTTAGAGATCTCTTCTTCTAGTACTTCTGATGTCTGCGCTGTAAAATCTGGCATAGAGATAGCAATAGAGATAAATGTACCTAAAATACCTAGTGTTGGGAAAATCCCCGCTGCAATGGAAGAAAAGTTTTCATTTCTTAAATGTTTTGTTTGTTCTATTAAAAATTCATCCAAAGAAGCATTCGCTTTTTCTATGCCAGCTATCTCAAGAATATTTTTATTGATATAGTCTGTTAAATTAGCTTTAACATCTACAAAGTTTTTCTTTAATTTACACGCTGCAAAATACGCGTTGTGCTTCATAAAAAACAGATAAATAATAAATATCGAACTTAACATAATAACCGAATGGATCTCTATATGAAAATTTATATACCCTATAAAACCCAAAAGTGCAAAGGCAAGTAAAAAGATAGGAAAAGAAAGAAGAATTAAAAGGCGAAGTGTACAACTTCTGCCTTTTTCAAAAGCGATAGAAAGGTTTACAAGTTGGTCTTGAGAAACCATTAACGAAACACTCTGTCACAATCTTTTTGGATTGCTCCTGGTACTGTTGCTATGGTCATAAACTCACTCATTGAAAGCCTTGGATACATTAAAGCAATGTAATATTTTGGATCCAATATTTTTGCTTCATTATTTTCTATCAAGATTGGATATGGTAGTAACTGTGAATTTTGGTACCCTATTTTTTTCACAAATTTGCCCGTTCTTTTTGAAAGCTTTATACCTATCAAAGTAGCACCATTAGCCAATTTTTGCTCATACACTAACTTTACTTTTTTTGACTTTCTAGCTTTTTTCAATAAGCTTTCATTACTTCCTGAAGCAACTTTAATCATATCTTTGTAAAATGGCATATTTTGCATAAACTGGTATCTTGGTAATCTAGTAAACTTAATAATGTCATTTGAGGGCTTTAGATCTTTAAATGCAACATGTAAAGCATCAAGTGTCTTTTTAGCAACCTTTTTATCGTATGAATCTTGCATATATGCTTTTGTCATATACACTGGGTTTAAAATGCTAATTCGTGCATTTTTAGTATCTACTAACAATCTAATTGAAGCAGCAAAACCTCTTGATTTTTGAGCAGAAATTTTTTCTAAGTCATCATTTGTAAATACCAAAGCAATGAATTTCCCTTTTTTGTCCACTTTGTACTTAGATACTATTTTAAATCCAGCTTCTTTTAGGTTTTTAATGGCCTTATCTATAGATGTTATCGCACTAAAAAGATATGCAGGCACTCTGTTATTTTTAACATCACCTGCAATAATATTTTTATCTTCTTTTACTTTTTCTTTTTTACCATAGTTAGGTGGAACTCGATGGCTTGAACCTATAATAGATTTTTTCTTTACTACGGTTGCTGTTTGCTCACTTTTTACACTTTTAGTATGATCAACCTTAGTCGCTTTTCCATTTACAATGACATAGTCCACTAAAGGTACTTTTGCATCCACACTTGGCACTTTTGGGACAGTGATTGTGTAAGGCTCTGCTTGTAGAGTACAAGCGGCTAATAATGAAGTTATTGCTATTGTGTTTATAATTTTTTTTCTCATATATATTCCTTATTTATTGGAGAAAAAAAACATTTTTTGCTTCTCAAATAAATAGTTGTAAAATTATAGCAAGATATAGGGTAGATAAACTACCCTATACAAACACTATTTTTTAGCGTTTTTGTAGTTGATGTAATCTTGGTACTCTTTGTCAGTTAAAGAGTGAGTAGCATCACTTGCATTTTCACTTACACTTACAGATGAAGCTCTAGCATTATCACTAATACTTTTAGTTGAGTCATTTGCATTGTCAGTTGCACTTACAGAAGATCTTCTAGCATCATTTGAAACAGTCTTAGTTGAATCATTGAAGTTATTTGAAGTTGTCTTAGTAGAGTCATTCAAGTTATTCGATGTAGTTTCAGTAGATGTTCTGATGTCATTTGATACTGTTTTAGTTGAATCATTAAGATTATTAGAAGTTGTTTTTGTTGAATCATTCAAGTTATTTGAAGTAGTTTCAGTTGAACTTCTTAAATCATTAGATACAGTTTTAGTTGAATCGTTAAGATTGTTAGATGTTGTTTTAGTTGCATCATTAATATCATGAGAAACTGCTACTGTTGAATCTTTGAAATCTTTTGTAGCCATAGTAGTACTGTCTTTGAAGTCACGTGAAGTATTAGAGATAGAATCTTTTGAATCTTCAGCAATTTCTACAGTGCTATCACGAACATCACGAGATATACTTGTTGTTGAAATTTCACCACTTTTTACTGTAGCAATTTCACTTGTTTTTAAGTCATCACTAGCTTTGATCGCAGTATCACGAGCATCTTTACTCATACTAGTAATTGTACGCTCACCACTTTTAGAGATTTCAACTCCACCATCTTTCATTGAATCAGCTGTGTCACGAGCATCGTGACTCATTGTTGTTGTAGCTTCTTTCATGTCTTTGAACATATCACCAAAACTAAAATCACCCGCTGTTACTGTTGTTGTTAATGCACTAAACGCTATAGCACTCATTACTACTAATTTTTTCATTCCCACTCCTAATTTAATAAATCACGTTTTCTTATACCAAAATACAGACAAAAGCCTAAAATAGGTTATCTAAACGTGTTCTGAACAAAACTATAACTCCAAAAAGCTAAAGTGTAACTTAAATTCACATATAATTTTTTTTTATTTATTTTTTTTAAATTATATAAAAAAGTCTAATAAAGTCCGTTGTGTACGAGATTATATTAAATTATAATTTATAATATAGAAAAATAATATAATATCATATAAGTCCACTGTTTTGGTAATTTGGACCTTGAGAATTATTATAAATCGTAATAATGCGTAAATTTTCTAAATTGTCAATAAAAGTTACATTCTAAAATTTTATGGCTATAATTTTCTAAGAACAATAAAAATCAAATAAATTAAGGGTAAACCATGAAAAAAATTTCTTTAGCAATAGCACTAAGCATTTCGCTTTATGCAGGGGAATATACTAAACAAGATAGAATTAAGGATATGCAAGAAATGGCAGAAGCTATGTCAACAATAGAAACAGGTTTTTTTTATAACAATAAAGAGATAGTATCAAGTGGTGCATTAAAACTTTCAGACGCAATTAGAAAAATACAACCTCCATTAGAAGAAATAGAAGAACGCGATCCTTTAACAAGATATATGAATAAAAAAGTTCAATTTACAAATAAACTCATTAAGAAAATCGATTCTAAAGCAAAACTTATTATTGAACGTTTTTCAGATGGTGATGTTCAAGCCGCTGTTCAAGCATATACAAAAGTGATGAAAAAATGTATGCAATGTCATCACGAAATTCGTGAGTGGTAAAAAATAATTTGAAAAAGCTAATACTATTTGTATCACTTTTATTCTCATTTGAACTCTTAGCACTTGACTTATTAGTGACAGGAACGGTGGTTTCGTACAACCAAAAAATGGTTGGTCCTAGATATATGGGATATGTAAAAAACATATACTATGATATTGGGGATCGTGTTGAAAGAGAAGACACCTTGTTTGAACTAGAATCTGCTGAATTTGATATTTTAAAAAATCAAGCAGATCTAGCACTGGAACAAGCCAACTCTATTGTTAATATGTATCAAACACGTATGGATGCTATAAACAGAGATCGAGATCTCTTAAAAAAGAATGGGATGTTTGACACACAAGATCTCGATAACCTAAACATGACAGCTGACAATGTATCGGCTGGATTAGCATCAGCACAAGTACTGGTAAAAAATGCTGCTTCAAAGGTTAAACAAATTTCTACCATTACAGGTTACTTAGAGATCAAAGCACCAAACAGCGGTATTATTGTTGAAAAACGTATCCGTGTTGGGGATCTTGTTGCTCCTGGTATGTTAGGAATGATCATTGTGGATCTGGATCATTTACAAATAGAAGGTGAAGTTGCCGAATCAGATCTAAAGTATGTACATAAATACCAAAGAGTTAGATTAGATATTCCATCAATAGACTATGAAGATGAAGGTTATATAAAATCTATTGTACCTAGTGCTAATCCTATGGCACATACATTTAAAATTATTATTAACTTTAAAAAGAAAGATTCTAAAATATTTCCAGGTATGTACGCAAAGGTAATGATTCATATTGATGAAAAACATTTGAGTAGGAAAAAATAATAGATGTCAGATTCTTATAAAAGCAAAAATATCGCAGGCTATCTTGCTGAAGTATTTTTAAACAATCCTCTGACGATGATATTTGCCGTATCAATATTATTGTTAGGCTATATTACACTCAATATTGCACCAAGAGAAGAAGACCCCCAAATAGAAGTTAGTGGTGGATCTGTAATTGTCGTTATTCCCGGTGCATCTCCAGAAGCTATTACCAATGTTGTGATTAAGCCTCTTGAGAGAAGAATACGTGAGATCAAGGGTGTTGAACATATATACGGTACCGCTATGAACAATGTTGGTATGATAAATGTACAATACTTAATTGGTGAAAATCGTGAAGACTCAAATTTAAAACTTTATGATAAAGTGATGCAAAATATGGATCAGTTACCTATTGGTGTTCAAATGCCATTGGTAAAACCTTTTGATATTGATATTGACATTCCCGTTGTAACGGTTGCTTTTTACCAAAAAAGAGACATCGACTATGGAACAGAGAGTCAATACCGTCTGGTGCGTGAAGTACAACAAGAGATAAATGCTATTGACAATGTATCAAAGAGTACATTAAAAGGTGTACATCAACCACAATTTAATATTCAAGTAGATCTAGATAAACTCTCAAGTTACCATCTTTCTTTAGGTCAAATTGCGCAATCAGTAAAAGCTATTGCTAACAATGCACCAAATATTCAAGCACCAAACAGTGAAAACTCACTGATTGTTTTTGGTGTTAAAAATGGTATTGACAATATAGATGATTTAAAAAATCTTATTATTGCTCAATATATGGGTTCTCCTATCTATTTAAAAGATGTTGCTAATATTGAATACAGCTATGACATTCAACATTATCAAAAATCTCAAATAGCCTTGGGTGACAACAATGCCACTTTTGATGATCCAGTTGAACAAGTTACTTTAACCGTATCTAAACTAAAAGGTACAAATGCGGTTCATGTAGCCCAAGACGTTTTAGATCTACTCAAACAAAGAGCCGATAGTTTTGAAAAGATGGGTATTGGTTATATTGTGACAAGAAACTACGGCTTACGTGCCAATGAGGCAGTAAGTGAATTGATGCACCACCTTGTTATTACCATAGGGATAATTGGACTTATTTTAATTCCTTTTTTAGGCTGGCGTGAATCGGCAGTTGTATCTATTGCAGTACCTATGATTTTAGCTACTACATTATTTATAGCATATATTACCGACCAGACCATTAACAGGATTACACTCTTTGCATTTTTACTAAGCCTTGGTTTAATTGTAGATGATGCTATTATTGTTATTGAAAATATACACAGACGTTTACATATGGATGAAACAAAAGATCATAGTTTTGATCGAATTATTATTGAAGCTACCGATGAAATTGGTCCATCAACAAATATTGCTACTATTGCTATTATTTTAACCATGGTACCAATGGCATTTGTTGGGGGGATGATGGGACAATTTATGAAACCTATTCCTTTAAACGTGCCCGTAGCCTTAGCTGTTTCACTCTTTGTTGCGTATGTATTTACTCCATTTTTAGCAAAAAAAATGATGAAAACACCAAAAGGGAATCATTAAATGGAAGAATTGATTTACGGAATACTCTCTTCTAAAGCAAAACAAAAAAAAGTAATACTCTATATTATTGCTGCTTTTATGCTTTCAGTAATGATGATACCAACAAAAATTGTCTTGGCAAAAATGCTACCTGGTAAAAGTGCCAATACTTTTAGTATCTATGTTGATACCGCAACGGATAGTTCTTTAAAAGAAACAAAAAGAGTCACTAACTGTGTACTATCACACTTAAAAAAAGAGAATGAAGTCCACGACGTAGAAGTTTATTTGGCTCAAGGTGCACCTTTAGATTATGCAGGGCTTGTTAAAGGAAGTGCACTAAAAAGACTGAAGAATCAAGCTGAAATCGTGGTAAATCTTACAGATAAACATGGTCGAGATGAAGCATCGTACATGATGGTACATAGGATTCGCCCTATTATTAAAGATCAGTGTCAACCATTGGCAAATAAAACAACCATTAATTTTATTGAGATGCCATCAGGACCACCAACTTTTGCAACAGTGGTTGTAGAAGTATTTGGTAAAAGCTCAAGCCTAATGAGAGAAACAGCTCAACATGTAGCAAAAACATTAAAAGCAACCGAAGGTCTTGTAGATATAGACATAATGCAAGATGATATTTACCCATTCTTTGAAATAACACCCGATAAAGAAAAGGTTATCAGAAGTGGACTAAGTGTTGAACAAGTAAATAATATTTTATACCTTGCATTTGAGGGGATGGTTGTTGCGGTTAAAAACTCTAAAACCTTACAAGACCAAGTACCAATTTTTGTAAGACTTGATGATAAAAGTCGTTTAATAGAACCTAATAATGAAGATGGGCTTAACCTAAAACTCTCACGTTTAAAACTTCTAAATAAAATGGGTATGAAGATCCCAATTAAAGAAGTTGTTAGCATAAAAGAGATCGCTTCTAGTCCAACTATATTTAGAAAAAACCTACGTAACTTTGTAAGTGTAACAGCCGAATGTGATTTAGTATCACAGGTTTACCCTTTACTTGACGCAAGGGATAAACTTATTGAAGAACTTTCAAAAGAATTTGAGGTGTCTAAAGTAGAAGGTATGTCAACATATATGTTTGATCTAAACCTTATCCATAAAGAAACGGGTGAAAAAATGCTTCTAAGATGGGATGGTGAAATGAAAGTTTCACTAGATACTTTTAGGGATCTAGGAGGTGCATTTATTGCGGCACTGATACTGATGTTTTTATTAATGGTAATGTATTATAAATCTTTTGCACTCAGCGGTATAATTTTATTGGCAAGCTTTTTATCCATTATTGGTGTAATTGTTGGACATTTTATTACAGATATTATCTCTTTGGTATTTTCTGGAACAAATTTCTTTTTAACAGCAACCTCACTTATTGGCTTTATCTCCCTAATGGGGATCAGTGCAAGAAGTTCACTCTTACTAATTGATTTTTCTATGGCATTAATCGCTAAGGGAATAGAGAAAAAAAGAGCCATAGCCATCTCAACATCAACAAGGGCAAAACCAATTTTAATGACAGCCGTAGCAATTATTTTAGGTTCGTTACTATTATCGACTGACCCTATTTTTGGTGGATTAGGTATTGCGCTTATCTTTGGATCTATTGCATCTACTGCTGTTTCACTCTTTTTAGTGCCTGTTATGATTGTAGATACGGTAGCCATCTGTCCTAAGGGGATGGATGATGAAAGACATGAGTGTCATGGTGGAATAAAAAAACATGTTGAGCCTGAAGATTTAGGCTTATAAATTTTAATTTAAATAAAGGAACAAAATGAAAAAACAACTAAGCATTGCGCTTGTAGCAGCAACACTTTTAACAACATCTCTAAGTGCAGATATTCAAAGAACTTTTTACCCTGATGGGAAAACAAAGTTTTCTAAAAACATGAAAAATGGAAAACTACACGGTGAAGCAAAAGCTTATTACCAAAGTGGTCGTCTAAAAACAAGAACACAGTTTAAAAATGGCGTTGTTAGTGGAACAACTTACGGTTATTACAAAAATGGTTCTTTAAAAGCTATTATCCCTATGTACAATGGAAAAATTGATGGTACTCAAAAAGAATTTTATGACAATGAGCAAGTTTATTCTATTACGAATTACCTTATGGATAAAATAGTAGGTACTAAAAAAATCTATCACAGAAATGGTAATCTAAAAGCAAAACTACAATTTGATGATAATGGCCAAATGTATGGAACGCAAAAAGAATACTATGACAATGGAAATATGAAATATAAAATTGCTATTGATGAGAACGGTAAAGCTAAAAAAGGTCGTATTTACGAACTAAATGGCAATGATAGAAAAATGACAAAAGAAGATATGAAAAAACTAGGTTTTGAACCTAGAAGGTAGATTTAAATATCTACCCCTAATTCACGTAACCTTTCTGTAACAGGAGGGTGTGTGTAATGAAAAAAGATATAAAGTGGATGAGATAAAGGGAAACTTTTGTTCTCCTCTACGAGTTTCATCAAAGCATTTGCAAGTTCAATCTCACCGCCTGCACCACCTAATTCACTTCCCATTCTATCTGCTTCGTACTCATTGTGACGCGATACAATACCCATAATTGGCATCATTATAAAACCTAAAACAGGCATAAATAACATAAGCAAGATCATAATAAGGTATGGTTCTTGAGAAATACCCATTTCTAAGTAAAGAGATTCTGGTAAATTTCCAAAGATTCCAAACATTACAAACAACATACCACCAACTAAAGCAATATTTTTATAAATATCTCCATGAGCAAAATGTCCAAGTTCATGACCTAAAACTGCTAGAAGTTCTCGAGTACTTAATTTTTCAATAAGTGTGTCAAATAATACCACCCTTTTTGCTTTTCCAAAACCACCAAAATAAGCATTAAGTCTTGCATCACGTTTAGACGCATCACTTACAAATACACCTGAACTTTTAAAGCCTGTTTTATCCATTAGAGCTTTTATCTGAGCATCTAAAGCTTCATCTTTTAAAGGGGTCAACTTGTCAAAGAACATTGCACGAAACGCTGGATAAAGCATATTTATAAGAATAACTACCGCAAAAATAAATACAAAACTCCATAGCCACCAAAGTGTGAAATTTGAGATAATTTCGTATATACCCCATATAACCAATGAGCCAAAGATCAATGTCATCACAAAACTTATAAGCGTATCTTTTACCCATAAACCAATACTTGACTTATTAAATCCGTATTTTTCATCCAATACAAATTTTTCATAGTACGATACCGGCAATGATAAAAGGGAATTTATTACTACAAATCCCATCACTATTGCTATGTTTAAAACCGCTTCATTTTCGAAAAAGACATTGGTACTTAAATAGGAAATTCCAAATCCCATCCACGCTATAAAAAATAAATAGTCAAAAAATGATGTAAATATAGATAATTTTTCTTTAGCTACTGAATAAGAAGCCGCTTTTAAAAATTCACTAGGACTTAGCAAAATAGCTTCTTTTCTTTTAGTTTCATTGATATACCCTATTTGCATCACGCTGACATAAATAGAAATGAGTACATATATTGAGTATATTGCGACTATTGTCATTAACATATGGTTACCTTAAATTAATTTTTGTAATATTATCCAAATATAGATAACATTACTTCATTGGTACGGCTTTGTAGGCTTTTTCTTGCGACATTGGTTCGTCAGAATTACCGTACATGTTTACTGCTACTGTGTAAATAACTCCAATGGTTAAACAAGCTAATATCACAGCATAGATAACTTTTTTCTTTTCACCTTTTAAGGTATTGTAATCGCCAATATCTTCTAATCTTGGTTCACTCATTATTTATCCTTTTAAATTGATTTAATATTTTAATGACACATTAACGAATCTTTAATACAAAAAAAGTAGTATATTAAAATTACTTATCAAAATTAAGTATTTTTTATGATTATAATTTTAATAAGAAAAGGAAATAATTGAAATCAATTATCTTAAGTTCTATCCTTCTTTGTTCATCCGTTTTAGCGGTGGATGGGTACGAAGTATATAAAAATAAATGTTCAAGTTGTCATGTAGAGATGATGAAAAAAAGTGTAGCACTCAAAAATCTTAAAAAACTAAAAGCTCCACCTATGGTTGAAGTTTCAAACCGTTTAAAAGAAAATATTATTATCAAAGATGATGAAGATGATATTCACCGTTATTTAGTAATACTCTTTATAAAAGATTATGTTATGAACCCACAATTAGACAACTCAATGTGTCACGCAGGTGCACTTGAACGCTTTGGTACAATGCCAAGCCAAAAAGGTAAACTTACAGATCCAGAGCGTCAAGCTGTTGCTGAGTGGATCTATGACAGATATGAGGATGTAGAGTTTTAATAAATTCTACATTTTATGTTTTTCTCTTTGTAAGTATAGTTCCTAAAAAAATAACAATACTTAAAAAGATCCCGCTTACCACAAAAAAATCTTTTACACCAACATATTCAACTAAAGGCATCGTAGCTAAAGGTGAACAAAACTGTCCAAAAAAGTATGCACTCGATAGATATGCCGAAGCTTTAATGCGCTTAGTGTGG